>Ga0193702_1000190_pt1 | contig 24726 bp, 18 predicted proteins | sample U3a1metaG_FD_143060 | JGI IMG/M metagenome (GOLD analysis project Ga0193702, IMG submission 143060) | Soil microbial communities from a riparian zone of the East river system, Colorado, United States - U3a1 | ecosystem: Environmental > Terrestrial > Soil > Riparian zone | place: USA: East River... | reverse complement strand
TGGTGTTCTCGGTGCACCTGCCGGACGCGGTGTTCGTCTACCTCGCCAGCGCGCTGCCGCACAACTTCTATCTGGTCGCGGCCTGCATCGCGCTCGAGCAATTCGGCTACGGCTTCGGCTTCACGGCGATGATGCTGTACATGATCATGGTGTCGGACGGCGCCCACAAGACCGCCCATTACGCGATCTGCACCGGCTTCATGGCGCTCGGCATGATGGTGCCGGGCATGGTCAGCGGCATGATCCAGGAGACGCTGGGCTACCGGCATTTCTTCATCTGGGTCTGCCTGGCCACGATCCCGGCCTTCATCATGGCGGCGCTGGTCAAGATCGATCCGGAGTTCGGCAAGAAATGAGGCCCACATGACCCACACGCAGGGCCGCCTGGCCTCGCTCGACGCGTTCCGCGGCTTCAGCATCGCAGCCATGGTGCTGGTGAATAATCCCGGCGACTGGAGCAATCTGTATGGGCAACTCGAGCATGCGCACTGGAACGGCTGGACCTTCACCGACTGGATTTTCCCCTTCTTCCTGTTCATCGGTGGGGTCTCGATGGCGCTGTCGCTGGGCCGCCTGGCCGAGGCCGGCGCCGACAAGCCCGCGCTGCTGCGCAAGCTGGCCAAGCGCGCCTTGCTGATCTTCCTGGTCGGCTTCCTGCTCAACCTGATCCCGAACTTCAACTGGGCCGCGGTGCGGATTCCCGGCGTGCTGCAGCGGATCGCCCTGTGCACCCTGCTGGCCGCGCCGATCGTCGTGGTTTGCAGCTGGCGCCAGCAACTGGCGTGGATCGCCGCCCTGCTCGCGGGCTACAGCGTGCTGATGCTGGCGGTGCCGGTGCCGGTGCCCGGCATCGGCGCCGGCGTGCTCGAGCCGGGCAAGGATGTCGGCGCCTGGGTCGACCGCATGCTGCTCGGCGGCCACCTGTGGGTGCAATCGAAGACCTGGGATCCGGAAGGGCTGGTCAGCACCATCCCGGCGCTGTGCAGCCAGCTGTTCGGCGTGCTGGCCGGGCGCTGGCTGCTGTCGCGCGTGGGGCGCACCGAGCAGACCGTGTGGATGCTGCTGGCCGGCTTGCTGCTGCTGTGGCTGGGCGCGATCCTCGACAGCGTGCTCATGCCGATCAACAAGAGCCTGTGGACCACCTCCTTCTGCCTGTTCATGACGGGCTGGGCGCTGGTAGTGTTCTCGGCGTTTTACTGGCTGCTGGACGTCAACCCGCACGCCGCCGTGCGCGCGGCGGCGGCGCGCTGGTGCCGGCCCTTCATCATCTACGGGATGAACGCGCTGTTCATCTTCGCGCTGTCCGGTCTGATCGCCAAGATGCTCGGCTTTATCAAGTTCACGCAGCCCGACGGCAGCAAGCTGGCGCTGGGCCGCCTCTTGTACGCGCCGATCCGCGATCTGCCGATTGCGCCGGTCAACACCTCTTTGCTTTATGCTGTGCTGTTTAACGGCCTCATGTTTGGGATTGCCTGGCTCATGTGGCGCAACAAATGGTTTGTGAAAGTTTGACAATGCAGCCTGATTTGAAACGACGCGCGTTCGCGCTGGCGGGCGTGGCCGGTGGCCTGGCCCTGAGTGGTTTGTTGAGCAGTTGTACCACCGTCAAGCCTGCTGCGCCCGGCGCGCCGGTGCAAGCGGTGCCGACGCTGCCGCCGGCCGCGGTCCCGGCCGGCGCCGACGCCCAGCCGCCGGCCGCGCCGCGCGAATTTCGCGCCGCCTGGGTCTCGACCGTGGCGAATATCGACTGGCCGACCAGGCCCGGCCTGAGCGCGGCCCAGCAGCAGGCCGAAGCGCTCGCCATCCTCGACCGCGCCAAGGCGCTGAACCTGAATGCGATCGTGCTGCAGGTGCGGCCGAGCGCGGATGCAATCTACCCGTCCAGCCTCGAACCGTGGACCGAATTCCTGAGCGGCACCCAGGGCGTCGCGCCGCGCCCGCTGTACGACCCGCTCAAGTTCTGGGTCGCCGAGGCGCATGCGCGCGGGCTCGAGCTGCATGCCTGGTTCAACCCCTACCGCGCGCGCCATTCGACGGCCAAGTCGCCGCTGTCGAACGACCATATCGCCAAGACCCATCCGGAGGCGGTGAAGAGCTACGGCAAATTCCTGTGGATGGACCCGGGCGAGGAGGCGGCCTCGAAGCAGACGCTGGACGTGGTGCTCGACGTGGTGCGCCGCTACGACATCGACGGCGTGCACATCGACGACTATTTCTACCCCTACCCGATCGAAGCGCCGAACGCGGCGGGCGAGGCGGCGGCGCTGGAGGCTGGCAACGGCGCGGCCAAGGCCGAGCTCGACTTCCCGGACCAGCCTTCCTGGCAGCGCTACCTGTTGGGCGGTGGCCAGCTCGACCGCGCCAGCTGGCGGCGCCAGAACGTCAACCGCCTGATCGAAGCGCTGTACACCGGCATCCACAAGGAAAAGAACTGGGTGCGCTTCGGCATCAGCCCGTTCGGACTGGGCCGGCCCGACCGCCGCCCGCCCGGGATCGCCGGCTTCAGCCAGTACGACAAGCTGTACGCGGACGCCGAGCTGTGGCTCGAGAACGGCTGGGTCGACTACTTCACGCCCCAGTTGTACTGGCCGATCGCCCAGGCGCCGCAGGCCTACGACGTGCTGCTCGACTACTGGCTGGCGCAAAACCGCAAGGGCCGCCACGTCTGGCCGGGCCTGTACACCAGCCGCATCGGCGCGCCGAGCAAGGATTACCCGCCGGAAGAAATCCTCCAGCAAATCGGCGTGACGCGCACGCGCCCGGCTGCGACCGGGCATGTGCATTTCAGCATGGCGGCGCTGATGGACAACCGCAAGGGCATCGGCGACCAGCTCAAGGCCGGCCCGTACGCGGGCCCGGCGCTGGTGCCGGCCACGCCCTGGCTGATGGGCGAACCGCCCGGCGCGCCGGCGGTCAGCGCCAAACGCGGCGCCGGCGGGATCAGGCTGCAACTGACGGCGGGCAAGGCCAACGCCCAGTATGCGATCTGGACGCGCTATGGCGACGCGTGGCGCTTTGCGGTCGCGCCGGCGTCCAAGGTCGACTGGCTGGTGGCGGACGACGCCACGCTGGGCGCGGCCAGCGCGGTGGTCGTCAGCGCGGTCGACCGCCTCGGCAACGAGAGCGTGCGCATCTCGGTGCTGGGCAAGCAGGCCGGCGGTTAAGCCCTCATAACCTTTTGTCATGTGGACACCGCAAGCTTTCATTCGCGCACTGCCGCGCTTGGCCGTACACTCATCGCAACCCCACACTGGAGCGGCTGAAGGGCAAGGCACCGACATGTTGAACCGAGAAATCGACCCGCGCGGCGAACTGGGCTTGGGCATCGATGCCGGCGGCACCCAGACCCGCTGGGCGCTGGCCGCGCCCGACGGCGCCATCCTGGCCGAGGGCCAGGTCGCCGGCCTGTCGGCCCTGCAGATGAGCAGCGCCGCGGGCCGCCAGACCGTGCACGCCAATTTCGCGGCGCTGGCCAAGGCCGTGCTGGCGCATGGCCGCCCGGCCCGCATCCGCGCCGGCATGACCGGCTTCGGCGGCGACGGCGAGCAGCTGCAGCGCTGGCTGGCCGAGTTGCTCGGCGTGCCGGCGCGCGGCATCACCTTGTGCAACGACATCGAAATCGCCTACCTCGACAGCTTTGCGCCCGGCGAAGGCTACCTGGTGTACGCCGGCACCGGCTCGATCGGCGCCTGGATCGACACCGAGGGCCGTTTCCACCGGGCCGGCGGGCGCGGCGTGATGGTCGACGACGGCGGCGGCGGCTTCTGGATCGCGCGCGAAGCGCTGCGCCACATCTGGCGCAACGAAGACGAAAGCCCCGGCTGCTGGCGCGACTCGCCGATGGCGCAGGCCGTGTTCGAGCACGTGGGCGGCAGCGACTGGTCGTGGTCGCGCCAATTCATGTACGGCCAGGAGCGCGGCGAAGTCGGCAAGCTGGCGCTGGCGGTCGCCGCCAGCGCCGAGCGCGACCCGGTCGCCGCCGCCATCCTGCAGGACGCCGGCCGCGAGCTGGCCCGCCTGGCGCTGGCGCTGTCCGCCCGCTTCGGCCCGCGCCCGGTGGTGCTGGCCGGCCGCGCCTCCGCACTGCACCCGATGATCCTGGCCGCGATGCGCGCCGCGCTGCCTGCGCGCGCCACGCTGAGCCAGACCGTCGGCCACGCCCATTACGCGGCCGCCCGCATCGCCGCCCAAGCGCATCCTTCCACCCCTCCTGACCTCTGAAAACGCCGATGAAAATCCTGTTCGCCTCGCTGTTGCTTGCCCTCCTTGCCGGTTGCGCCACCTCCACCCTGCCGCCGATCGACCACAGCTACTCGTCCAAGAGCCAGAGCAGCCGGGTCAAGTTCCTCATCATCCACTACACGGCCCAGGAAAAAGACCAGGCGCTCAAGACCCTGACCCAGGAGATCGTCAGCGCCCACTACCTGCTGACCGACGACCCCCAGCCGGTGCTCTACAACCTGGTCGACGAAAGCCGGGTGGCCAACCAGGCCGGGGTGTCGAGCTGGAAGAACTACAGCCTGCTCAATCCGAGCTCGATCGGCATCGAGATCGTCAATCGCGGCTTTACCGAAGGGCCGAACGGCCGCATCTGGTATCCGTTTCCGCAGTCACAGATCGACGCGCTGATCCCCCTGGTCAAGCAGATCATGGCGCGCCACAATATCCCGCCTGAAAACGTCCTCGGCCACAGCGACATCGCGCCGCAGCGCAAGCAGGATCCGGGACCGATGTTCCCGTGGTACCAGCTGGCCCAGGCCGGCCTGGTGGTCTGGCCGGACGCGAGCCGGGTGGCGGCGGCGCGGCCCGGCTTCGAGCAGCAGTTGCCGGACGTCGCCTGGTTCCAGCAGAAGCTGGCGACCTTCGGTTACGGCGTGCCGCAAAATGGCGAGCTGGACCAGGCCACGCGCAATGTGCTCAGCGCGTTCCAGATGAAATATCGTCCTGTCACCATCGACGGCACGCCGGACGCCGAGACCGCCGCGCTGCTGGAGGCGCTGACCGCACCGGCGGCGCCGAAGCAGCCCTGAGTGGTCGCCGCGCCGCGCGTTTTCCTATATGCTGCGGACAGGTCCGCGCCACGGCGCGGTGCACCATGAAAGGAATGAAGCGATGCGCTTGCGCCACATAGAAGTCTTCCACGCGATCATGCAGGTCGGCACCATCAGCGGCGCCGCCCAGGTGTTGCACATTTCGCAGCCGGCGGTGACCAAGGTCTTGCAGCATGCCGAGCTGCAGCTGGGCATGCCGCTGTTCGAACGGGTGCGCGGCAAGCTGTATCCGAAACCGGAAGCGCATCGCCTGTTCGTCGAGACCGAAAAACTGAACCGCGACCTGCAGGGCATCCGGCGGCTGGCGGCCTCGCTCAAGGGGCGCGCGGTGGAGACCATCCGGCTGGTGTCGACGCCGACGATCGCGATCAGCGTGCTGCCGGCCGCGATGACCGCATGGCGGCGCGAATTTCCGCAGACGCGCTGCGAGCTGGCGACCCATCACACCAGCGAGATCGTCAATACATTGCGGCTGGGCGAGGCCGATCTCGCGCTGTCGCTGCAAGACCCGCGCCATCCCGGCATCGTGGCCGAACCGATCGCGCAAGGCGTGATGACGGTGATCGCGCCGGCCGGCAGCTGGAGCGTGGACGAGTGCGCGCAGCCGGTGTCGGCCGAGGGCCTCAGCGGCGAGCTGATCGGGCACGCCGACAACGACCCGCTGGGTGAGCTGCTGGTGGCGGCCTGCGAGGCGCAGGGCGTGCATCCGGTGTTCCACACGGTGGTGCAGACCTACCAGATCGCGCGCTCGCTGGTGGAAGCGGGGGCGGGGATGGCGGTGGTCGATCCGTTCACGGCGGCGTCCGCGGTGGCGTCCAAGGTGCAGCGCCGGCCGTGGGCGCCCTCGATACCGGTGCAACTGTTTTTGCTGACCGCCAGCCACTCGCCGCTCTCGCACGGTGCGCGCGAACTGGCCAACAGCATCGGCGCCACTGCGCGCGCCTGTCTGGAAAAAGGATGTCAATGAGTCTGACCGTGGCCAGCGAAGAGATTGCTGGCAATCCGGAGTTCCGGCATTTATCGACGATTGCCGGGATTGCGGTGGACCTGCGTTACGCGACGCCGAATAACTTTGTCGGGCGCGATTTGTACTCGCCGTTCGACTGCGCCTGGCTGCACCGCGACGCGGCGGCGGCGCTGGAACAGGTGGTGGCCTGGTTGGCCGCGCACCATCCCGGCTATACCGCGCTGGTGCTGGACGCCTTGCGGCCGCAGCGGGTGCAAGAGCAATTGTGGGACGCGCTGGCGGGCACCGATTTGCAGATGTACCTGGCGAATCCGGCGCGCGGCTCGATCCACTCGTTTGGCATGGCGCTCGACATCACCTTGCTCGACGCGCGCGGGTGCGAGCTCGACATGGGGACCGGCTTCGACGACCTGAGCGAGCGTTCGCATCCGGCGCTGGAAGCGGCCTTGCTGGCGCGCGGCGAGCTGACGGCGGCGCAGATTGCGCATCGGCAGCTGTTGCGCGATGCGATGTCGCAGGCGGGCTTCCACGGCATCAACACCGAGTGGTGGCATTACGACTGCGGCGACCGCGCCGTGGTCCGCCAAACTTTCCGCCGCGTCCTCTGATTTTTTGGGGTCACGTCTGACATTCGTACATTTTCGCGCGGAAATGTACGAATGTCAGATGTGACCCCAACGCCGTTTGATGTGACCCCAACGCCGTTTCGGCTCGCGGCGCCCTATGACACGCCGGTCCCGTGGCGTCATTTCTTGCTATCGCCCAATGAATATGCGCATGGGGTCACATCTGACATTCGTACATTTCTTTGCGAAAATGTACGAATGTCAGATGTGACCCCATCGGGGGTTAGTTGGCGGGGGGAACGGAGCGGGCGATCCAGTCGATCAGCGCGTCGAGCACCGCGCGGCCTTTGCCGTCGCCGACCAGCTCGCTGTTGATCATCGCGGCCACCACGCATTGCTGGCCGCTGGCGTCGTTGACGTAGCCGGCCACCGCCGTCACGTTGCGCAAGGTGCCGGTCTTCAGCCGCGCATGGCCCGCCGCCGGACTGTCGCGTAGCCGCCGCCGCATCGTGCCGTCCACCGCGACGATCGGGATGCTGGCCTGGAACTCGGGCATCCAGTCGCTGCGCTGGCCCGCCTGCAACAAACTCGCCAGTTGCACCGGACTGATACGCTCCAGCCGCGACAGCCCCGAGCCGTTCTCGAGCACCAGCCCGCTGTCGTCGATACCGTGCCGGCGCATCCAGCCGCGCACCACCAGCTCGCTGCGCATCAACGTGGTCTCGCTCGTCGCGGCCGGCATCGGATGGCTGCCCAGCACCGCATCCGGCTCCAGGCTGCCCAGGCTCAGGAACACCGTACGCGCCAGCGTGTTGTCGGACGGCTTGTTGATGTCGCGGACAATCTCCGGCAGCGCGCGCGACGCGTGCTCGGCCAGCACCCGGCTGTCGGCCGGCGTCGCGCCTTCGACCGTCGCGCCGGCCAGCACGCCGCCCAGCTGCTTCCAGGTCAGCCGGAACAGCCGGTCCAGATATTCTTGCCGGTCCACCACGTTGATGCTGTTGCCGCGCGCGCAGTTGCGCGGGTAGGTCCCGTGCAGCACCACGCGCAGCTTGCCGCCCGCGCCGCGCTTGACCTCGGGCGGCTTCCAGCCGTCTTCCCATTTGGCGCAATCGGCGTCGATCAGCGTCATGGCGGACTCGACCGTCACGCCGTCGAGCTGGGGATCCATCACCAGCTGCAGCTTCTTGCCGGTCGAGCGCATGTCGATGTGCAGCATGTTCTTGTTGACCATCAGCGCGTCGGGAATCACGTTGTAATACGCTTCCGGCGATTCGTCGAACGGCGCCACGCCCACATCCGTGCGCGCCGGATTGAACAGCTGGCGGTCCAGCACCAGCTGGCCGGCGATCTTCTTGATGCCCTGGTTGCGCAGGGTGTGCAGCATGGACTCGAGCACCTCGCCGCTGAAGTCGGCATCGGCGCCGCCGCGCAGCACCAGGTCGCCCTTGAGCACGCCGCGCTCGATCGCGGCCGTGCTGCGCAGCTCGGTGCGGCCGCGGAATACCGGCCCCAGCTGCTCGAGGCCGACCAGCGTGGTCACCAGTTTCATCGTCGAGGCCGGCTGCATGGGCCGCTCGGCCAGGTGCGACAGCAGGCTGGTGTCGCCGCGCAAGACCAGCACGCTCATCGCGTCTTCCGGGATGTTGGCGGCGGCCAGCAGTTGGCTTACCGGTTCGGGCAGCTGGGCGTGGGCGGCCGGCAGCCAGGCGATCAGGGCGGCGATGGCGATGCGTCGAAGCATGGAAGGTCCTTAACCGAAAAAGAGATAGGCGACAAAAATCGCGGCGACCACGCCGGCCGCGTCGGCAATCAGCCCGCAGGTAATCGCATAGCGCGTCCTGCGGATGCCCACCGAGCCGAAATACAGCGCGACGATATAAAACGTGGTGTCGGCCGAGCCCTGCAGGATGCAGGCCAGGCGCCCGACAAACGAATCCACGCCGTAGGTCTTCATGGCGTCGATCATCATGGCGCGCGAGCCGCTGCCCGACAGCGGCCGCATCAGCGCGGTCGGCAGCGCGGGCGTGAAGTCGGTGGGAATGCCGAGGTGGACCAACACCCAGTTGAGCGCGCCCACCACGAAGCCCATCACGCCGGCATTGCGGATCACGCTGATCGCCACCAGCATGCCGACCAGGTAGGGAATCACGGTCAGCGAGGTCTGGATGCCGCCCTTGGCGCCTTCGATGAAGGCCTCGTACACGTTCACGCCCTTGCGCATGGCGCCGACAATGAACACGATAATGATCGAAAACAGGATCAGATTGCTCACCAGCTTGGACACCAGCTCAATCTCGGGCTTGCTCAGGTAGGCGGTGAAGTACCAAACCAGCAGGCCGATCGCCACGCTCATGCCGCCCAGCCAGCCCAGCACCACGCGGTCGAGCAAGTTAATGCGCTGCTTGAAGGCCACCGCGATGATGCCGGTCACGGTCGCCACATAGGTCGAGATGATGCAGGGGATGAAGATGTCGGACGGGTCGCCGGCGCCCAGGATCGCGCGCTGCGCCATGATCGCCAGCGGGATCAGGGTCAGGCCCGAGGTGTGCAGCACCAGGAACATGATCTGGGCATTGCTGGCCTCTTCCTTGCGCGGATTGAGCGTCTGCAGGCTTTCCATCGCCTTCAGGCCGAACGGGGTGGCGGCGTTGTCCAGCCCCAGCAGGTTGGCGGAAAAATTCATCACCATGTGGCCGGTGGCCGGGTGGTCTTTCGGCACGTCGGGGAAGATGCGCGAGAAGAAGGGCGCGATGACTTTCGCCAGCCAGCCGATCGCGCCGGCCTTTTCGCCGATATTCATGATGCCCAGCCACAGCGTCATCACGCCGGCCAGCGGCAGCGCGATGTCCATCACGCCGACCTTGGCCGCATCGAAGGTGCCGTCGACGATGCGCTTGAAGATCTCGGTGTCGCCGAGGAACAGCCATTGGCCCAGCGCCGCAATGAAGCCGACCAGGAAGAAGCCGGACCAGATGTAATTCAGTGCCATGTCGTGTCGATGAGTTCGAGGTGGATGAGCTCGATTGTGCAGCGAGAGTATAGGCGCAGCTTGCCTTTCGAGGATGAAAGAATGCAGCATCACCATGCAAAAAAGTTATGAGCGGCACGCCGCGCTGGTCACGAGGGGCAACGCTCGCATATGATACGCATCGCACAACCGGGACCCGCCATGACACCATTCCGCCGTACCGCCGCCGCCCTGCTGCTGGCCGCCACCTGCCTCGCGCCCCTGCACGCGGCCGACGCGCCCAAGGTGCTGCACATGTTTCTGTCGACCAGCGAAACCGGGCTCGATCCGGCGGTCGCGTCCGACATCGCGAGCCTGAGCCTGCTCGAAAACCTGTTCGATCCGCTGCTGCGCTACGACTACCTGGCGCGCCCGGTCAAGCTGCGCGAGAACAGCGCGGTGGCCATGCCGGAGCTCGGCGACCATGGCCTGACGTACACCTTCAAGATCCGCCCCGGCATCTATTTCACGCCCGATCCCGCGTTCAAGGGCCGCAAGCGCGAGCTCACCGCGGCCGATTACGTCTACAGCCTCAAGCGTCTGTACGACCCGGCGCTCAAATCGCCGTGGCTGTTTTTCTTCGAGGGCAAGATCGCCGGCGACGCCGCGCTCAAGGACAAGTTCGACATCGACACCCCGGTCGCGGGGCTGCAGGCGGAGGGGCGCTACACCCTGCGCATCCGCCTCAACGCGCCGGACAACAATTTCCTGTTCTACCTGGCGACGCCGGCCTCCAGCGCGGTCGCGCGCGAGGTGATCGAGGCCTACCCGGGCCAGGCCGGCAACCACCCGATCGGCAGCGGCCCCTTCATGATCGGCGAATGGAAACGCAGCGACAAGATCGTGCTGCTGGCAAATCCCGATTCGACCGCGGTGTTCCACGCGACGCCGGGCGACAGCCCGGCCGACCGCGCGATCGCCGCCGCGCTCGAGGGCAAGCGCCTGCCGCGCGTGGACCGGGTCGAGGTCAAGATCGCCGAGGAATTCCAGGGCCGCATGCTGGGCTTCCTCAACGGCGAATACGATTACCTCGAGCAGGTCCCCGAGTCGATGACCGACATGGTGATCGCCAACGGCAAGCTCAAGGACGAGCTGGTCCGGCGCGGCATGGAGCTGTACCGCTTCCCGGTGTTGCAGACTTACTACATGTGGATGAATCTCGAGGACCCGGTGCTCGGCGGCTACACGAAGGACAAGGTGGCGCTGCGGCGCGCCATCTCGCTGAGCTACAACAGCGCGGAAGACATCGGGCTGCTGAAGAAGGGTTTTGCGATCAAGGCCCAGTCGCCGCTGCCGCCGAACGTGCTGGGCTACGACCCGGCTTACCGCAGCCCGGTGCCCTACGACCCGGCGCTGGCCAATGCGCTGCTGGACCGCTTCGGCTACCGCCAGCGCGACCCGGACGGGTTTCGGCGACAGCCGAAACAAGGGCGCGCTGGCGACACGGAGCCGCTGACGCTGACCATGCACAGCGAGGCGACGGTCGGCGGCCGCCTGCGCGACGAGCTGTGGCGCAAGAACCTGAACGCGATCGGCTTGCGCGTGGTGTTCAAGACCGACAAGAAGACCGAGATCATCAAGGCTTCGCGGCTCGGCAAGGTGCAGATGTTCGAAAGTAACTGGATCGCCGATTTCCCCGATGGCGACAACTTCTACCAGCTCTTGTACGGCCCCAACGCGGGACGCGCCAACTACGCGCGCTTCAACTTGCCGGCCTATAACGAAAGGTATGAACAGGCGCACGCGATGGCCGACTCGCCGGCGCGCCAAAAGCTGTATCTGGAGATGAACCAGCTAATCCACGCCTACAATCCGTGGGTGCCGCTGAGCCATGTGATCTCGGCCGATATCCGCCAACCGTGGCTTAAAAACTACAAGCGCCACCCGGTCGAATTCACTTCGTGGCGATATTTGGATGTCGATCTTGCGGAGCGAGAACGCGCCAGTAGAATGGCTCGCTAGATGGTGCGTCGCAACACATTCCCAAAAGTTATAGTAACTGGAGGATATTTCATTGGCTTGGCAAGATGGGCTGCGCGTACTCTCAAATCGAACATAGCGTAATGCCAAGACATTACCAGTTCCGGTCCACACCCATACCAACATTGCTTTGCCAAGTTACCCCAAGGAGAGACCCGTGAAGTTAAAGAAGCTAGCGCACCTGATTGCCCTGATCGGCGTGGTAAGCCCGGCCATGGCGCAGGACGAGCCATCCCAACAATCCATCCAGCGCGTCGAAATCACGGGCAGTAGCATCAAACGTGTGGCCAAGGAAGGTGCGCTGCCGGTCCAGGTGATCACCGCCGACCAGATCGGCAAGCAAGGCATCACCAGCGCCGAACAACTGGTGGCCGCGATTTCGGCCAACGGCACGGGTGCCGATAACATGACTTCAGGGAACAACGTGTTTGGCGCCGACGCCGACCGCGTCAGCGGCGGCGCGTCCTACGCGTCCCTGCGCGGCCTCGGTCCGAACCACACGCTGGTGCTGGTCAACGGCCGCCGCCTCGCCAACTTCGGCGCCAGCGCCAAGGCGGTCGACCTGAACTCGATCCCGATGGCGGCGGTGCAGCGCGTCGAGGTGCTGAAGGACGGCGCCTCGGCGATCTACGGCACCGACGCCGTCGGCGGCGTGATCAACTTCATCATGAGAAGCAGCTACCAGGGTATCGAGGCTACGCTCAACGACAACTTCACCCAGGATGGCGGCGGCGCCACCCGCCGCCTGTCCGTGTTGGCCGGCAAGGGCGACCTGGAGAAGGATGGCTTCAACTTCATGGCCAGTCTGACCACCGACCATAACGACGAGCTCAGCTCCCATCAGCGTTCCTTCGCCAACGGCTACCAGCCTTCGCGCGGCCTGTCGCCGGACACCACCGGTACGCCTTACGCCAACCAGCTGACCGGCGCGGGCACCGCGCTCGGCGCCTCGTTCACGGTGCCGGGCAGCACCAACAAATACCTGCAGGCCGGCCTGCTCAGCCTGCAAAACAAGTGCGACAGCTATCCCGGCATGATGCAGTACAACACGGCCCTGTGGAAGGACGTGACCTCGCCGCTGCGCTCCACCTATTCCTGCGCCTACGACTATGGCGCGGACTACGTGATGCAGCAGCCGGTCGAGCGCACCAACTACCTGCTGCGCAGCGTCGTCAAGCTGGCGCCCGATCACAAGATGACGGTCGAACTGCTCGGTTCGAACACCAAGGCGACCGCGATCCTGACCCCGCTGCAGATCTCGACCGGCCTGGCCACCAGCGTCACCACGCTGGCCGGCACCACGGTCATCAACACCGCCTACCCGGTCAACGGCCCGTACTACCAGAACCTGCAAGCGTATATCCCGACCTTCGATCCGACCAAGCCGATCGCCTACAAATGGCGCAGCGATCCGGTCGGCAACCGCACCCAGCAGAACGACACCGACACCGGGCGCCTGCTGGTGGGCTTCGAAGGCACCATCGGCGGCAAATGGGACTACAAGCAGGACTTCTCGTACTCCGCCAGCTGGACCAAGACCGCGCTGACCGACGGCTACGTGTTGGCGATTCCGTTCTACCAGGCGCTGGGCACCGGCGTCATCAATCCCTGGGCCCTGCCGGGCCAAGGCCAGACCCAGGCCGCCCAGACCTTGATCAACTCGAGCAAGTACATTGGTCCCCTGCAGCACGGCAAGACCTCGCTGGCCCAGATCGCCGGTTCGGTGTCGGGCGAGGTCTACCAGCTGCCGGCCGGCGCGGTGTCGATGGCGGTCGGTTACGATCTGCGCCGCGAGACCTATGGTTTCGCGCAAGACGTCGACGCCACGACCATCCTGCTGGCGCCGGGTAACGGCAACCAGGACACCATCGGCCGCAATGTCGCGGCGCTGTACACCGAGCTGATCATTCCTATCACCAAGGAACTGGAAACCCAGCTGGCCCTGCGCACCGACCATTACAGCGTGATCGGCAACACGACCAATCCGAAGGTCGCGTTCCGCTACCAGCCGACCAATTGGCTGCTGTTCCGCGGTTCGGCCAACAAAGGCTTCCTGGCGCCTAGCTTCACCCAGTTGTACAGCGGCCGCCTGTTCCAGCAACTGCCCAACGGCATTATCGATCCGGTCGGCTGCCCGACCCATCCGGGCAACCCGGCGTATTGCGCGATCGAGCGCCAGAACTATTTCTCAGGCGGCAATCCCGGCCTGACGCCAGAGACCTCCAAGCAGGGCACGCTGGGCGTCGTGTTCGAGCCGGTCAAGGGCTATTCCGCGTCGCTCGACTGGTGGGCCATCAACACCCAAAACGCGATCCTGAACCGCACGCCGCAGATCATCCTGGCGAATGCCTCGGCGCTGGCGAGCGACATCGTGCGCAACGCCGACGGCACCATCAATTACATCAACGCGGGCTGGATCAATGCCGGCGGCGTGCGCACCCGTGGCGTCGATGTTGGCCTGCGCGGCGAAGGCGTGCTGCCGTACGGCTTCAAATGGTCGGCGACCCTGGACGGCACCTGGACCCAGAGCTACAAGTACCAGGAAATCCCGGGCCAGGCCTATGTCGAAGAAGTGGCCCAGTTCTATACCCGCGACCTGTACCTGCGCTGGAAGCACAACGCCACCCTCAATCTGTCGCACGGCGACTGGAGCGGCGCGCTCAGCCAGATCTACAAGTCGGGCTACAAGGACCAGGTGCCGGACGCCGGCATCGCGCCGCCGCCGCCGGGCTTTAACCCCGACGTCGCCAGCTATACGACCTATAGCCTGTTCGGCAGCTACACGGGCTTCAAGAACACCTCGATCACTGTTGGTATTCAAAACCTGCTGAATACCAACCCTCCCTTCACCGCGCACAACGTGGATTTAGTGGTGGGTGCTGGCTGGGATCCGCGCGTCGCCGATCCACGCGGCCGTGCGATCTCGTTTGAAATCAAGTATAAATTCCTGTAAGCAGTGGATAGTCTTGGCCGGCCAGGCAGTGCGCCTGGCCGGCGTCGGCTGACAGTTTCGGCGGCGCTGCAGTTCGGGCGCCGCCGAATTTTTTTTACCGTATTTTTTTGAACCGCGGCCTGGCGCCGTCACCGAGACCACATAACGATGCCCAGCAATGAAATCAATCGCCGCCGCTTCGGCGGCCTGCTGGCGGTGGCCGCCGCCGCTACCGCCTTGCCGGCTTCGGCCGCCCACCTCCATTCCCGTCCCATGAAGCGAACCCTGATCAAACCTCCCCGCCTGCGCCAGGGCGACGTCGTCGGCCTGATTGCGCCCGGCGGCCACACCAGCGACGCCTCGATCGAAAAGTCGGTGCAGCACATCGAAGGCCTGGGCTTTCGCGCCAAGCAGGGCCTCAACTTGCGCGCGGTGCACGGCAACTATGCCGGTTCGGTGCAGCAGCGCATCGACGACTTGCACGCCATGTTCGCCGACCCGGAAGTCAGGGCGATCTGGTGCATCCGCGGCGGTTCCGGCTGCATCTCGCTGCTGTCCTCGATCGACTACGCGCTGGTGCGCGCCCACCCGAAAATCCTGCTCGGCTTTTCCGACATCACGGCGCTGCACCTGGCGATCCACCGGCATGCGGGGCTGGTGACTTTCCACGGGCCAGTGGCCTCGTCCGGCGAGTCCGACTATTCGACCACGCAGATGCTGGCGGTGCTGTGCGATCCGCAGCCGAACTACACGATCCCGATGGCGCTGGAGAACAGCCGCCGCGCGGTCGAGGAGCCGCAGTATGCGCTGCGCACCGTGCATGGCGGCGTGGCCACCGGGGCGCTGATCGGCGGCAATCTGAGCATGGTCAGTGCGCTGGCCGGCACGCCCTACGCGGCCGATTTCGGCCACAGCATCGTGTTCATCGAAGAAGTCAACGAGGCGCCCTACCGGATCGACCGCTGGATGACCCAGCTCGATTTGGCGCAGGGCTTGGGGAAAGCGGCGGCGCTGATGATCGGCATCTGCGAGAACTGCGGACCGGGCGCGGACGGGAATTCGCTGACGCTGGACGAAACGCTGGACATCCACCTGCAGCCGCTGAAGGTGCCGGCGGTGAGCGGCTACTCGTTCGGCCACATCCGCCACCAGTTCACGCTGCCGGTCGGCATCCGCGCCACGCTCGACACCGAGCGCCAAACCCTGACTTTGCTCGAGCCGGCGGTATCTTGATGTTCCCGGTGTCCGTGAAAGGCGTGTTCTGCGCACCGGGCGGCGAAATCGTGCTGCTGATGAACGACCGCGGCGAATGGGAGTTGCCGGGCGGCCGCATCGAGATCGGCGAAAGTTCGCAGCAATGCCTGGCGCGCGAGATCGCGGAAGAGCTGGGCCTTTCGGTGACGGTGGGTGCGCCGCTCGACACCTACCTGTTCGAAGTCATTCCCGGCAAGCGCGTGTTCATTGCGACCTATGCCTGTACCCTGCTGGGCGCGTACGCCCCGGCGATCAGCGACGAGCACACGCGCGTCGGCCTGTTCGCCCCCGACGCGCTGCCCGCGAACCTGCCCGACGGCTACCGCGAATCAATTGCCGCCTACGCAACACACTGAACATCGTATGGGGTCACATCTGACATTCGGACATTTTTTGGGAAAAAATGTCCGAATGTCAGATGTGACCCCATGAAAAGCCGTAGAAAGTTTTGCTCAGGCCATCCAGAAAAACACCGCGGTCAGGCGTTTGTCGCGCTGCTCGAAGCCGAAGTAGGCACTCGCGGAATGGACCAGGTTGGCGCGGTACAGCAGGATGCGGTTGAAGCGGTTGGCGATCCGCGTCTCTTCCTGCCAGGCCTCGAGCGGCAAGCCTGTCACGCCCAGCGCCTCGCGCAGATTCGCATGCGGCGGGCTGCACACATTGCCGCCCAGCGCGCCGTTCGGATAGCGCAGCCGGAAGAACGAGGTCCCGCACTCCGGATCCGGATCGGGCGTCAAATAGATCACCGCGGCATAGCGGCACAGCGTGCGCGAATCGGTATGCGGACGCGGCCCCGACTCGGCCATCCCCACCAGCTGCGCATAGTTGTGATTGAGCGTGCTGCCCTCGGGCGTCGCCTCCAGCCACAGCCGCTTGGCGCCGGTGACCTTGCGCACCCAGGCTTCGGTATGGGCCAGCTCATCGGGCAGCAGGGCCTGCGCCGCGCGCATCCCCGGCCATGGCTCGGGACGGTGCGGCGCACCCAGCTCCCATTCGCTGCGCGCATAGCAGCGCGCCGATACCTCCCGCGCATTGGCCAGGAAATCGTCCTGCACCCAGTAGTCGCGCCCCGCCTGCGGCTTGCGGTAGGTGAGCGTCGGCCGGCCCGCCATCTCAGTGCGTGACGATTTGCGATAGCACCGAAAACGCGGCCCCGGTCTGCGACTGCTCCAGCAAGATGGTCAGCTCGGAGTAGGTGCACATCATGTTGACCACGCTGATCTTGTCCCACGCCAGCTTCTTCAGCACCGCGTGGTAGATGCCGGGCGTGCCGCGCGTTTCGGGATTCAGGCGCAGCGTCAGCGCGCTCAGGTTGTCGGCCCGCGCCAGCAGCCGCTCGGCGCCGAACGCTTCTTCGACCAGGTGGCTCAGCGGCCGGCTGCACACCACCAGCATCTCGTACACCCCGCGCGTGACCGAGACGAACATGCCCGGATACGGCTCGGCCAGCGCCAGCAGGTTGCGCTGGCATTCGTGGCTGTCGTCCGACAGCCGGTAGGTCGAGATCGTCAGCTCGGTGCGCGTGGTCAGCTCGCCCATGCGCGGCGGCAGCATGATCGGCTGGCTCTGGCCCTGGTGCGGCAGCCGTTCCGACAGCCGGCGCAAGGCCATCACCACCGCGGCCTGGCCCACCGGCTTCCACAAATCCGATTCGAGCTGCGGCCGCAGCTGGCGCGCCAGCTCGGACAGGTTGATCAGGCCGAGCGCCATCCCTTCGGTCAAAAACGCCGATTCCGAGACGATTTGCTCAACTTTGGTTGCGATCGAGAGCATGGTTTTGCGATCCTAAATGGCTATCCCCTCGCTATTCGCGCCGCCGCGACAGGAATGCGCCCCGCGCGGCGATCGAATAACGCCAGCTTGTTACCTTGAAGTTCTGGAAATTTATGTCCGCAAAGCAACTAATTCAAGCATAGCCCAAATCAGTATTTACCCGCGCACGACTTGCTGGGGCCGGGACCGTGGGAGGGGGGTGACAAAGAACCGAAAACCAGGTGCGTGGATGAGCTCATGTTTTTCCCGTTTAACTGAATTGCGCTGTGTACCGGGTCGTGCCCGCGCGCTTTTATCGATGTCGCCTGGGACAAATAATCCCGGCAACTTGGAATCGAGTGTAGACCCCTTCTTACGCAAAAAGCAACCGAATTGGTCTGCCGTATTGACGGAATTGTGACGTTTACGCTGCTGCCAGAGCGGGCCCTCCGCACGCGATCGGTGTTGGAAAAATGCCTCACTTCTATCTTGGCTCGGCAAAATATTCTTTAGACAATTGCCTGGAATGCCATCAACTTGCCGGCCGAAAATGTCCAGAACTGAACATTTACAGCGCGCGCGTCCAAATTGCCAAGAATTTTGACTCGGCCCAATCGATGGGAATAGTGTCCCTTTTCTCGACGGTTCCGACACATTCCACGCCGGCGGGGCGGTCGGTCCAGCAGCAGCGGCCACGGGAACAACCACCACACATCGACGCTTCACGAATGGAGAGAAAATGAACATAAAGAAAACATTGCTTGCTGCTTCCATCGCTGCCCTGCCCCTGGCGATGTGCCAGTCGGCCGCGGCGGCCGGCCCGATGATGGCGGCTCCCACCCAACAATCGTCGGAGGAGGTGTCGGCGCTGGTGGCGAAACTGGTGGCCGAGCGCGGCAAGTTCGGCCTCGACGCCGACCACGGCTTCGCGGTCGTCAACCAGCATCCGGGCGTGATCGGCACCAAGATCACCCGTGCCGCCCACACCTTCAAGGGCGTGCGCGTGTTCCAGTCGGAATCGGTGGTGGTCACCGACGACGCCGGCGAGATCGTCAGCGAGTCGGTCTCGGACCGCCGCGGCGGCCTCGGCGTCGGTCCCGGCAACAGCGCGCTGCGCAGCAAGAACGCCGGCTTCAGCGTGACGCCCGCCATATCGGCCACCGCGGCGGTCGACATCGTGGTCAAGACGATCGCGCCGAACGCGCTGCACCACGCGACCCCGACCGCCGAATTGATCATCTACCCGCTCGTCAGCCAGGTGCGCGCACCGGCGGCCGCCAACAAGACCGAGGCCCAGCTCAACGCGCTCGACCTGGTCGATGAAGTCACCGGCTACGAGCTGGCCTACCTGGTCCAGACCCGCATGATCAGCGGCACCAAGCCGATCTACTACGACACCGTGGTCAGCGCCGCCGACGGCCACATCATCAGCCAGTGGAAAGCCCTGCAGACCGTGGTCGGTACCGGCAAGAGCCAATACAACGGCACGGTGCCGATCAACACCACGCTGTCGGGCAGCACCTACAGCATGAAGGACGCGACCCGCGGCGTGGGCGGCACCTATGGCGCGATGGCGATCACCAACGCCAACCATGGCACCACCGCCGGCAGCATCTACGCCAATGCGACCAATACCTGGGGCGACGGCCTGCAGTACGTGGCGGGCGGCAGCACCACCAACGCCAACGGCCAGACCGCGGCCGTCAACGCGATGTGGGGCTTGATGAACACCTACGACATGCTGAAGAACACCCTCGGCTGGCAGTCGCTGGACGGGAACAACACCGCGACCTACATCGCGGCCCACGTCAACACCGCCTACGAAAACGCCTACTACGACGATACCTGTCGCTGCATGTACATCGGCGACGGCGGCACCTCGTTCAACAGCCTCGGCTCGATCGACGTGATCGGCCACGAAATGTCGCACGGCGTGACGGCGGCGACCTCGAACCTGACCTACTCGGGCGAATCGGGCGGCCTGAACGAATCGAACTCGGACATCGGCGGCGAGGCGGTCGAGGCCTATGCGCGCGCCGGCGGCACCGGCACCGTAATCCCGAACACCGGCAACGACTGGATGATGGGCAAGGAGATCAGCAAGAACGGCCAGCCGCTGCGCTGGATGTACAAGCCCAGCCTCGACGGCACCAGCCCGAACGCCTGGAGCAGCACCATCAAGAACCTCGACGTGCACTACAGCAGCGGCCCGAACAACCGCATGTTCTACTTCCTGTCGCAGGGCTCGAACGCCAGTTCGACCAGCAATTACTACAGCGCCTATCTGAGCAAGAGCCCGCTGGCGATGACCGGCATCGGCACCGACAAGGCCTACCGCATCTGGTTCAAGGCGGCGACCACCAAGTTCACCGCCTCGACCAACTACGCCGATGCGCGCAGCAAGGTCTTGCTGGCGGCCCAGGAACTGTATGGCGTGGGCAGCAAGGAGGCGACCGCGGTGACGCGCGCCTACGCGGCGATCAATGTCGGCGCCGACGTCGACGAGACCACCACCGGCGGCGGGGCGGTCTCGATCTCCTCGCAGCCGGCCAACGTCACCGTGGCGCCGGGCGCGACCGCGTCGTTCTCGGTCACCGCCACCGGCGGCACCGCGCCCTACAGCTACCAGTGGATGCGCGGCGGCGCCAACATCGCGGGCGCCACCGCGGCGGCCTACAGCTTTACCGCGCAAAGTGCCGACAACGGCGCGCTGTTCGGCGTGAAGGTCACCGATTCGGCTGCGGTGCCGACCACCGCCACCAGCGCCAACGCCACCCTCACGGTCTCGAGCAGCAGCGCGACCGAGCGCGTGGTCAACGGCGGCTTCGAGTCGGGCACCACCGGTTGGGCCGGCACCACCGGCGTGATCGGCAACTACGCGGGCCAGACCGCCTATGAAGGCACGCGCTTCGCCTGGCTGGGCGGGAACGGCACCACGGCCAGCGAAACCATCACCCAGGCCGTGGCGATTCCATCGACCGCGACCTCGGCCTCGCTGACCTTCGCGCTGCACATCGACACCGCCGAAACCACCACCACGTCGGCTTACGACAAGCTCGTGGTGACGGTGAAAAACTCGGCCGGCACCGTGCTCGGCACCCTGGCGACCTACTCGAACCTGAACAAGGCCACGGCTTACCAGATCCGCACCTTCAGCCTGCTGCCGTACAAGGGCCAGACGGTGACGCTGTCGTTCGCGATGACCGAAGACTCGTCGCTGCAAACCTCGTTCGTGGTCGACAAGGTGAGCCTGCTCACGCAATAAGGCAGGCATGCTTCGAGAAGGGCGGCGGCCGGCAGGCCGCCGTCTTTTTCTGTGCTTCACGGATCACAGGGAATGACGGCGTGCAGAACTTCTTCTTCTGTTCATGATATCGTTTAACGCGGCATACACTTCAAGGAGCCGCATCGTGACGATCCTGGTGCTTGGACTGGTTCTTTTCCTCGGCATTCATGTTGTTCCCATGCTGCCCGCGGTGCGTGGCAGCATCCTCGCCGGTGCCGGCGAGAAGGCCTACAAGCTGGCGTTCTCCGTGATCTCGGCGCTCGGCCTGGTGCTCATCGTGCTCGGCTATGCGCGCGCGCCATCCGCGCCGCTGCTGTTTGCGCCTTTCCCCGCCGCGATCGCGCTGGCGCCGTGGGCGATGGTGCTCAGTTTCGTGCTGTTCGCCGCCGCCAATATGAAGACCAATATCCGCCGCGTCCTCAGGCATCCGATGCTGATCGGCCTCGGCATCTGGGCGCTGGTGCACCTGCTCGCGAACGGCGAGGCCAGGGCCACGCTGCTGTTCGGCGCCTTCCTCGCGTATGCGGTGATCGACATCGTTTCGGCCACTGCCCGCCACGCGGTCAAGCAGTTCGAACCGGCGGCCAGGCAGGATGCGATCGCGATCGGCGCCGGCATCGCGCTGGCATTGCTGGTGATGACCGTCCACCGCCCGCTGTTCGGCGTGACGGTGGTCGGCTGGGGCGTGTGAGCTTACTCGGCGAGCGGAACCGCTTCCCAGCGCTGGTTCACCAGCCGCAGGCGCTGCGTGAGCTGCATCTGGCGCTGGCCTTTGATGACCCGGTCCACCATCGGGAATACCTGCTGCGCCTGCGGATCGCGGGTCCATGCGGCAGGCGCGATGGTGTAGGTGTAGGTCGCGGTGGTTTCGCGGTATTCGCCCGCCATGGCAGGCGGGGTCCAGCGCACCACTTTGTCCAGCTTGAGTTGGCCGGCGCAGAAATCGTGGGTGTTCTCGTGCCGCTTGCCCGCGGCATCCATGGTCACGATCTTGCGCGGCAGGTAGAACCGCTTGCCGGCGGCGGTCAGCGTGTAGCGCGTGATCGCGGGATCGTCGTTCGACGCCGCCACCAGGCCAAGCTTCTCCAGCACCGGCAATTGCAGCGCGTCGCGGCTGCCGGCTTCCCTGTCATGGTCGCTGACGTCGATCGGCCAGGCGAATTTGCCGACGCACAGCTTGCCGCTCTGGGCCAGGTAGCGGTTCAGTGCAGCGGTCACGGCTTGTTTGCCGGGCGCCGGAGCGGCGGCGCGCGCGGTGGCGCACATCGCGGCCAGCAGGATGGTCAGGGTAGCGGTTTTCATGGTGCGGTCTTGGCGGTGGTTGGATGATAGTGGTCGGTCAGCGTATGCAGGAAGGTTTCCAGGTCTTCCATGTCCTGGTCCGACATCGGCGGCTTGCTGCCCGGCGCGCGGCCGTCGAGCGGGTTCTGGCGGTCGACGTTGGGCCGGTATTTGGCGGGCAGGTCGTTGTACTTCTGTACCACACCCTTGACGGTCGGGTACCACAGCCCGGGCTGCGTGTCGCGCGTATTGTAGAAGCGGATGACGTCCTTCAGCGACTTCATCTGCCCGTTGTGGAAGAACACCGAGCGCGTGGCCACATTGCGCAAGGTCGGCGTCTTGAACATGCCGCAGTAGCGCGCATTGCCGCGCGGACGATGGTCGGGCCGGTCGCAGATGCCGAGGTCGAAATAGCTGGCCACGCGGTTGGCCGGAATGTCCATATTGCGCGGCACGCCGATCGCCGCGTAAGTGTAATCGGTGAACAGCTTGACGCTGCCGTTCAGTCCGGCGCCATTGTAGTGGCAGGCGAAACAGTTGCCCTTGTTGGGATCGCTGTAGACGGCGAAGCCGCGCATCTCGGCCGCGCTCAGGGTGCCGCCGATCTTGTTGCTCGAATAGAGGTCGTACTTGCTGTCGTAGGGATGGAAGCTGGGGTCTTCCAGCTGGTAGGCCTGCAGCGCCTCGAGCGCCGCCTTGAACGCGGCCTTGGTGTCGGCGAAGATGGCGCCGCCGAAGGCTTCCTGGAACAGCGGCGCGTAAGGCGCGGCGCGCAGCTTGGCGACCACGCTGGCGGGACTCTTGTTGGCCATCTCGTGCGCCGCCAGCAAGGGAATGCGGGCTTGCGCGGCCAGCGTCGGCGCGCGGCCGTCCTGGGTATAGCCGCCGCCCGGGCCCGGCGTGCTGATGCCGTCCGGGTTATCGAGCAGGTCGGCGTACGGCGGCGTGAATTCCTGGTAGCGCAGCGAGGGCACGGCGCGCGTGCCGAGCGTGGCCATGCGCGCGCCGCCCAGCTGCACGGCGAGATTATTCGGCGCCGCGTGCGCATGATCGGGATCGTGGCAGCTGGCGCAGGCCAGCTTGCCCGATGCCGACAGCGACCGATCGAAGAACATCTGCTGCCCGATGCGTGCGGCCGGGCTCAAGGCGGGCGCTGCCGGACCCGCCCCCGCCACCGTCGTCGCAACAGCGAAGACGGCGGTGAGGACCAGGCACCTGCCCCAAACGGCGTGGCGCATGACGGCCTTACTTCACTGCCCAGCCGTTACGCTGGTCGGCGTCCGGCCCGACCTGCTTGATGGTCGGATAGCCATTCTTCTGTACATAGCCGGCCGGGATCACGTAGCCGTGGTTCATCGGCCGCACCGCGTCGAAGTGGGTATCGGCGCTGCCCGCGTACTCCGGCAGGTTCAGGATGTTGGCCGCGATGAAGGCTTCGGTGTACTTCGAGCGGTTCATGTACGACCATGGGTTGCCGGGATCGGCCAGCTGGAACATGTCCTGCAGCGTGCGCACGAAGGAGATGTGGCTATAGGCGTCGCTGTCCTGCACGCCCTTCGGCGCGCCGGCCTGGTTGGTCAGCACGCCGTGGATGCTGGTGCCATGGCCCTTGTTGCCGTTCTTGTAGTTGGCGATGCTCTCGACCGATACGCTGCCGTCCGCATTCTGCACCAGCGGGCCGAGCGCCAGCGGGGTGCCGCTGGTGTTCCAGCCGCAGCAGGAGTTGAAGCCGCTGGTGGCCGTACCTTCGTCGAACATCATCACGATCGCCACCCGCTTGTGCGGATTGGTCCACAGCGGCGAGGCCTTGATCTTCTTGACCAGGTAGTCGGTGTAGCGGTCGCCGCGGTAGATCAGCGGGTTGCCGGCGCAGTCGCTGGCGGCCTTGGTGGTGGTCGACGGCGGCAGCGTGCCGACCAGCGTCACGCCGTGCATGTCGTCGCACTGGTCCGGTTCCAGGATGTTGAGCTGGCCGACATCGCCGCTCTGCAGGTCGGCGCTGAACTGGTCCGCGACCCAGCCGGCCGGTGCGGCCGCCGCCAGCGCGTCGTCCCACTGGCCGCCGCCCAGCGTGCGGTTGTTCGCCAAGAAGTCGGGCGCGCTGCGCACGTTCTGGAAGAACACGCTGCCGTTGTGCTTGGCCGCGTACAGGCCGCCGGCCAGCCGCACCTGCAGGCCGGGGGTGCCGATCGCGCCGACCGGGTCGGCCGCGGTGTAGAGGCGGTCCGGCGCGACGATGGTGTTGTCGGCCTTGCCGTCGCGGCGCCAGTCGGCGCCCGGGTTCTGCGATTCGCTGTAGACGCGCCACTTCATGCCGCCCGCCGACAGGGCGGTGAACAGGTTGGGCTTGTTCTTGTGGTTGTGGTTGGTGCCATTGGTGCAGGGGCCGGTGCCGGCCGACAGCGGCAAGTCTTCCACCTGGTTGGCCGCATCGGTGCCGGCGGGGAAGCAGTTGAAGGCGCTGTCGTCGGTGACGCCGAAGTCGTCGGCGGCGGACACCGCCAGCCGGTTCGGTTCGCTCGGGTTGCCGGTCGCGTAGTAGCTGGTGAACTGGTTGCCTTCGTTCAGGTAGGCGTTGATGGCCGGCGCGAACGATGAGTTCTTGATCGACGAGGTCGCCTTGTTTTCCAACATGATGATGAACACG
>Ga0193702_1000189_pt1 | contig 24746 bp, 22 predicted proteins | sample U3a1metaG_FD_143060 | JGI IMG/M metagenome (GOLD analysis project Ga0193702, IMG submission 143060) | Soil microbial communities from a riparian zone of the East river system, Colorado, United States - U3a1 | ecosystem: Environmental > Terrestrial > Soil > Riparian zone | place: USA: East River... | reverse complement strand
ATATTTCTGTTTATCATACAGCAATTTGGCACATCACTGGTAGGCAAGGCTTTCGGGCCCATGATGTTTATATGGTTTACAATGATGGGGGTTTTAGGTATTGCTTTTATTATTCAGTCGCCCACCATTTTTAAGGCGTTAAACCCTTACTACGCTTTCAAATTATTAACCAGCCATGCCCCGGGCGCCCATCCGCTGGTAATTATAGGTGCAGTATTTCTGTGTACTACGGGTGCCGAAGCATTATATTCAGACCTGGGCCATTGCGGTCGTAAAAACATCCAGATCAGCTGGATCTATGTAAAAACCTGCCTGGTACTTAATTATCTTGGCCAGTCGGTCTGGCTTTTACAACACCAGGGCGCCAAAATGGACCTTAACTTAAATAATCCGTTTTATAAGATTATGCCTCAATGGTTCCTCATTTATGGTATCGGTATCGCTACCGTTGCCGCGGTTATTGCCAGCCAGGCGCTCATTTCCGGGTCATTTACGCTTATCGCCGAGGCGGTAAGGTTAAATTTATGGCCAAAGGTACGCATCAACTATCCGTCAGAACAGAAAGGCCAGTTGTATGTGCCTAGTGTAAACTGGCTGTTATGTGCGGGCTGCGTTGGGGTGGTATTGTTGTTTAAAGAATCGGCCAATATGGAAGCTGCTTATGGCTTGAGCATCACCGTAGCCATGCTGATGACAACTCTGTTAGTTGCAAACTTTTTACGGCGAAAAAAACTTCCAACCTATATTGTTGGTATATTTTTAGTGGTTTACCTGCTTATTGAAGGCACCTTTTTAACAGGTAACCTGGTTAAATTTGTGCACGGTGGCTGGTTCACCTTATCAATAGGCTTAGTTTTATTCACTATAATGTGGGCATGGCATACTGCGCGCAGGATCAGGAACCGTTATGTTAAATTTATTGAGATTGAGGATTATTTCAGCATTTTAAAAGAACTGAGTGATGACGAAACCGTGCCCAAATATGCCTCACAGCTGGTTTATTTAACCAGCGCGAACTTTAATTCGGAGGTGGAATCAAAAATTATATATTCCATATTGCAAAAGCAGCCAAAACGTGCAGATGTTTACTGGCTGGTACACGTTGATGTAGTAGACGAACCCTATAAAAGAGAATATGAGGTTGATTTTCTGGTACCCAACAAACTGATAAGGATTGATTTTAAGCTCGGTTTCAGGGTTGAGCAACAAATAAACCTGCTGTTTAGAAAAGTGGTTGAAGACCTTGTAAAAAAAGGCGAGGTTGATATCACCAGCACCTACAAATCATTAAACAGGCACAAAATTGTTGGCGATTTCAGGTTTGTTGTTATTGAAAAAGTACTGTCGCGTGCACATGCCCTATCGTTTTACGAAAGCTTTATTATGGGTTTTTATAAAATCCTGAAAAAGATAAGCTTATCAGAAGAACGCGGTTTCGGACTCGACCTGAGCTTTGTTACCGTTGAAAAAGTACCTCTAATGCTCACCTCACCTGAAAGTGTTGAGATCCACCGCGTAAATTAGGGTAAGGTATAAGAGTTTAAGTTGTTGTAAGGGTTGTAAATGTTGAAGATGTAAATTATTCAAGATTTACATCTCCTGCAACCTTAATGCGATTCTAACTTATTTTAACCACTACAACAATTACAACCTTTCACTGCAATTTCAACGTTAGCTCAATATTAATTCAGAATTACTACAGATTTAAGTGATAATTTTGCCCACTTTAGGTTTAGTATAGCCCGGCTTATATTTTCTTAAATTCCGGGCAAGGTAAAACCTATATGTTAATACAGTGTTAAAATAGAAACATCACCCATTGAGAAAGATATTATTTGCTTTATTGTGTTTTATTTCGTTTGAGGCCGGTGCACAGGTTACAGATACCGCAAAAAAAAAGAATCTTGGCGATACTATAAAAAAGGACCTTCTAACTGCTCCGGATACAGTAAAGCATTTGCACAGTAAAACTGCAGCATTGTTATTTCCTGCTGTTTTAGTTGGCTATGGAGTAGCAACATTTGTAATTCACCCGGTACGCAGGTTTGATTATTATGTAAACAGCGGCTTCAACAAATATTACCCCCGCTACCCCGGAAGTATTGAAAACTACTTTCAATTTGCGCCCGTTGTGTTAACATATGGCTTAAACATTGTTGGCGTAGCCGGCAAAAACACGTTTATAGATCGTACTGCCCTCCTTGGACTGTCTGCCGGAATTGCAGGAATAACTGTTTTTGGGTTAAAGAATGCCACTCATCGTTTACGGCCAAATAGGGGCGATTATTTTTCCTTTCCTTCTGGCCATACGGCCAATGCATTTATGGGCGCCGAATTTTTGGCACAGGAATATTCAGGAAAATCTCCGGTATATGGCATAATAGGTTATAGCTTTGCAATAACCACAGGTGTTTTAAGAATGTACCACCGCGATCATTGGTTTAGTGATGTGGTTGCCGGCGCAGGCTTTGGGATCCTTTCAACAAAAGCGGCCTATTTAGTGTACCCTTACATCCGTAATAAACTAACGCATACTGATAAAGCAGGAAAACACACCATGGTAATGCCTATGTACCAGGATGGCGTAAAAGGAGTTTCTTTCGCTATGGAATTATAAGGAGGTTGTAAAGGTTACAGTTGTTGTAAGGGTTGGAGTTGTAAGAATCAACCATCGCCGTTACTGCCTTTCAACTTTTACAACCACTCCAACGCTTACAACTAACTCACAACCTACTTATAAATTATCTTATACACCAGTATAATGCTAGCAAAAATAAAGGTAATAACATTGGCCACTGTTACCGGCAAGCTCCCGCTCATTATCCCATAAATCATCCAAAAAAGCGTACCGGCAGTAAACAGTGCATACATTGATAATGATATGCCCGAAGTGTTTTTTGTTCGGATTGTTTTAATAGCCTGCGGTAAAAAGGAAGCTGTAGTACCAAACGCCGCCATATAGCCAATCATGATAGTAATGCCCATAAAGTATCCTTTTTTGAATTAAGTGAACAATTTTCAGAAAAAACCAGGCACCTATGCTGCCTTTTCCTTACCCAACAAACTGTGTTTGTACCCGTAAGTAAAATATATCACCAGGCCTATTACCAGCCAAATTAAAAACCGCAACCAATTGGTATAACCCAATTCCGTCATTAAATAAAAACAGCTTAGCAAGCCAAGCACAGGTATTAATGAAAGGTTTTTAACAAACGCCAAAACGGTAAGCACAGTTGATAGTATAATAAATAAAAAGATCGGGAAATTTTCATGGGCGTTTTTAGCTGTAAATAATCCTAAAAAATCTTTCCTGAAAAAATAGACCCCCACAATAAATATTACCGGCACAATCCATTTTGAATTGATATACGGCAACTGAAAACGCCCCTTTTGTGAAGCCTCACGCGGCAATAATAAAACACCGCCGCAAACCAGTACAAACGCAAATAGGGTGCCTATGCTTGTCAGGTCCGTAACTTCTGTAAGGTTCATAAATAAGGCCGGTATGGCTACTACAAAACCTGTTACTACAGTAGCAAACGAAGGCGTGTGGTATTTAGGATGGATGCGGGAAAAAGCTTTTGGCAATAAGCCATCCCTGCTCATGCTCATCCAGATGCGGGGCTGCCCAAGCTGAAATATCAGCAATACGCTGGCAGTTGCAATAACAGCGCTGAATGAAATTATTCCGCTCAATTTAGTTAAGCCTAACTTTGTAAAAACATATGCTAACGGATCGCCTACTGCAAGTTCTTTATAGCTTACCATACCGGTAAGCACAAGCGCAATTAATATGTATAATACCGTACAAATAATCAGCGAGTAGATCATCCCCCGTGGCAGATCGCGCTGCGGGCTCTGGCATTCTTCGGCAGTGGTTGATATGGCGTCAAAGCCTATGTAAGCAAAAAACACACCCGATACCCCTTTCATCACCCCGCTAAAGCCATTTGGCATAAAAGGGTGCCAGTTGGCAGGTGTAACATAAAAAAAGCCTACCGCAATTACTACAATAACTATGGCAATTTTTAAAAAAACCATGGCATTGGTAGCTTTTTTGGTTTCGCGGATACCGATATAAACCAGGTAGGTAATTATAATAACAATAAGCAATGCAGGTAAGTTGGCAATTAATTTAACCCCGCCAAAACCCGGTGCCGTGCTCCATGCAATTGCTCCCTGTTTTATAGTGTCAGTTATTTCGGTTGTGTGGTTTTGTACTGCCTCATGCGCTTTAAATGCCGTGAAATAATCCATAGTGAGGTATGCGGGCATATGGATGTGGAAGCCTTCTAAAAGGTTAACAAAGTATGTGCTCCATGATATGGCCACGGCTATATTGCCTATCGCATATTCCATCAGTAAGTCCCACCCTATTATCCAGGCAATTAGCTCGCCGAATGATGCATAGGCATAAGTATAAGCGCTGCCGGCTACAGGAATCCGTGAAGCAAATTCGGCATAACACAAAGCCGAAAACCCGCAGGTAACAGCAGTAAGTACAAATAATATGGTTACACCTGGGCCGCCATGAAAAGACGCCAGCCCTATAGTTGAAAAGATCCCTGCCCCCACTACTGCGGCAATCCCCATCAGGGTAAGGTCTTTTACGTTTAATTCTTTTTTTAAATGTGAACCTGAATGCTCGGCATCACTAAACCCGCTGGCAACATCAGCTAATATTTTATGAATATTTTTTTTACGGAATATACTCTTCGACATTCGTTTGAATAATTTTGATCAGCAATTGTAAACATAACCATTTTTTTGCATTCAATAAGTATATGCTTATTTTGCACGATGAATATAGGAATAAATGATGTTTTAAAACAAATAAGGCTGTTTTTTATCCCTTATCTAATTTTGCTTTGTGCCTGTTTAACTATCAAAGTAATGTTTACAAAAGAAGCTATCTACTTTGCAGTAAACAGCTTACATTGTCCCCTTGCTGATTGGATTGCTCCCTATGTTACTGATATGGGTAACGGATGGACTATAATTGTACTGTCGGCCCTTTTGGTGCTTTATAATTACCGGGTAGCTTTTTTAATGATAAGCAGCTATGCTATTACATCATTATTAGCCCAGGTAGTAAAATATATCTTTGATTCTCCCCGGCCTACCTTACTTTATAATAATAAGCTCAACCTTATTCACCTGGTAAAGGGTGTGTATATGCTCCAATACCATAGCTTCCCATCGGGTCATACGGTAACTGCATTTTCTGCGGCTGTGCTCATTACATACCTCGCTAAAAATAAAAAATGGGCAATCTTATTGCTGATAGTTGCCGCAGCTGTAGGCTACTCACGCATGTATTTGAGTCAGCATTTTTTTGAAGATGTTACAGCTGGGTCTGTGATAGGGGTAGTAATTACTGTTTGCTGGATAAGTTATATAGACGGCAAACAATTTTTACATACCCCTAAATGGAATAAAGGACTCTTGAGAAAGTCGTGATTCCTGATCAGACTAAATATTTATAATTTCTTTTTTTGATGCCGAACAACCGGCATCAGGATAAACTTAACTTATAGAAAGATTCTTTCTTCTTTTTACTAAAACCACTATTACCAACACGATAACAAGGCCCCCACCACCAAATAAACCTATTTTAACAGGTGATGATAATCCTTTTGCGTTAGACAAATACTGGTCATTACGCTGTAACTGCGGCGATAGGCGAATGGATGAAGCAAACGCTGTATATTCAGGTTTTACAATATCCTTTCTTTCTGCAGGGTACACATATTCAAACGTATAGGTTGTATCCTGGGTATAAAGCAACGTGAAATTAATTAATTGAATACTGCCATTCCCGTCATCATTTTTTAAGGTAAATACCTTTGCCTTTAATGTACCAATTGTTGTATCCCTAACATGCTGTGCGCTACTGCCTGCTCCCGATTGTCCCTCAATGCTGGTGATATATTTCTTCAATACTGTGTTAAGGTCACCTTCCTTTTTTAGCGGCGTATTGTTTTTTTCATTTGGCGCCGCTATAACGGTCATGTAACCGTACAGTGCATTGGCAGAATATATATGCTGACCTAAAGTATCTTTTTTCTGAAAGCCAACCGGCAGCGAAACCGTTACAAGACTATCTAATTTCACAGGCTTAAGAGCTGTTTGGCCGAACGCCGTTATAACATATAATATAAGGGCGAAACTTAATAATAACTTTTTCATATTGTATTAAACTCTTAAAACATCAATTAGTTTTAATTATGCATGTTATAACTTGTATGAAATGATATATTTATGACATATTGTGTTATTTTACAGATAGTTATGACATATAATACTATCTAATTGAATTTAGTTTATTAGGTAGCCTGCTAAAACATGAGTTATACATTGTAAAAGTTTTATGGGTTTCCCCGCAATAAATTTTATATATTGGATGTGATGTAATCAATAAGCTTGAAAGCATCATTATCACCTTATTTAATTTACTATTTAACACCTTAATACCTTACTTGTGTCTGTTAACTTATCACACTTCAGCAAAAGCGTAGCTATAGTATTTATCTTATTTTCTATAATAAATGCATCAGCGCAGCAAAAAACAAACCTACAGCAAAAACCAAACTACAGCCTGCTCTGGAAAATAACCGGCAAAGGCCTTACCAAACCTTCATACCTTTTTGGTACCATGCATGTTAAAGACAGGCGTGTATTCAATTTCAGCGATTCTGTAATGCTGGCCTTGCAAAGCTGTTCGCGTTTTGCCATGGAAGTACACCCGGATACGTTAATGATAAAAATGTTCGCGACAATGCAGAGTGGTGACAGCACACGCAATGTTGAAAAGCTGCTTACTAAAGAACAGTATGCTACCCTTGCGAAAAAATTCAAAGCAAAAAACGGGTATGAATTAGATAAAACCGACCCAATGCTCCTGGAATCTATGATGGAGCCGGATGATCACAAGGCTGATGACAAGGTTTCATTTATTGATGCCTACCTGTACGGGATTGCGCGCACACTTAACAAAAATGTATCCGGATTAGAAGATGCCTCTTCGCAGTTTGATGAGTACTACGGTTCAAAAGAAGCTATGAAAGAAAGAATTCTTGAATTGCTTGATGACGATATTACAGAAGCGAAGGACGAAGGCAAGGAGGAAATGATAAAAATTTACAGCACAGGTAACCTCGATGAGATCTATGACTACGCTGTACGCTCAGGTATGCTTGATTCAACTATACAAGCCCGCAACAAAGTAATGGCAGGCAGCATGATCAAATACATGACAGATGAAACACTGTTTACCGCAGTTGGCGCAGCCCATTTGCCCGGGCCCGATGGCGTAATTGCGTTATTAAGAAAAGCAGGATATACAGTAACCAAGGTGAAAGCTTCATTTACGGGCGTTGCCGATAAGTATCATATTGACTATATGAAGATGAACTGGCCTGCATACCGCGATGAAAATGAAGGCTATTCCATTAATTTCCCAGGCACACCCATTAAATATAAGACGGGGGGAATAACGACATTCATCTATCCCGACCTGGCTAATGATACTTATTATGGCATTTACACGCTTCAGCGCGGAACATCTGATAAGCCGGCAAAGAGTACCGAAGTGATCACCAAATTTTTAAGCAATATCGCAGAAGGCAAAAAAAATCAGATACTAAGCCGAAAAAGCTTTGACTTTAATAAAATGCCTTGCACCGAAATAACGATGAAAACCAGCACAGGTTATTCGCGGATGCGCATGATATTAACCAATAATGTTTTTTATGTTTTTTATGCGGGTGCAAAACTTAACCGCTTAAATCTGCCTTATACAAACAGGTTTTTAAACTCATTTGTAAGCTTCCCTATTGTTCCGAAAGCCCCGGCATCATGGATAACCTATACCAACCCGACTGCTGCATTCTCTGTTAAATTACCCGGCCAGCCACAGGTAATAACTAAGGAAGTGCCAACCAATGTGCAAAAAAACCGATATTCACTTGTGCTTAATATGTATGTAAGTTCGGATAGTGTTAACTCAAAATCATACCTGGTTAGATATAACGACTACCCGGTGGGCACTTTTCTGAAAGACAAAGCCACTTTATTTAACAGCATTTTTGCCGATTTTAAAGATAAAGGAAAAGTGATAAGCGGCCCGGTTGATATTTCAAAAGGCGACTATGACGGGCGGGAGTATGTAGCTATTTTGAAAGGAGGCTTTTACACTACCATAAGGCTTTATGCAAGGGGCAACAGGGTTTATCTGCTGCTCAAAGAAATTACCCAGCCTGATCAAAAAGATATGGGGAATGATGTTTTTTTTGATTCGTTTCAGTTTACGTCCTTTAATGAGCCAAGCTACTACAGCTTTAAGGACGACAGCAACAGATACCAGCTGCAAATGGTTTCGAAACCAAGGGTTTTGATTGACACCGCCAGCATTACCAATTACTCCAGTTACCTTAAAAACATAGTTACCTATTATTCTACCGATACAAACTCGGGTGGCCTTTATGGATTTGAGCACTCAACAATCCGCCCCTACTTCAGGATCAGCAATACCGATTCTTTATACACCCGGATGATAAAGGGCTTAGTTGGCTACCAGGATACGCTGCTAAAGGTTGATACCATTACAGTCGACGGTGTAAAAGGTCGTGAGCTGCTAACTCAAAAAAAAGCGACCAATGATAAAAGCCGTGTAAGAATATTGGTTAGCGGCGATGATGTGTTTTATTTAGTGAGTCACATTGACAATTCAGAGTTATTTGGTAAAACCAGTAACACCTTCTACAACTCATTAAAAATCACCAATCCAAACCCTTCAAATACTTACCTGGCCTCGTCAAAAGCTGCCCCAATATTAAAAGGGCTTGAAGCAAGCGATACTACCAATTACAATAATGCGCTGGGCGCACTTTCGTATTATGATTTTAAACCTGATGAATATCCGGCGGTATATGAGGCGCTGCAAAAAAACTATCCCGACGATACTTTAAAAACCGGGGCCAGGGCAACGCTGATAAAAAAGCTCGGGGACGTGCGCAATGATACAACGGCAAACTTCCTGGTAAGCTTATACCCTAAATTAAAAGGAAAAGACATCCTGAAAGGATCGGTTTTAAGTATAATAACTGCCGTTGATAAAAAGAATGGGTATGATAACTACTTAAAACTGCTGACTACTGATCCGCCCATAAATATAAAAGAGGGGTACCAGGCTTTCAACCCTTTAAGTGATTCTTTAGAATTTGCTGCTGCCCACTTTGATCAAATCCTTCCGCTTATCAAATATCCTAACCTGCGGAGTTACGTTTTACGCACGGCACAGCAAATGGCAAACAAAAAAGACGATCCCTATGCTATTAAACTAAAAGCCAATTACTCAACCCTTATGGCCTACGCCCAGGCGGATATAGATGGTTATATCAGCATTAGGGACAGCAGTGATAACAAATACAATTTTGAAATGTATAATTATATGCAGCTGATAGGACAGATGAAGAACGGCGAACTTAATAATCAATTAACCAATAGCTATTTAACCCGAGACCCTAAAGGCTTATATGTTTCGGATGCCTTAATTGCACGCATAAAAAACCGGTTACCAAACAACCAGCAGCTGGTTAATAAATACCTGGATAGCCTTGGCTCCCGCTATGACTTAATGGAGGCATTCAACAAACAAAATCAGCTGAGCCTGGTACCACTAAAGTTCAGAACCCAGGCCGAATATGCTAAACTGTGCCTTTACCAGTCTATTTCGCAGGACGATTATGGCAGTCCGACAAAAATCACTTTGCTAGGCAGTATTTTAAAAAATGGTGTAGTTTACTATGCATTTAAATTTTCATTACCCGAAGAAGATGACCAAAATGAGCTCATTGGTTTAACCGGCCCTTACAAACCCGGATCAACAAAATTGAATTTTGAAAAATACTATGCCTATACTGAATATGAGGCTGTAAAAACCAACTGGCGTTTACAGGCAACAAAAATGATCAAGCCACTTTTGGATGAATATAAATAAACATGTCGTTTATTAGATGGAAAAACTCAAAGGAATATTACTTAAATATAATTTCCCAAAGCGTTTAACGCCGGCTCCGGCTACTTTTAAAGAAATCGAAACTAGGGCGGGTTTCCAGTTGCCGGATGATTACAAATACTATCTTATGAACTATATGGAACATGAAGAATTCATAGGTCCCCAGTTTTTAAGATTATGGGATATTGATAACATTATGGAACGCAATAATGACTATGGCATTACAGACAGTCTCCCAAATACACTTGGTATTGGATCAAACGGGGGCGGTGAATTTATTGCAATTGAGCTGTACGAAAAGAATAGTTTTCGAATAATTCTTTCTCCATTTATTGATCTTGACGAGCAATATCATATCGAAATAGGAGAATCATTTACTGATATGTTTATTCGCCTGGAAAACGATGAGTTATGGTTCAAATGATTTTAACTAAAAAGCGGATAACCTCTCGGCATCCGCTTTTTTAGCTTCATTTTGCATATTTTAAATATCCTGGCTCTTACAACTTATCCATCTCCGCTTTCACAAACGCAGCAAGCTCTTTTACATAACCGGCGCTGAAATCAAACTTGATCCCGGCTGTTTCGTAAATTTCTTTGATGGTTTTGGTGTAGCCTAGTTTTAAGGCATCCAGATATTGCTGTAATCCTTTTTCAGGATTCTCTTTATAGTTTTTCCATACGGCTATTGCGCCAAGCTGGGCCATGCCATATTCAATATAATAAAAAGGCACTTCGAAAATGTGCAGTTGTTTTTGCCACAGGTTTTCTTCTGCATCTTTATGATCGCTCCAGTCAGCAAAGCCGGCGCCAAATGGCTCGTAGATCTCTATCCAGGCCTCGGTACGCTGCGCATCGGTATGGCCGGGGTTGGTATAGATCCAATGCTGAAACTGATCAACCACGGCTACCCATGGCAATGTTTTCAATACATCAAAAAGCTGGTCGCGTTTGGCGCGTTTAAGGTCTTCCTCGTTATCAAAATAAACATCCCAGTTGTCCATCGAGATCAGCTCCATACTCATAGAAGCCAGTTCAGCAACTTCACTTGGGCAATGTTTAAAATCGTTCAGTTCAAGGTCGGCAGTTAAAAAAGTATGAACCGCATGCCCGCCTTCGTGAACCATCGTGGTCAGATCGCGGAAGGTATTGGCCGAGTTCATAAAAATGAACGGAGCGCCTGTTTCTGACAGCGGGTAATTATAACCACCCGGTGCTTTGCCTTTACGGCTTTCCACGTCAAACAGGTTATTGTCCTTCATTATCTCCAAACGCTCGCCTAAATAGCGGTTGATGTTGCTAAAACACTGGATAGATTTTTCAATCAGCTCATTCCCGCCGTTAAATGGCTTTAATGCCGGTTTGCCGGATACATCCACATCCATATCCCACGGTTTCAGGGAATCCAGCTTTAATGCTGCTTTACGTTTTTCTGCCTGTTCACGCAATATGGGTACTATCTCTTTTTCAATAGCTTCGTGAAAAGCATAACAATCCTGCGGGGTATAATCAAAACGGCCCAGCGCCTGGAACATATAATCCCTGAAGTTTTCAAACTCTGCGTTCAATGCTACCTTATGTCTTAATTCCCGTAGGTGATCAAACAATGTATCAAGCTGCTCTTTATCCTGCAGGCGGCGTTCGGTTATTTTTTCCCAAACTTCCTGCCTTTTGGCGCGATCAGTATCCTTTAAAAATACCGATGCCTGCTCCAAAGTAAATTCCTTATCGCCAATATGAACCGACATAGCGCCGGTTATTGACTGGTATTTCTGCTGCTCAACCTGGATCTCGGTTTGCAGCGGAATATTTTCCTCCCTGAACAGTTCCAGTGATTTTTTTATCCCGCGCAGGTATATGAAATATTTTTTATGATCCAGTTTGTCAACCCATGGGCTGTCAACCAGTTTTTTATTAAGGTCGTTACTAAAGGGAGCAATTTTAGGCTCAATTTCGGTAGCGAAATATTGAAAGTTTTGCAGCAATTCTTCGCTGGTAGTATCACAGGTCATGCGGATATAACGCCAGGCAAAATCCTCTTCCAGGGCAGCTTCTACTTCACTGCGGTCATGCAGCCATTTTTCAAGATCGGCAACAGAATTTATAGTGCGGTCGCGCAATTCTGTATAAAGGGGTTCCAGGCTTTCCCATTTAATCTCAAAGCCGGCAGGTATATATGTTCTTGTTTTTTTGTGGATCATTGTTTTGATGTGCAAATGTGCGGATATGCAAATATGCAGATTAGAAAGGAAGTTGGAAAGGCCAGAAGTCTGAAAGATGTTGATTGGATGTAAGAAAAAAGAGGTCTCACCAAGCCTGGTAAAAGTGCTCCGCAGTCATCAAATAGTTAAACTAATTCGTTGTGTGTTGTTCTACTTCAACTACTTTGCCATTTTCAAAGTCAATCTCAAGCGAATACGGATCTATATTCAAAAGCTCAGGTCTAAAACCAAGATCATAGTACCAGGTATCGCTCGTATCTAAGTTGCTTTCATCACCCAAAATTTTCCGAACCTCACTTTTTGACTTATTCATAAGCATTTTGCTATCAATGATATCATCCGAATATTCATATCGTTTATTTTTATTAAGCCACTCTTTTTTATTAAAATTCTGTTTTGGATAATATTCAATAATAAAAATCAGCAGCATAGCAAACCCTCCATATAATAAGGGGGTTGTTATAATTGTTACAAGCCACACAATAATTCTTCGGGACCTAACCTGTACGTTATGATTTTTGAAAACGCGCCTCCAGATAAAGAAAATCGGTATACCTAAAATTATAAGAATAAGGTATACTTCTATACTTACTCCAAAAAATTCTGGTATATAAAGCAGTGGTGTCATTATAAATAGCTTTTAATTTCATAAATCTACTCAAAACAAACAGGAAATAAATCATTAAAGCTAATTCAAAAATGTCTCTCTCTGTCTTCCTACCTATTTTTTCGCATACACCGTTTCAGACATCAGTTTCAACCCTTCTTCGTAACTTGTTGGTTTAAAATTAAAAGCCTTTTCAAATTTCGATGAATCAAAAATGTAATTGTTGCTGTATTGGTAATACATCTCTACCGTCCCCATTACCACTTTTTTAAATAAACCGTAGGCCCAAAGCATAAATTTATTTACAGCAAAAACCGAAGGTTTTACACCATATGTGCGGGCTGCCAATTCAATAAACTGCTTGCCGGTTATGGCCGGTGCAGTAGGCATGTGCCACACCTGGTTATCACTTTCAGGGTGCTGGCCCAGCAGGAACATTCCTTTCCCCATATCAGGGATATAGCTAAAGTTATGCAGTTTGTTGGGATTCCCTATCCATTGCGCTTTTTGTTTTTTGGCGTAGTTTGTAAGCACCATCATATCAACAAAACTATTCTGATTTTCTGTTCCGTAAAAGTCAGCGCCGCGGGCTATGCTTGCTCGGATAGTTCCTGCTTTTGCTTCATCCATTAGCATGTTGGCAATTTTTGCCCTGATGCCGCCTTTTACGCTGCTTGGCTTATAAGGCGTATCCTCTTTCATCGGCCCGTTAACCAGGCCATACATATAAACGTTATCAAAAAATATGAGCCTGGCGCCGGTTGCTTTGCCCAGGTTTATAAAGTTTTGCATAATAACCGGCCATTGTGCCGCCCAGATCTTTTTATCATACACCAGCCCGGCAGTAAGGTAAATTACGGTTGAGCCTTTTACAGCATCAAGCAGTTCGGCATAATTTAACAGATCAGCTTTTTTCCAGCTTACGTTTTTATTGTTGCTTGTAATTGGCTTGCGGCTAACCAGGCGGATGGTTTCGTTAACGTTTTCCAGTTCGCGGGTTAGTGCGTTTGCTACTGCGCCGCCGGCTCCTAATATAGTGTGCATAATGTTTCGTTTTTGATTTAATCAAAGGTACACCCGCTTTAACTCTCAAAACGTTAACAAAAGATAAGAATTTAGTGATTAGAGACTGGAGTTTAGAAATTAGGCTTATAGTGTTAAGATGGGTGTGCAATTGGCCGCGCTATTCTGTTAATTCTTAAATTTTGAAAATTCTGATTCAGATATTGATAGTTAACTCTAATACAATTCTAATACAAATCATGCCTTTTTAATTAGGATTGGGGTTAACTTTATAACATCAAATTTAAATCATGAACAAGCACCTCTTCCTTTTTACGATAGTTTTTTTCACTTCATGTTATTTTGCATTTGGCCAAAACAAAGTAGATAAATATTGCCAGGTTATAGTAGGTCCTAAAAGCGGTTTAACAGCCAAAAGAATAGCAAAAATTTCCTTTGGCGAGAACAAAGATTTATTTGCGCTAAAAGATACCACTCTTTTACAAAAGCTTCATTATAATGTTGATCACCTGGTAACCGAAACCGATGTTTTAAATTACATGAGTAAATCAGGGTGGACTTTAGTTAATATCCATTCCATATACGCCAATTGTGAGGTGTTATATTTCAAAAAGGCATTTGATATTTCTGAGTTGGCAGAAACTCCTTCAAATTAGATCATTGCGTTTCTTCAAACTCATAATTCCGAAATCAAACATCTGAAACTCCTTGCCTTACCTCGCCTCAACCAATATTCTTCGTCTTATCCTTGACAGCGAAACCGGCGTTATTCCTAAAAAGTGGGCAATGTAATGCTGCGGCATGCGCTGCAAAACTTCGCGGCCGGTACTTAACAGATCAAGATAGCGCTCTTCGGGGCTTTTGGTGATGAATGATGAAACACGGTCTTCATAGCAGATCAGGTAATGCTCGGCAATCAACCTGCCGAAGCGCTCCATTTTATAGGCCAGCATGGGGTTCGCCAGCATCAGTTGCATATTTTTATGGGTGATGATTACCAGTTCGGTATCCTCAAGCGCCTGGATGTAGGTTAACGAGGGCGTTTGGGTTAAATAGCTTTTGTACGAGCTTACAAATTCATTTTCAAAACTGAAGTAACCGGTAATTTCTTCGCCATCCTTAACGTGGTAATAACGGACGGATCCTTTAGCAATAAAGCCGATATCTTTACAAACAATCCCGGGCTCAGCAAAATACTTTTTCTTCTTTAGGGTACGGAAGTCCAGGTGCTGAGAGAAAACGATCCATTCAGCCTCGTTAAATTCAATGTACTTTTTAAGCTGCTCCCTGAAAATATTTTGTGCCTTTGAATTTTCCATAATCCTATTTTTTTATCTTCCGGACTTTACTGACTTTCGGACTTTCCCGACTTATCTAATCCAAAGTCTGTCTAATAAGAAAAATACTGCAAAAACCACACTGGCAATGCCGTTGGTAGTCATAAATGCAAAGTTAACCCGGCTTAGGTCGTTTGGTTTTACAAGCAGGTGCTGATAAATCAGCATGGCACAGAAAAACACGATCCCTGCATAATAAAGATAGCCAAACCCCACAGGCGCAAAAAACACCGGCATAATTACAAACGCTGCAGACAGCACGTGTAAAAAAGTGGATAGCCTTAACGCATTCACTTTACCCAGCCAGGCAGGGATAGAATGCAGGTTTTCGTCGCGGTCAAAGTCTTCATCCTGCAGGGCGTAAATAATATCAAAACCGCTAACCCAGCACAATACCGCTAACGAGAAAAACAACGGAGTTAAAGCAAACTGGCCAGTTACCGCCAGGTATGCTCCAATCGGCGCCAACGATAGCCCCAAACCCAGCACCATGTGACAAAGCGCGGTAAACCTTTTGGTAGCGCTGTACCCCAACACCACCAGCAAAGCTACCGGCGAAAGATAAAAACAAAGATTATTTATAAACCACGCCGTTATCACAAACAGCAAGCAGTTGATTATAGTAAAAGTTAATGCCGATGCCGGGCTGATCCTGCCCGACGGGATGTCGCGCTGTTTAGTGCGGGGGTTTTTTGAATCAATGTTCCTATCCAGGTACCTGTTAAACGCCATTGCCGAGTTACGGGCAAACACCATACATAGCACCATCAATACCAGCTTAACCCAATCAAAGCGGTAATTTGTTGTTGTTACCGCCAAAAAAAAGCCAATAAAAGCAAATGGCATTGCAAAAATAGTATGCGTAAAGGTTACTAGGGAAAGGTACTTTTTCATGTATTTTATATAAAACCCAATTTGTCATTGCGAGGTACGAAGCAATCGCGAACCCTGCATTGCCGCTCTGTATAGCCTGCGGTTGCTTCGTACCTCGCAATGACAAGTTAAAGAACGTAAAATTAATAATTATTTACTCCATTTCGCTCTTTCATATTGAACAGGCCATTTTACTTCATGCCCCAATTCATGTGCAGCGCGTAATGGAAAATAAGGGTCGCGTAAAAACTCGCGGGCCATTATAACAAGATCGGCCTGGCCTGTTTGGATGATCTCGTCCGCTTGTGCCGATTCTGTGATCAGTCCAACAGCACCGGTAAGTATTCCGGCCTCTTTCTTTACCTTTTCGGCAAACTCAACCTGGTAGCCTGGTTTCAAAGGAATCTTAGCCAATACATTCCCGCCCGATGAGCAATCAACCAGGTCGATCCCTTTATTGATCAGTATTTTTGCTAAGGCAACAGAATCGTCAGCGGTCCAGCCGCCTTCCGTCCAGTCGGTCGAAGAGATCCGGACAAACAATGGATTTTCCGCAGGCCATGCTTCTTTTACGCTTTCAATAACTTCCAGTAAAAAACGGATGCGGTTTTCAAACGACCCACCGTACTCATCAGTACGATGATTGCTCAATGGCGATAAAAACTCATTTATTAAGTAGCCGTGTGCTCCATGCAGCTCAATCACTTTAAAACCGGCCGCTAAGGTACGCGTTGCTGCGGCCTTAAAATCAGCTTTTACTTTTTCAATCCCGGCTTTATCCAGTTCAATCGGAGCTTCTTCGCTTTGTGTAAAGGGAATGGCGCTTGGCGCTACTGCTTTCCACCCATTTGGCTGGTCTGAAGGAATCTGCGCATTACCTAACCATGGTAATTCACGACTCGCTTTGCGCCCGGCGTGTGCCAGTTGTATGCCGGCAACAGCGCCATGGGCATGGATAAAATCAGTTATTTCTTTAAGTTTTTCAATATGTTCGTCTTTATAGATCCCCAGGTCGCCATAGGAGATCCTGCCCTCCGGCGAAACACCGGCAGCTTCTGTAATAATCAGCGCAGCGCCACCTACAGCCCGGCTGCCCAAATGCACCAGGTGCCAGGTATTGGCAAAACCATCCTCGCTGCTGTACTCGCACATCGGCGATACGACCAAACGGTTCTTAAATTCAATGTTTTTTATCTTTATAGGGGAAAAAAGATGTGGCATAATCGCTTTTTTTCGGTAAAGATGCAGAGTAATGGATTAGGTTTTATTTTTTGTGGTGATTTTTACAGGGGGATGATGAGCCGCAGGGCAAACAACACTTTGGCTTGCCCGAAATATCTTTCGCAAGAATTAGAGTTATAGTTTTCATTAATGTCCCGGCTTGTTCCGCGGAACGAGTGTGAGCGCTGGGAACAACTGGAACAAAAAAACCGGTTTGAAACAGTATGGAACAAGTGGAACAGGCGGAACATAAATTTGGACAAAATAGCCTTACACTTTAAGTTATTAGGAATTCCTGTTAATATAAAATAAATTGCAGGATGAAATTTATTTTAATGATTGCAGCTCTGATTTTTTTGATTGGCTGTTCAAACTCAAATAAATTAAGTTGTCACAATGATAGACTGACAGTTTACAAAGAAGAGAAACTTTATGTTCAATTAATAAAATCGGCTAAAAAAGAAATTCCCCTTTTGAACGATGAACATGGGCAAAATCTTTTTAAGGTGCCATCGTATATCGACTCTGCTATGATAGATGATGCTGTCTTTTTTAATCAGGATAAAAACAAGTGTTTACTATTTATTTTGCAGCAAACTTCCAATAAGCTTTACTTGGATCAAGTCTTAATTATACATGGATCATACATAAAAGGAGAATGGGAGTTTATGATTGATAGATTACCAGCAGTGCCCACAATAATTTATACAGTCCGTAAAAGTGGCTCGAGAGACCATCCGATAGAAAATAGTTTTAAAACATTATCTGAAAAGGCCCGGTTGTTTGTACTTACTGCAGGGACTGTAGGTAATTATGGGTGTTCTATAGATAATATGTATTGGTTCGGCGACCAAAATCAGTAAATAATCTTTCGGCTTTTAAACTATAAAGATTAATTACCAAAAGCATAATCCCTCCCCCTAACACTTGCAACCGGCGGCACATGATTTTTCTCAAACAAGTCATAACCCGGTTTCATCGTTTTCCAGAATGGCGATGAAGGGTAAGCTGCATAAGCTTTCATGTGCGCCCTATCCATCCGGAAAGGAAATATATCCAGATCTATTTTTTGTTGGCCTGCTTCAAATGCCTTGTAAATTATGGTATAAATTTCTTCAATCCGCGGGTCTGTCATGGCGTAACAGCCTATTGATGCACAATGCCCATGAACCATAATGGCATCGCCAGTATAACCTTTCAGTTGCTCCAGTTTGTTTGGGTAGCCAACATTTATGGCCAGGTAGTAATTGCTAACCGGGTTTAGCTGCTTCGGCTCAATGGTGTAAAACCCTTCCGGACTTTTACCATCACCCGACCGGGTTTTAGTTCCCAATCCACCCGAATATGTGCAGACCTCATAAGTTTTAAACAGCCGGTATTGCTTGCCTGCCTTTACCCAAACCTCAAGCGCGCTAACCTCTTTAAATAACCTGATATAAATTGGTGAATTTAACTTAAGTCCTTTTTGCTTGAATTCGCTTTGCAGCTTTGGCCATACGGTGGCTCTTACGGTCTTGGCCCTGTCGCTATCCGGCAGTTCTTTTTTGGGGTTGATGAACAGCAAAGCCATCAACATAAGGCAAAGGAATTTAGGCATTTAACCGCTGATTTATTGTGATTTAGATGATAACGCTGATTTTGGGAAAATATTGATTACCAATGCCCCAAAAATCAATAATTCACCAATTCATCATTAAATAATTCCGAAATCGAACTTCCGAAATCAAATTAAATTCCCAAAACCTGCTTCAACTTCACATACCCGGTTTTACTAACCGGCACTTTAGCGCCCGATTTAAGGATAGCCAGGTGGGCATCTTTTTCGTAAGGATCAATCCGGGTAATTTGATGGATAGCTATTATATAGGAGCGGTGTACCCTTACAAACTGCCTTGGGTCGAGCATTTGCTCAAAAAAGTTCATGGTTTTATTTTTCAGGAACGATCCTTCGGCAGTATAAACGCTTACATAGTCATCATCTGCCGCAAGGTATTGCACATCCTGCACCGGGATTATTTTCACTTTGGTGCCAGTTTTTACCACAATCCGCTCATGCTGGGCTGGTGAATGCGAGGCGGTTTCCAGCAAATCTTCCGTATGCTTTTTCGCAGCCGGAGCTTCGGGCGCCTGGGCAAGGTATTTTTCAATGGCTTTGTTAAACCTGTCTTTATTAAAAGGTTTTAACAGGTAATCAACTGCATGTGCCTCGAAGGCTTTAATAGCATACTCGTCAAAAGCGGTGGTAAATATTACTGCCGGCTGCTGTTCAACCAGCTCCAGCATCTCAAAGCCATTTATTTTGGGCATCTGCACGTCAAGAAATATCAGGTCGGGCTGATACTGCTGAATAGCCTTCAGGCCTTCAAAACCATCATTGCATTCCTGCATAACCTCTATCTGCGGAAAAGCCTGCAAATACTCCAATACAACCATACGGGCCAAAGGCTCGTCGTCAATAACTAAGGCACGTTTCATATTTATAACTGCGGTACTTTAATAATAGTTGTAAATATATTATCATTTGCATGAGTTTCCATCAAATCATTACGTGCAAAAAGTAAATATAATCTGCGTTGCACTCCTCTCAACCCAAAACCAGTACCTTTTTTAGGCCTTGACGTTTGCGGATCATATGGATTTTGAACCATCATTATCAGGTAGTTACCCTCCATTTCGGCCCTTATGCTTACCACCACATCGCCTATGGTATCGTATAACCCAAATTTTATGGCATTTTCAACAAGCGGCTGCAATAACATGGATGGCAGCACCGCCTGGCCCGATTTCTCGTCACAACTGATCTCCGTTTGCAAACGGTGACCAAAACGTACCTTTTCAATATCAAGGTAAAGGTTAAGGTGTGCAAGCTCTTCTGTTAAAGGCACCTGCTGCTGATCGTCCTTTTTTAACGTACCGCGTAAAAAATCCGAAAGTTGGTGGATCATCCGGCGGGCCTCATCAGGCTTAAAACCTATTAAAGCATTTATTGAGTTTAGGCTGTTAAATAAAAAGTGCGGCTGTAGTTGTTGCCTTAAATTATAAAGTTCCGCATCGCGGGCCAGCTGCTCGGCTTCGGCTTTGCGTTTTTCGTTGTCTTTTTGATCAAGCTGCGAATAGTAGATCATACTGATCATCGCCATCCATCCTATCGCCAAAAAATTAGTAAAGAAACGGATGATTAATGAGTTCACTAAAAACTTGGTGTACACAGGGCCTGTGGCCAAAAACGGCAGGATCCACCGGCTTCCAAATGTGCAGATTGCAGCCAGGGCAGCTATCCAGATCAATATATTTAAATAATTACCTTTTTCTGGCTGATAATAGCGCAGGTTATTATTGATCAGCCAGCAAGCCGAAGCAAGTAAAATTGAACAAACCAACCCATCGGTAAAGGCAATGTACCAGTTAAAGTCAAAACTATGCACTACATAGCTCTGCAGGCCGGTCCATACCAGTCCGCAGACGATGAACCCTGCATAGAGTCTTGATGATGTTAGGTTTGATGGTAAGGCCATTTTTTTAAGTCCGGAAAGTCGGAAAAGACAGAAAGTCAGTAAAGTCGGGAAAGTCCGAAAGACTGAAAGACCGCAAGACCGGAAAGTCCGGATGTTTTTAGTGTTGTTAAGTTTTAAGTGTTTTGCGTAGTGAATTTAGCATAGCTAAAATCTCTTCACATTGTTTATATAGTTTATTAAAATTATCTTCTTGTATTAATGTTCTTTTCTTTGCTAAGAACAGGCATCCAACAACTTCAATATTTGATCGCAAAGCATAACTTAAAAACTTATTAAACTCTGCATTTGATTGCCCTGTTGAACCTTCGGCAATATTTAACGAAACCGAATCGGCTGCTCTTTTAATTTGACCCGATAGAATAAATAATTCGTCTTTGGGGAAAGTCTTCGTTAGCTCATGAACGTCGGCGGCTAAATCTACCGCCTTTTGCCAAACAATTAACTTTTCGAACTTAAAACTCATACCTTATTCTAATTCATTTTCTCCTTCCGTACTTTACAGCCTTTCCATCTTTCGGACTTTACTGACTTTCCATCTTTCGGACTTTACGGCCTTTCCATCTTTCGGACTTCCGGACTTTACTGACTTTCGGACTAAAGTTAGAAGCTCCTAACGTCTACGCCTGCAAAAATTGAAACTCCTTTTAATACCAGGATCTTTTCACTTCCTACTGTAGCAGTGCTTTTCATTCTTTTATCTTCAATACCGGCAAATACAGCGGCAATATCCGGAACTACCTGCCAGTGCGGTGGCACTATCATTTTCACCCCGCCGAAGATCTGGGTAATATCAATTATAACTTTCCCCTGTATGTCGGCCTGGGTAAAATCCAGCTCTGCACCTCCAAAAATGTTCACTATCTCGCCACCCTTAAATTGCTTCGAAAGAATGGTTTTCTTTACTGACCCAAAAACAGATACAGTATCCAGGTAATCATCTCCTGTATGTTTATATCCGGCCGAAGGGTTTACAGGCTCTTTAATAGCTGTATAATCCTGTCCGCCTGCATAATCAACTACCGGCTCACCGGCAATCGGCGGCGTATAAGCAGCGCTGCCCCATTTGTTATCTTTGTTCCACTGTGTTTTATCAAAATGACTATGGCGCCTTAATATCAGCCATAAACCAAAACCTATGATGGCAATTGGCCATACTACACGGTCGGCACGGTCAAAGTTTTCATTTATTAAAAACACAATGCCTAAAAGTATCAGCAAAAAAGATGATGGCTTATGGAAATTGGTTTTGGCACCTATAAAAAGTCCCCAGCCTACAAGCCACATTGGCCAGCTGAACAACCAACCCGGTACAAAGAAGAAATCGAGCTGCTTAATAAGCAGCATGGCGCCTACGGCCAGTAAAATTATCCCTGCCAGGGCTTTGCCATTGCGGGGATTGTTAGGGGTTACTATATCGTTGTTCATTATATTTAGGGCATTTTAAATCTTATCCAAAACTAAGGTAACATTATAAGTATGGCAAACAAAAACTGGCAGTATATTTAAACTAGTCGGTAAGATAATATAAAGTGTCGGTGAAAAAGTTGGAGTTATGATCTAATGTTTTCTTTTTTTCCTTTTCCCTACCTCTTTACGCGCAGCGAAGAGAGGGCTAAAAAAAGCTTTTTCAAGGAACTATTTTGATTCACTTTAAACTCACTTCCACACTCCATTCACCACCGCTCGCAACTTGATAAGTCTTTGCAAAATCACCCATGTTCAGGGCAAATGATAGTTGCAAAAGGCTATTTAAATAAGCCAGCGGCTTACCTTCTGCAACTTCGCCAAAGGTTTGGCTGTAGGGCATATCGCCTTTATAAACCTGCTTGTTTTTATAAAAGATATTAACGTGAACCATATCGCCAAATTTGGGGTTAAGCTGCTTGAATAAAGTATCCGGAATGTTTGTCCATACGTTGCCGTATTGTACATCAAGCACCGGGATATTGCCCTTTATAATCTTGCCTTTTATTACCGCCTGCTGATACGGAATACTGATAACCTGATTAGGCAATACCGGCCCAACCTGCTCATATGTTATGGTCCCAGCAGCCAATCGTGCGGCAGTGTATGCATAAACATCCCTCCCATGAAAAGTATATGATTTTTGCGAATCCTTACGGCGGTTTACAGCCTCGTCTATTTCCCTGACCTCGGCAATACCTAAAGATTGCGCCACCAGGGTTAATGTGCCATTATCAGGCGTAACTATGTAATGGCCCGATTTTGTTTTAAGCACCACCGATTTACGCGTTGTGCCCACACCCGGGTCAACTACCGAAACAAACACAGTACCCGCAGGCCAGTACCTTACCGTTTGCTCCAGGCGATAGGCCGCTTCCCAAATGTTATATGCGGGGATCTCATGCGTAAGGTCATACAATTTTAAATCGGTTGATACGCCCATGGCAACGCCCTTCATGGCAGAAACAGCGCCATCCTTCACCCCAAAATCCGACTGGAAGACAACTATTTTATTTTGTGCCGATGTGAACTTTGCTGCTAACAACAGCAAGAACAGGAATGTAACTGATCGTAAAGTTTTATTCATGTTGATTATTGATATTGCTCTACAAATTAATGGATTTTAATATACAATGATAATTTAATCCAAAAAAAAGAAAGCCACCCCAGATCACCAGGGCAGCTCTCAACCGCTATGAAAAATATTTTATTAAATTAGATCTCTTTAAATTTGCTGTCAGGGTAGTTAACTTCAACCGGTTTGGTGTGTTTCATCACCATCCAGGCGCCGGTGCCTATTATTGCTATCGGCCAAACTACGCGGTCGGCATTGTCAATATTATCGGTAAGCAAAAAGGCCGTACCCATAACCAGTAGCCAGATGTAAACCGGTTTTTTGAAATTATATTTCGCACCCATATAAAGGCCGTAGCCTATAAGTACCATTGGCCAGCTAAGCAACCAATCAGGAACAAAGAAAAGATCGAACTGATCAATAAGCAGTAACCCGCCAATGATAACAATGATTATCCCGGCCATTGTTCTGCCGTTATGTTTGCTGGGGTTATTTATGCTAGTTTCCATTATCTTATGTTTTAAATATTACCTAAAAGTACGGCAGTATCTAAAGCACACCAATGGAATGTTGGCAAGGTGTTTACAGATGTCGGTAAGGATGGAAAAATTGTCGGTGAAAAAATAACGATCAGACTTATGAAGTTTTTAAACCTTCGTAAGTCTTCAGAAGCTACACCTCCGGTTCCTGCTGGCTTAAGCAGTGAAAGCTGCCCAGCCCCCAAATAATATCGGTCGTATCAATGCCTACAACCTTCCTGTCGGGGAAGTAGTCCTGCAAAATATCAAGCGCCTTATCGTCATTGGCACAACGGTAAGTAGGCACCACAACCGCCGAATTAGCAATATAAAAGTTAGCATATGATGCCGGTAAACGCTGATCGTCATAGATCACCGCATCGGGCATTGGCAGCTCAACTATATTCAATTGCTTGCCGTTTAGCAGGCGCATGGTTTTTAACGCTTCCAGGTTTTCCTGCAGCAGATGATAGTTTTCGTCGTTCTTGTTTTCTTCAACAACGGTAACAACGGTGTCCTCATTTACAAAGCGGGTAATATCATCAATATGTCCATCGGTATCATCACCTACGATGCCATCGCCCAGCCATAAAACCTGCTCAACGCCGTAATAGTTTTGCAGGTATTCTTCTATCTGCTGCTGGTTTAAGTGCGGATTACGGTTTTTGTTCAACAAACAGGCCGTGGTAGTTATTAAAGTACCCTTCCCGTTAAAATCAACCGAGCCGCCTTCCATCACAATGCCCGGATGATACACCTGCAAACCGAAACGCCCGCCTATTTTTGTGGGGATCACGTCATCAAGGTCAAACGGCGGATACTTGCCTCCCCATGCATTATATCCCCAATCAACAATAGCTTTCTGCTTAGTAT
>Ga0193702_1000188_pt1 | contig 24747 bp, 9 predicted proteins | sample U3a1metaG_FD_143060 | JGI IMG/M metagenome (GOLD analysis project Ga0193702, IMG submission 143060) | Soil microbial communities from a riparian zone of the East river system, Colorado, United States - U3a1 | ecosystem: Environmental > Terrestrial > Soil > Riparian zone | place: USA: East River... | reverse complement strand
TTTAAGGTAAATATAAACCCAATCTTGTTTTTAAGGTTTCCACTATAAATGTCTCTCGACTTACCTATTCACTATTAAACTAGATTGTTCTAGATTCATATGATAACTAACTACAGTAAAGCTGCATCATTTCTTTGTATGTTCTAACTAAGATATTTAATCTTCAGTTTCTTACCTTCACAGATAAGCTCAGACTATGTCATCAATTATTTTTAACTTGGCCCTTGGCCTGCTTTTGCTTTTAGCAGCTTAGCAGCCAAGCAATATAGCAAGCTTAGTTGAGTTGTACAACTTACAACTTACAACTAAGAAAAAGTACAAATAATTGTCGGATTGTCGTGTTAGGATTCTTGTTAGTGATACTCACCTATTAGTCGTTGAACCTTCGTTACCTTTGTATTAAATATACTCCACTGAGTAACGCTCGGCTGCAAATTTACTGCTTGCTTTATTTAGTTGAATGTGAGTTGCTAGTTAATAACTAACACACTATATAGCTAGTATCTACAACTTACAACTAATTAAAAAGCTAAAGCTTAGAGTTTTCCTTGCAATTTTTCCGATTTATTAAACAGACCCCATGCTATTTTAGGGTCTGTTGAGGCACCGTTTAGTATTACTACAAAAACATCCTCTAAGAACCGTACGTGCGACTTTCATCGCATACGGCTCAAGCATTAAGTTAAGTTTTTTTTTTATTTAGATTTTCTTCTAGAATTACTCAAAATATCTCTACCTGAATTCATGTTCATAGCTATAAAAGTCATTTCTTTAAACCCTACCTCAGTTAAATAATGTTTATTTTTTTTTAATAAGTAAAATTTTTTAAAATCTAGATAGTCTAAAGATTTTCTAGTAAACATAGGGTAAGCATCGAAAAAATCAATAAATGTTTCAGGAGAAGAATTATAATAAAAAGAGCTGTCATTACATGATCTGGCTTTTTCCAGAGAATTTATATTTTCTTGTCTAGGACTAAGACTACCAGCATTAAAGAATTCTTTAATGGCTTTAAGTATTGAATAATCATGACTACTTTGTGAGATAGATAACCTATTTCTCGTTATAATTTTATTTGTAGCCTCTGATTTAGATATTAAAGTTCCAAAGGTACCCTCAGCATCTACAAAAGCTTGAACCCAATGAGGGTTTAATATTATTTCCTTTAAATTTAAATAATTAAATAATTCTTCAAAAGATCTATTTCTATTCATCTTATTTTTAATCTCAATTATTTTATTTAAACCTTTTAATTCTAAATGTTCTCCTTTTCTAATGATTTCTGATGCTTCCTTAAAACTTTCAAAATTAAGTTGCTTAGAAGTCTTTAAAGGATAATTATTAAAATGAGGTATAATTTTTTTAATTATATCCTCCTTGCTTTGTACCACGAACCTCATACAATCTTTTGAGGAGGGTATTACTTGACCGCAATCAAAAAACTTCTGTAAATAAAACAAAACAATTTTAGAGTGTGCTTTTTGTGTAATACTAATCCTTAAGGATATTTTTTTCTTAAGAGGTCCTGTACTAGGTAAAATTGCTATAATAAAAGAACCTTCACCATCCATAAAACCAGTAACCCAATTAGGATTTAATTGTACTAAAGTACTAGATTTAGCTGGCTTTGCCTGATCTATGTTTAATTCATTTTTAATATTTAAGTTTTCTATTGCCCGTAGCGCAATCATTACCTTGACAAAGGCAGCAAGGGTCATTTTTCATTTTTAATTCAAGATTTATATTTTTTATATTATAAATATGTTACCTTTGCTTTTGACTTTGTAAGCATAGGCAAAAGGCAGCAGACTTACAAATACATAAAATTGGAATCAATAAAGTTAAAAATAAACTTCCCCTTTGCTCGACGCAAAGTTGTACAACTAGGCAAGAGTTTCTAGACTAAAATCTTTAGATCAGAAAAGTCTTCACTAATGATTAATATTTAATATTAGCAATATCATAAATAATTATTCAAAATTCTCTGTGTAACCGCTCTTACATTTGCGATACTGAAATAAGATATGGTAAAGATAGATTACTTTTTTTTTTATTTTTAAACTTAACACTAATTCAAAGTAGGCATCCTTTCAGATTGGTTAATCTTAACCTATCCCTATCATTACAATAAGGCTTTTGCTTTTTTGAATTTCCTCTACCCACTAACGGTTATTCTACTTCACAGTTAGAACCTCTAGCTTGCGCTAGTCACTATTGGGCTTACCTAGTTTTTAAATTAACACTTTAATGATATTCCTTAGGACTCCACTATATATAAGTTACTAATCAGACCCATTAAGAAAAATGCGGGAATATTTTCCTACAAGTAATACTTATACTTCAAACGTGAATTCACATTACATTGTCCTTAGATATCTAGCTCTTAATTAAAAATTAACAGGCTTCATGCTTTAAAATTACTCATAAAGCACGCTGTTTTGAGCTCAAATAATGGATTATCGGGTGGGTTTTAACCACATTGTTAATTTAAACTTATCTAGTCGCTATTTTTTTAAAATTTTTATTAAAAACTATTTTTGCCAAAAAATAAAATAACTAACCTATTTTATTATTACTTTAGTTTGTTGATTCCATTCTGGTATTTTTATGATATTACGTTTACTTTTTCCAAATCTACCTGAATTCATACCTTGGGCTATTTCTAGCATTAGTTTAAATCCGTCTAATCTTAGATATGCTTTTGATTGTTTAAGTTCGTAGAACTTAATAAAATCTAATAAATCTAATTGTTTTTGAGTAATTAGTGGATATTCTTTAAAGAATGGTAAAAATGAATGAGGATCATTATTAATATAATTAGCTGCATTCAAACAAGTTGACTTAATTTCATTAATATCAGAAAAGTCTTTCAACTTAGGTTTAATAAAACCTTTACAAAAATACATCTTTATAGCATACAAAATAGAAATATCATGGATATTTTGACTGATATTAAAATCAGTTTTAATACTTATTTCTATAGTATTTTTTTCTTTAATGCTATTTGTAGCATTTAAATATACTCCAAAGCTACCCTCACCATCTGCGAATCCTTGTAACCATGAAGGCTTAATTATTATGTTTGTAGGTAATCCGACACTATAAAATTTGTCTTCAAAAGGTCTACCTTTATTCATAGAATTTTTAATAGCAATAATTTGTGACAACCCTTCAGGTTTTAAATGTTCTCCATTTTTAAAAAAAATAAATGCTTTTTTAAAGCTTTCATAATTTAATCTTTTGGAAGAAATTAAAGGGTATTTATCAAAATGAGGAATAACTATTTTTTCAATGTCTTCTATATTATTTACTACAAACCTCATAGTTTTAGTATTTTTATTTTCTATTGTAACACTACCACAATTTAAAATTTTAGCTAGAGCATAAAGCATGTTAACAGAGTGATCTCTTTGACTAACTTTGAAAAAAAATCTAACTTGTGGTTTATTAGATCTTCTCTTATCTTCATAAATAGAAATGTAAAAATTACCCTCTCCATCTGTAATACCAGTTAGATAATAAGGATCTATAATGAGCTTATCGTTTTTATAATTCATAACATTTACAAAACTAGAAAAGATAAAAATATTGTCTAGTCCGTATATGTATATGTCTAAAAAATTAATGTCTAGATAGACATTAATAAATAAAAAGAAAATAATAATACTATTAAAAACTAATTTAATATTGATACGTAAATTAGAATTAATAATTTTGTAAAGGAATAATATTTTGTTTGTAATCTGTTATTTAATTTTTTTTTAATTTATTAGTTGGCTACATACAAATTTATTTTTAATTGCTCTATCAGAAGTTAGGGGATTAGCCTTTTCTGACCTCGGATGCTCCTTTACAAGCATTTGGCTTTGGCCTTGACGGGTACAATTTAGATAAATTTAACTAGGTATGTAGCATCAGTTATCTGATAGTAAACTATACTAGTATACGATTTACTATTTTAATATTTATTGGAATATTATAGTTTTTAATAACATTCAGATAAGCTCCAGGGCTATTTAAGTTTCCCGTCCCCCTGGAGGCAGCGGGCATCTGCACCCGCAATTCAATTTCACTGAGCAAGTTGTAGAGACAGTGAGACCATCGTTACATTATTGATACCGGACCTCATTTAACATGGTTAATCAAATTTATCATGCAATTAAATAAACAGGTTAAAAGATATATTTTAACAGTACCTACCCTAACTAATAAGGGAAGGGGAAAGCACCCTAAGGCCATTTTCTATTTTGATTCATACCTGATTTTATTTGAAGTATTTTTTTAAATACGGATGGAGACGTTAGATGTTCTTTAGTTTTTATTATATCACATACTTTTTTAAAATCTTTAAAATCCAAGCTTTTCGTTCCGGCTATAGGATACAGATTAAAAAAAGGTATTATTACATTAACAATATCATCAAATTTTGTAATTTGCAGATTTACACTTTTTTCCAAGCGGCCTGACCCTAGGCCGACTGCTGATATAGTAATCTTTTTAGCGTGTTCTGTTACTTTAGTTTGTTCTTGATAACTATCCCTTTGGGCTTTCATTTGAGCGGGAGAAGAAGATTCAAGATTGTATAATTTAAAATAAGTAGCCAGACCTTTTAGAACCTCTAACTCTCTAACATGTAAATGTATTCCTAATCTGGCAAATACTTGATTATTTGAATTTCTAAGAACTATTTGAAAAGAACCATCCCCGCTAATAAACCCTGATACCCAAAAAGGATTAGGGATACCTTTAAAAAAATACTCTGGTCTATCCTTTGCCATAATATTTGGAAAAGCATTCTTTAAGTTCTCAGGTAAACCTAAATTAAGATTACTTTTTAGACTGATTATTTCTAATAAACCTCTTTCGGTTAAATGTTCACCCTGTTTAATGATTTCAAAACATTGTTTAAATATAAAGTAATCAGAGAACTTGTGTGTTATTAGAGGGTATTTATCAAAATGGTTTAAAATCACAGGGATTTCTTTTATAGAGTCCACTGCATATATTACCGCTTTTTTTCCACATTTGTTTATTTTACCCACACCTAGTGTATTTTGAATAGCTTTTAATAAAGACTGATCTTTTAAATGTAAAGTAATAGAAAAAACTGGTCTAACTCTCCATTTAGTTTTTAATTTAGTATTTTGTTGTACTTTAATTGTAAAACAACCTTCAGCATCTGAGAATCCTGTAATAAATCATGGATTTAACTCAGACTCAGTTTCTGTTATGCTATTTAAATTAGAAAATGATCTATTTTTTAATTGTTTAGAAGGGATTTTGAATGGATAGCAGCTAGCGCAGCCCATTAGAGTACACCTTAACTTTGGTTTTATTCCAAAGTAACTACCGTCTACTCGTTGCTCTTTTACAGATATTATATTTGGCCGTGGGTTATAAAAATCTGATTTAGATCCGCGATATCCCATTTCAGTTTCCATCATCTTATAACTTGTTACCATACCCAGGTAATTATTCTGGCCACTTATAACTTTTCAATTATAGTTTGGTACCATAAGCTTTAGGGTGTCCCCGGAGTTTGATAGTTTTTCCCACATTAGTATTTTCCCAAAATACTTTGCAGGCCAACTGATTTTGCTACCTTAGGCATTAATCTAAATATTTCTATTTTAGTTTGGACTATATCATCAAATAAATTTATGCGGAGCCTATGGCTTTAGCCTTATAATATTATTTGCTCAATTATCTAGTCTCTGAGGGCTATTATTAAAAAAAATCACTGCTCCTACCGAAGATATGGAAGCACACAACAAAAAAAAATTTATAAAGGGGATCAATATATATATAATTTAATTTAATTTAATTTAATTTAATTTAAATCATTATTATTAAGCGAGTTTGTGTTTAATTTTTCAAAATAAGCTGTTTTATTTTCAATAATTTCTAAAATTTCAGAGATTTGTCTTTTTCTGGTTTTACCTTTACCTTGAATTGAATAAGCAAGATTAATTATTTCTATTAATGAATCTTTATCTCTTTGTCCTCCATCTGAAGATTTTAAAACAATTTGTTTAAATACTGAATATTCTTCCTTTTTACAACTAAATGGTTGTACATAAATTTCTAAAAAAGGTATTACATGTTTAATTATTTGTTTATAACCCTTCAATGTATAAACAAAGATATCTGGGGACCCAGATTTTTCTACTACAGATCCACAATTGAATAATTCTTTAAATGAATATAAGAGATCTAAACCGTTTTTATGTTGACTAACATTAAACACAGGTTGGATGTTTATTCCAAATTTAAAGTTTTTATTTATAGATATAGATACAGAATTAGAGCCTTCTCCTTCCACAAAACCCCCTAAAAAATAAAGATAAGATGTGTTTTTAATATCTTTTTCTTTTTTCATAAATTGTTGTTGCTAGTAAAATGATTAGTGTCTAACATATGCTAATTAATATAGCATACTCTTTTAAACCTTTTACCGAAGCAGCTATAATTATTTTATTTTTATATTCCCTGCTGATTGCCCACCTTTCCTCGCTACGGGTTTCACAAGAGTACGCGATTGTGCCTATGCCCGAATGGGCCTAGACCAGAGGGACTTTGTACAAAACCAAAGACAAAAGTTGTATTATCTTTAAGATTATCAATTTAAGAAATAATAACTTAAATTATTAATTAAAGTACTTAAAGCTTTAGGGTGTTCCAGCATATCATCGAGTTTATTGAGGACCCTAAAGGTATTTTTATTAGATCCTCATAGTTAAGCATTACAAAAAAATAAAAACGTTTAGATCCTAATTTTAATTTATTTATATTCCAATTAAGTTTTATCCTTAAGAGTAATTAAATACTTTTCTTTAACTAAACCTGAGTCGCTTTCTTTCAACATATTAAAGATTTCTTTATTTTTAATATATTTTCTTAAAGTTATCATTACCATGACAATGGCTCTTGTTAAATTTAAAACAGTTGCAGCTTCACTTATAGACTTATATTCTGTGGCTGCCGTAGTTGCGATATTTGTAACTACTACTATTTTTCCTCCTTTTTTAGATTTTGAAGGAATTATTTCATTTAATAAATCTAATTCTAAGTTATCAGATTTTAGTTTTCTTTTTGCCCAAGAATTTCTCATTACTTCTTTAGCTTCTTCAGTATGAACTTTTCCCGTATTAATTTCTCTTAACATTTCTAAGGTTTCTGCTAAATGTTTAAATCCTAAAAGGTTTTGCCTCCCTTTAAATTTAGCTAAAGTTTCAGCTGTGTGTTTATATCCAGCTAAGGAACGGGCTTTGACCAGCACATTATATTCAAAATCAAAATTATCTAAGTAATATTGTTCTCTTTTTATTGTATCTTCTGATAAACAATATTCAATTATTTCGAAGATAAAGTTTTCATGTCCATGTTTTAAGATTGCATTATAAATTGGCATATTTACTTCTCCTAAAGTTTTTAAATCGTAATAAGTATTAAGTCTTCTTTTGGCGCTAGATGTACTACCTAAGTATTCTTTACCGTTTAGCTTGTTAATCCATCTATAAACAAAAGCTTTATCCTTGTTATCTTTGAATATTAAACTTTTGTTAATTTTTGCATTTTTGTAACTTACTGCTGGAGTTATAGTTAATTTAGGTAGACCTCTATAAAGACTTCTTGTAAAAATAAATTTAGTCTTTAGAAAAGTTTCTATAGATTTTAAGTAATTACCTATAGTTTGGTTTGTCATAATTATTGTCATTGTAGCTTTAATTTATTAAAATATTTTAAGTTTAAGAATTAGTAGGCTAAAGCCATAGGCTATAAAATTTTAACTATTTTAACTCTGGTTAGGGGGCTAGCCTTCAAAGTGATTAGTCAAACCAATAACTCTCTCTAGTTATTATTTTAAAACCAAAAGGGATACTAACCTTGAAAGGGCATTCCTTTCTCGCCCCTGTATTTTTTGTTTTTTTGGACTATTTCTTTTTACTCCACGTATAGTCTCTGAGGATCCTACTAAATTTAAATTTGTAATTTATAAATCTTTTGTTTCCTGCTAATTGCCTTTTTTGATAGTTCTCAACTTAAATTTTCACTCCAGTTATTAAACTAGTAGTATTAAGTAAAAAAAGGGTTTCTAGCAAACAGTGGATAGTGTTTCTACTAATTAAAAAGAAAGCAACTTAACATATTAGCTTATTATTTAAAATTTTAATTAGCATAACACGCGGCCTTAACTTGACCGCTATTAACCAGACTTTCGATTAGTCACATTTTTATATAACTTCTCTTATATTACTGGCATTGGGCAAATTTCACACAGTATACTACCATATTAATGATTGCACTGTGTTGTGTTTTTAGTAAACAGTCGGGGCCTCCGATTCTGTGCCACCGAAAATGTTAACATTTTATAATTATAAAAATGATAATTTAAATTTGCGGTACCTCTTGTCATCAAATTTATGAGGGGAATTTGCCGAGTTCCTTAACAACTTTTAGCTCTACGCCTATGTATACTCTACTTATGAACCTGTGTCGGATTAGGGTACGGTAGTTTAAAATATTCTTTTCCTGGTCCAAACTTTAAAATTAGGACTTTCTATTTTATACTCATCAGCAATAGCATTTGCTATAGTCCTTAGAGGCCGCATTAAAACAAAACGGTTAAACCTTTCTCATTTGCAACCCTTTCATATTCGGCGAATTCCATTATAGGAACTTTTTACGTTACTCATGTCAGCATTCTCTCTTCAGTAACCTCAAAATAATGAAACACTATTTTTTCAACAGTTTTACTGAATGTTCTACTACCTAAATTAAAACTAAACTAACTAAATTTTAAGTTCACTTAATTTTAACCAACACGATATCGGTTGATTGTTTAAGACCCGTTAAATTTTCGGCGCTACTATCTATTATTTATAATCTAATCTATTATTTTATTTTATTTAGATAATATAATGTAATATAAATAATTTAACTGCTGATGCGTTGTTACTACGATCATTAAAAGTAGCGACTGCCCGTTTCTCCTATGCTACTTTTCTCCTTTATATACTGACCTTATTCAATTAAAAATAACTACTAGCCTACCTGAGGTAGGCTTGGGTACCATACCCAAGCAACTCAAACTTTATTTACAACAGGGATGTATTACTTATATATTCTTAGAGTAGCGCAAGCGAACAATTTCAATGTATTGTGACTTACTTAAATTTCGGTGTTTTCCTTTTTTGTTCCTTTTGTTCTTAGTTTCAGAAAAAAGTAAGAAATATTATACGCCAAATCTATCGCATTTAATTTACTTTCTAAGCTTAAAGGGTTTTCCCTTTTTAACATGATACTAATAGTTCTAAATTTGACATAGTGGTTAGATTTCTCTGAAAATACAGGGTGTTTATCTATAAAAGGTATTAAAAGATCGACAATTTGATTTAGACCTGTTACAGTATAAACAAGTTCTTTTTTAGTACCTTCTCGAATAGATCCTATTTTTCCTAATTTTTGTTTTACAATTTCTAATAACATTTGCTTTTCATTTCGCAAATGCAAAAGAGGTTTAGAAAATAAATCATTAGTTATATTGAAACCTGTTTTAATTTCTCCATTTATTTGGAACGAAATAAAAAAACTACCGTCACCATCAATGAATCCTGATATAAAGTTATTAGAAACAATCAAATTTTCACTATTTAATAATAAAATTTTTTCTATTATCTCTTTATTTCTTTGGGCTACAAATTTTGATGCCTCTTCATTTACTCCTAAAATAGTAAACAGTTTATCTATCGTTTCTATTTTTCTATTTGTAGTTATATTCATTGATAAAGCTAATTTTAATAACTCTCTTCTTTCTTGTATACTTCTTTTTTCTTTGTTAAATAAAGCAGTAACTATTTGACTAAATAGTTTAAATGCATGATATTTAGCGCAAAATATTGGATAATTATTGAAATGAGGAATTATTATATTATACAATTCAGCGAGTCTTACCACTCCAAACTCAGCAGTATGCTTCTTAGTGTTAATTGTAATATTACCACAATTCAAATAAGACTGAATGCTTTCTAATATAAACTTAGAATCAAAATCAGCAGTTATTGTAAACTTAGGTTGAAATTGAATACCGAATAGATGTTTAGGAGCTATTTTTATAGAGCAAAAAAAGGATCCGTCAGCTTGAGTTAATCCACTAATGTAATCGGGAGATAATTTAAATTGTATTATTTGTGGTTTTTCAAAAATTTGGTTCATAAATAAATTTGTTATTTTTTTTGTAGTTATTTTTGTTTGTTTTTTTATATAAAGTGTAAATTTTGTAGATTAAAATTGTTATTTTTTATTTTTACTCAGGTTAGGGGACTAGCCTTCTAAGTGATAAGTCGAACCAACAACTATCTAATTTTTAAAGTTCAATCGAAAGAGATACAAAATTTTATTTATAGGAAGCCGTTTCTTTCTCGACTATGTACCAATGCTTTCACATTGGATTAGACTACGTCCTAATAATTCTCCTACCTGCCTGTTTAAACAGCTAGTAGCTCCTTTAGCAGAAAAATTTATGCTTTTGTTTTCTAAAGGATTTTAATTATTCTAAGCGTATAGTCGTTGAGGATCCTACTCTATATTATAAAAATATATTTGGTTTCCTGCAAATTGCCCACCGTTGCTTTTGCCTATGTCCGATCAGTTATTCAAAACAGGAGGGACTTGGTACAAACCACTGGCAAAAGTTGTTATATCTATATAAATTATCACTATTTTATTAGTATTATAAGCTTTAAGGGTTCCTTGCATATAGCTCAGTTTTTTTTTGTTTTTTTATGAGCCCAGCAGCCTGTTGGATCTAAGCTCACTTCACAGCTGTATTTGATTTGGCTACGTCCTTATTTTCACTTAACAATCTATTTGGGACCTTGATCGGTGTTCTCGGCTGTTTCCGTCTTGACTGCCCAACTTAGCATGAGCAGTCTGAATATCTACCATCAATTTATGTTATTCCGAGATTCGCTTCCAAAGGTAAGATTTACTAGATCCCCACTCGCTAAACGAATAAAATTTAAGATAAACCTTTGCTTTTGCTTTTTTCTTACGACAAAAGTCATAATTACAAAAGTCATAATTCTTATTTTTATTTAATTCAAATAAGTTCAAATCAAATAAGAATAGAAACTTAGAAGTAATTATAATAAATTAAACTGTTGGGAACTGCCTTGCTGTACCTCCATAAATTTGTGCCTTTTGTTTCAAGGCTAAGATAGACGTCATACTTAAATATGTTTCGTAGAAAACCAGCTAGCACCAGGTCAGATTGGCATTTCCAATTTTATTTTTTTTTTTTATTCTATATTTCACAATATAGTTAAGACTATACCTTCATCTCTACTTTAACTTTAGGTTAATTTATAATAATAGTAAAAATATTAGCTTTAATAAATGTTAGCATATGGCTATATGTATGTAACGATTAAGAAGGGTTTAATTCTTTTTTATCTACTCCCTCCTTCCCTTGCCTACGGGACAAAATTTTAGTAAGTATTCAGATTTACTTATTTTTCTACCTTTTCCTCCTTTATTCATATCTCAAGCTAAATCTACTATTGTTTTCAATCCTTCATCTGTTTTATATCCATTATTCTTTATAAGTTCAGCTACTTTAATAGTTTTTTCAAAATGATTTTGTTTTATTGTATTAAATTTAATATCCTTAAGCTTAGGATATATTTTATCTAACATATCTTCTACATTTTGTACTTGGTATCTAGCTGCATTAGATTGTAATTTATAAACAGTACCACAATTAAAGAAATCAACTAGATCATTTAATACTGAAATAGAAGATAATTCACATACTACTGTAAAATTAACATTAATTCTTCTTCTAGTAGTGACAAAAGATACATTAAAACTACCATCTCCGTCTATTAATCCTCTAACAAATTCTAGTGTTAACATTTGCTTTTCATTTCGCAAATGCAAAAGAGGTTCTTTGTTATTACTTGTATTAATAACAAGTACAATATCTAAAACTGTAGGAAGTCCACCAAATTTCTCAATTAATTTTTTTACTAATATTTCTTTAGAATCATCTGTTCGTAAAGATGTTTCTTTATTCATAAAATAAGATAAATTAAGTATTTGAATTAGTCCTTCTAATGTTAAATGTTTTTTTTCTTTAATCATTAAAGCTACTGTTTTAAATATATTATAACCTACTAATTTACTTCCTCTTAATGGATATTTATCAAATAAAGGCAATAGTACTTCAACTATTTCATCTATAGATTTTACTACGAAAATTACGTTTTGTCTATTGTTATAGACTTTTCCTATACCTAATTTTTTGTGAATTTCTATAAATAAGTCAAATTCAATTTTAGATTGAGTAATGTTAAAAATAGGTACAGGTCTAATAGGTAAACCAATTTTTTGACTCATAAAGCTAATTACAAAGCTACCGTCTGATTGAGTAAAACCTGATATTCAATCAGGTGTAATATTAAAGTTTTTATTCATATTTTTCATTTTTATATTTTAATGATTAGTTTATACTTCTTATAAATATGTTAGCAGCAGACTTACAAATACTTAAAACTAATACTATTAAATTAACCATGTTTAATTTGAAACTGTAGAGAGCTAGCGTGTTGCAACTATAAGATCGTAGTGCAGGGTACGACATTATAAGAGCCTTAATTTTTCAATTAAAGTCGTTACGGGGTAGTATCTAGCTTTATAATTAGATGATACTAACGTTCATAAAACAACAAAATTTGTTTTATTTTTTATCAATATACTTTTGCCTTTGGTTTGCAAAAGCAAAGGTCAGTTTATAAATACAGATGTTTCTAGAAAGATACTACTTCCCACGGTATTGCCTTAATATTTATTTAAGGTTTCCACCGTTATGAGCTAGTTCTTATAAAGAGAATTACTTCTCAATGCGGCAAAATGCTCTACCGCTTACCAAAACTCTTCGGAGAATTATGCAACATTCAACCGTTCGATCCATTATAATCTGGTCTTGGTAAGATCACCTGGCTTCGGGTCTAATAGAAGTAACTTACCCACTACTACTGAATTTAATATTAAAAATAATTTAAATTACTTTAGTCTAGTCGCTTTCGCTAAGGTTATTAACCTTGCTACTCCTATTAACTTGCTGACCCATTATGCAAAAGGTACGCCGTCATACATTACTTCTTAGGAAAGTAGTATTTCGACTGCTTATAGAGTTACTAATTCATGATCTATTTCACCATTCCCCGTTTTCTAATTATAAATATAAATACAAATACAAATATAAATATAAATATAAATATAAATATAAATATAAATATAAATATAAATATAAATATCAGTAATTAAATTGAATTACAGAAGAAGTTACGGTTTCTTACTTAATATTAATATTAATATAATAATAGAAGAGATTAAAAATAAATAAAATTAATATAATATAATTAAATTCTGTTTTTAAACTAGGGAATATTTAGTATACTACTTGCTTTTCAAAATTTTCCTTTACAGTACTTTTTCACTATCGCTAAATTTATAATACTTAGCCTTAGAGGATGGTTCCCCTGTATTCCGACAAGTTTTCTCTCATCGTACTCAATTTAAGTAATACATTAGATTTAGATTTCTGTTCTTTATTTAATATATTTGTACATCGAGTTTAAATTAATTTAATTTCTTATAAAATAATTTATTAGAAAATAATCTTAATCTAAACATTAGACGACTTATTCAGTTATATAAAATTAACTTTACAGGACTCGAATACCTTATTTAGTACAAAAATACATGAATATAATAATATCTGAACTCTATTGCCTAATATGCAAGGCAAGGGAGGTATGGTATAAAATTATAACTATATATTTGTTTTATCTGTTTGAGAGATTTCAAGTTAATTTTATTTTAAGTGTATAAAAAATATACACGATAGGGCTTGTCCGATTTCACTCACCATTACTTTCGGAGTCTCGGTTGATTTCCTTTCCTTTCCCTAATAAAATGTTTTACTTCAGGAAGTGTTATTTTAACAAAGGTTTTCCTTAGGATCGCTTAGTGTGATAAAATAAATTCAAATCCATTATATTTTTGTTCTTTTTTTATCCGCCCTCAGATTACTAATTAGAGGGCTAATATTTAAACTACTAAAAAAGTTAAATAAACCTTAAATTTATTCATATATAAGCTTTTGGTATATACCTCCTTATTTATAAATTTGCTTTTTTGTTCCTTAATAACCCCTTTAAATTACTTTATTTTTATTTTTTTTTTTTAATGTTACTACAATAATTGTCATCGATACTTTTATTACCCCCCTAATTTTTATTTTTTAATTTTTAATTTTTAATTTTGAATTTTGAATTTTTATTTTAATTTTAATTTGCGGTGCGAGTGTATTTAAAAATTAGTTCTATTTTATTTTAAATTTTAGATTATTTTAATTTAATCATTGTTATTACTAAAAATACTAACAGACTCTTACTCTTTCTTTATTCAATTATGTAGCCTAAGCACCAAACAAAAAAAAAAACTAACTAACTAAGCAACGAACTTACGAACTTACTAACTTACACTGACATTAAACTAAATATTATTTAATAAAAAGATTATTTAATAAATCCTCTACCTACAAAAGCGGTAACTTATTCTTTAAATTTTTGTAAAAGCTAAATTATCCAGAGTTCTTGGTACCAGTCTCCAAAACAAACTTTCTAATTTAAGGTTGGAAATTTCTGATTTTTAAACCCTAATATTCTTAGTTGACACTCTTAGTTTCCGCAAGTGGTCATTCATAATACCAACTACTATCCTATAGGATGGATATCCTAACACCAGTATAGAGCCAAGGGTTCGAGGGGGGGGGGGGTAGAGTATTTAATCTTGTTTATAACAGAGGTACAAAAATAAGCAGGACCTCACTCAATAAGATTAATTTATTTGTTCATGTACATGAACTCAAGTGTAAGGAACCAACAAGAAGTATAAATACCTAGAATAGATATAGATCGAAAGAGAACAAAGGATGCAAAAGCATCACGCTCTTTCTAGATAATTAATTTTATTTATATTTATTAAACAGAACATTACTATAAGTCCAATAATAAATTATAATTTCCATACTAACCATATGTTAAGGAACCTAACAAGATACTAAAGTTGAATAGCTACAGATAGATCAGACAAAGAAACAGGATGCAATGTACCATCATTTACAGCCTTAATATAGCAGCATAAATTGATTTAAATATATTTAATTGTATTAGTATGAATAGAATTATCCCGACCTATAATAAACAGTAATTAAATGCAACATGACTACCTGTTAAGGAACCAAAAGAAGCAAAAGTACAATCGAAGCCTAGCTTTAGCCTAGCTTTAGCCTAGCTTTAGCCTAGCTTTAGCCTAGCTTTAGCCTAGCTTTAGCCTAGCTTTAGCCTAGCTTTAGCATAGCCTAGCTTTAGCATAAAGTTCGAAAAGAAACAGGAAAACTAGCATAGCTTTAGCATAATTTTCTACCACATAATATTAATTTAACTTAATTTAATTTATTTGTTTATTTAATTTTTTATTAGTAACGAATCCAAACATATAATTAATAGAAACTTAATACAACTGGACTACCGCTTAAGAACACACAAGAAGCTAAAGTTGAAATAGAAGATATAGGAATATATAGATCAGTAAGAGGATCCAATATTGCATAATTCTCGACCTTAAAACATCATTTTAATATAAATTGATTATTTTATTTAATTAGATCTCTATGAAATAAAAAGCTATAAGACCATATAAACTTAATCTTAATGCAAGACTACCTGTTAAAGAACCAACAAGAAACTAAAGACAAACCAATGAGTATATAACGAAAAATACACCAGATGCAAAAAAGCATCACTCTTTTTCTAGATAAATTAATTCGAATTATTATTAGTGAATTTATTTAATTTTACTACTATGATCCAGCTATTCAAATCCTATATATTATATATATTAAATTTATTAGATACAACAGACTACATGTTAAGGAACCCAGCAATAAACTAAAGTTGAAATAGAAGATATAGATCACTCAAAACAAAGGATGCTAAGTTGCTTATCTCTCTACCTTAGTAAATATTTTATTTTATTTGGTTTATAAACCAGAACCTGTACTATAAACTATAACAACAATCCTGGATCACCATAGGAGAACTTCATTCATTTAGTTAAATTAATTGGTTATTACTTTTGTAATTATGACTTTTGTAATTCTGACTTTGGTCAAAAAAGCAAAAGCAAAAGCCAAATCTCAAGAGGAGAGGACAACCAAGAAGATAAATTTGAAATAGATGGATATAGAACGGAAAAGACAAAAGGATGCAAACAAGCATCTGTCTTATAAATAATTTTATACTTTATTTGAGGTTGAATACCAAGGCACTTCTATAACGTTCAGTCTTTTACACCTCTGCTGTAAAACCATTCACTTAGATTACTAGACGATTGTTGCTACAGGACTTCCTGTTTAGGAATCACCTTATTATAAATACATATTAATATGTAGTCAGAGACAAAGAACCAAAGTTGCTTCACTCTATGCCTAGTTAATTAATTTATTTTATTTTATTGAAGATTAGTAACCTCTGCTATACTATAACGTTCAATCTCCGAGAGTAAATCTTTCTCTTAGTTATTAATGCTTTGTACTATCTCAAGAATAGGTAAACAACCGTAGCATATAGAGTTCAAGATACTAATACTAACTCAGAGAAATAGGATGCAAACTTGCATAGTTCTCTACCTAAGAATTATTTATTTTTTTAGTTTATATTTTATTTTAGTTTATTTTAGTTTATTTTAGTTTATTTTAGTTTATATTTGGAATAGGAATAGGAATAAGCTTATCCCCTACTATAACATTAACACCTCACGAACGAATAAAACTAAATCACTACAATATTACTTAATGCTATGCATAATGCTAATGCTACACAGACCTCAAGGTGAGAACACCTTATAAATATACCTATAAGACGTTAACGAGACAAAGTATGCGACATTGATGCATATGTCTCCATTGATGCAAATGTCTCTACCAGATTAAATAATTTATTTTAATGCTTGAAAGTTTAGACTAAGTCCTATAAGTTAATTTCTGGTTCTCCACATGATAACAGCTTTCAATTAGATTAATAATTAATATCTTAATGCTTAATGCTACACAGACTACCTGATGAACCAAGAGGATAAATATATAAAACTAGCTATAGATCGTCAGAGACAAAGATGCTAAGTAGCAACGTATCTTCCTTAATAAAATTAATTTAATTTAATGGATGATGATTGTAGTTTCCTATACTGCTATACTGTAACTTATTTCTTTTACACCTATGCTGTAACATAAATCAATAGCTCATTATTATTTGTTCCTGCTACACATCAACTTGAGGAACACCTAGACTAAATTTGATTTTTCCCTACTATAACTTTCAATCACTGTCTACCAAAGGTAGAGTTAAATCACTTAGTTATTATTTTGTTAACTAAAAACCTAAACTAGGACGGTAAACCCAGAGGATAAATATTAAATCAATCGATATAGTAGTCAAAGACATAAGGATGAATAATAGCATCTGTCTTTTCCTTGATAATTTATTTTTTATTACTACCTGTTAACTTTTCTATCCACTACTATAAGGATTTATCCTTGTAATACACACCTGTTACATTAACTAGTTAATAATAGAAATATGAAGTATAACCTCAAGCTAAAAAGCCTAGAGAGAATTATTAATAGATAGAGATAGACATAGATCAAAGAGACCCAAGTTGCTAAGTTGCATTTGTCACTTCCTTAGTACTTAATTTATTTTATTACTATGATTGAAGAAACTAATACACTCCTACAACCTACAACGGTAAAGTCTTTGATACCTTTGGTATTACTAATATCACTAGCTTATTAATCTTTACACGCTAGCAGGACCTCAAGATGAGGAACTCCTAGAGGATATTTATTATTTATATAGATATAGTTCACTCCGAGAAAACGTATGCAACTATGCTCCTCTTACACTACCTTCTACCTTAATAATTAATTTTATTGAATTTTTTTTTGAATTGGCTATTCCAGTCCTATTACTTCAATCCACACCAAAGGTCCTCAAATTAAGGAACCACCAATATAACTGAACTAATAATCGGAGAACTAAAATTTATTTATTTATTTATTATTAAGATTCAGATGTTGATGTATTCCTAGGCAGTCCTATAAAGTAATTCGTTGCCCTGTTTGTATTATGATTGACCTCTGGCCTCTCTGGCCTCCCCTGTTACATCCCTTTTCTCCCCTTGTGCCTTTGCTTGCTGAAGGCTATGCGCGAGTGAGTTGGGTTATGCAAACCCTTGCTGCCTTTGTCAAGGTAATGATTGCGGTGCGCCCTTGCCTAAGGCCTCCCTTGCTTTGGTGTTAACCCAAGCCTTGCTTTTGCGGTGCGGGCCTAAGCCAAGGCACTAGTTGAAAGGCTTCGAGCATAGGTTTTGCGTTCTTAATTTTAGCCTATGCCTCGAAACAAGAGGTCATTAAGAAAACAGCGCCCTGGCTGCTGGCTGTTGGGTAGGAAGGCTCCGCCAACCAACCAAGCCTAGATATAATAACAAAAGGGCAAAAGGGCAACAGGGCAAGAGGTGAGGCAACAGGGAAGCAAAGGTGAGGTATTTCGATGGTGTACAATGTACAAGAAATGAGGTTATAGCACCGGAATATAAAATTATAAATAAATAATTAAATAAATAATAAAGAGTTTTTTTTTGTTTTTTTTTTTGTTTTTACTACTACTACTTGCTAGCTATTTGGTTCCTTCCCTCTGGGGGGGTCTGGTCGTTCGTATAAAACATATTGTATTGCAACTGCTTAGCAGGGCGTTGCAATTTATCATTAGGTATAATAATTAACCGAAAAATTTTATCTTACTACTTTCTATCTAGTTGTTCCTTACTGTTCCACACTATAGTTAATAAATAAATAAAATCTAAGTGAGTGAGTTGTCAGATGGTGTACAACTAATGATCGGTTATAGCAGCGGTATAGAAATTTATAATAAATTTTAAAAATTAAAAATTAATAAAGTTTTTACTACTACTACTAGTTTCTATCTAGGTGTTCCACACCTCTGGAGGTACTATCGATAGCTATAGTTAATAAATTTAAGAAATATTATATAAAATAAATAAAAGCAAATAACTAAGTGTGTAAGGTCATCCTAAGGTGGACAACGAACGTTATAGGAGAGGATTAGCACATTAAAACAATAATTTAAAATAAATTAAATCTCTGTGAGAGAGGTTATCCGATTGGATTACAGCGATCGTACGTTATAGCTGGGGATAGGAATATTCAATCAACAAAGAATAAAGAAATTCTTTTATAAGGAAGAGAAAGATGCAAGGTATTTGCATAGTTGTCTCTGACGATCAAATAACTAGATTTTATAACTAACGTTGGTTCCTCTACTCTTGAGGTCGTGGTCCGGATTTTTGATAGTATAGGAATATCAATTCAAGTTAATAAATTAAATAAAATAAATATAAGAGACTGTGGTACTCCAATGTATGACAACTAAGGTACATTATAGGACTGCATTAGGTACAGTATTGCAGTATTGGTTTGTCCTATGTGGAATAAAAAAACAAAAAAAGGGTTATCTTAGTTATAAAAATTAAGACAACACTAAAAAAGGAATAACAGCAAAAGACTCCTTTGCTTAAATATCTTTATTTTTGGGGTTTTGCCGCAAGGTTAAAAAAATACTTAATTTCTAATTAGATTATTTGGGGTGTTCTTCTAATTACTATTTATTTTACAATAAAATAAAAATACTGTGGTTTTTAGGAGGTAGCCATTTAGTATAGAAATAATATTTAAGAAGTAAATGAATACTCTAACTTTTTTATATTTTAAAAAGCAGTAGTAGCAGATTTGCCTGTAGTATCTGTAGAACTACTGTTGTACCTAGCCGGTATTCAAACCTCATACAAAAGCTAAAAATACTTTCCACTAGTGGATCCCCCAGCGATTTATCTCTAACCAAACTCGTTTAATTTTATTTTTTCTAGATTTTTTTAATTTATTTAGATATAGACTCTGAATTTAACATTGAAAATAATTTAGATTTATTTAAATATGTTTCTATAGCTTTTGTTGCTAGGGTTTCTAGACGAGAAAAATAATAAATTTATTTTAGCCCCCCCCAATATAATAGAATTTTTATTCTAATATTAATGATAGAATGGAGATTCCCAAGAACACGTTACTTAAAGAAATTATTACTATGTAAACAATGTTTGAGACTATGTAATATTTACTTACCTTTTTTCGAAAGTTGATAATTTTTGCTAGCTTGGGGTAAGTATCTGCTAATTTATATCTATCTGATAAAAAGTTTCCGTATAAATTAACTGCCAAACCAATAACACAAGATAGAATACAGTAACTGGAAAACAACATAGTACAAACTAATTTCGTTATTCCATCAAAGGATTCGAACCTATATCATAACTCTTCTAAATCAAAATCAAAGAATAAAAAAATAGATGAAATTTTTATATCTACTGCATCTTCAGTTACATTTGCTACAACTGTATCTTCAGCAGTTTCTTTAGATATATCAGCATGAAATTTAACTCCTTCTTTAATTAGTTGTTGTAATTCTGAGCTACCTCTATTTCGTTCCAAATCTATTACTCTTATTTCTGAGTTTCTTGAGCGGATAAAAGAAGCGAGGTCCGGGTTATTTGGATCATCAGTAAAAACAGCTTTTCTATCTTCTATGGCCTGCATTAGGGCAGATTTTTTTGTTTTAAGTATACTCTCTTGATCCAAATTTCTTTGCATGCGATCTATACGTAGTTTATTTGAAAAGTCTGTAGCTAATGTTTGATTTTTAATTTCTGATATTTCACGCTTAGCTTCAGAAAGTGCTGCTTTAAGTGCAGCCTCTCGTTTGTCTCTATTAGCTTGTTCTTGTTGACTAAAATACTCGTTTTTAATTGCAATACCACTTGCAAATATTCCGAGGCCGACAATCAAATTGCTAGCAATTTTTTTTAATTCGGGTGTGATCCCTGATTTTAAGTGTGATTGAGCATAATCTCTATTTTTGTGTTTTGTTTGTAAGTATTCTGTATAGATTAAACCTATATTTAAGAGTATAAAGAATATCAAAACAATTATTTTGAAAAAACATAAAAAGCTGACATCTATTGTTCCTATGCTAAACATAATGGAATTAAAACTAAAAATTTTCATATTTGCAAAAAAAAATCATATTGAATGATAGCTAAAAAAAACTCCAAATATAATCCAAAAATAAGAAAGAATTAAACAAATTAAAACTAAGGTGCTAAATATATAAACAAATTTTTGTATAAATCAAATTAGTTTATTATTCGAATATCTAAAGTCATCTGGATGCATTAAAGATAAAACGAAGTAAAATAAAGACAAAAGAAGGAGGTCAAACATTTCAAGTTTGGTTAAGTTTAAATCAAACAAGAACGTAAAGAAAGAAAATAAAGAAGTTAAGATAATAAAAGAAACAAACACAGAAATATTATTTTTTATCCAATCTATGTTTATTTTTGTCCTGAAACTTAGAAGTATAACGGATAATTTATTTCTAAATTTAATTAATTGCACCAGTATTTTTTGTGATCAATTTTTTTTGATATTCATTTTTGTTGGTTTTTTGTTTGTTTTTGTCTAGTATTTATATCAAAATATAAAATTGAAAATTAGATACTTATTAGGTATTAATTCTATAAATCTTTTTTTATCGCTAAGTCCCCCCCCAATACTCTGAGACCGAGGCAAAGTTATTAATTATAAAAATAATTATATTGATTGCTTAAATTGTTTGTTTTTTGTTTTTTTTTTGTTTTTTTTTAATTAAGAGGTTACTTAAACCCGAAAGCGATCTTTTTTGTTTATAATTATGCATTGCTACACTCACTTTTTAGTTTTAGCTTCGGGCCAAGGTATAAGAAGTTATAATATAAATTTAAAAACTAATGAAAAAGTAAAGTAAAAATTAATGTTAAAACAAATGCAAATTAAACTAACACTAAATTTAAATTAAAGAATAGGTTTAGCTACTTTACCTTAAAGTTTTCCTTAGAGTATTATTTTTTATTTTTTTTTTTATTTAATTTATTTATTTGTTGTTTCAATTATGATGGATATAAATTAAGGGAAACAAGAAAACAAGATACACGGCTCAATGACACTAGGACCAAGTTAAAAAGAAAGAAAGAAAAAACTAGTATATTACGACATTTGCCTGTTGCCCGGTTGCTCTGTAGCCTTGTTGCCCTGTTCTGGCCTCTGGCCTCCCCTGTTTTATTAATTTTATAAGAATCAAAAGCCGCTGTTTGTATTATGAATTCCCTATTGGCCTATATACAAATAAGAACACAAGGCACAAGGTGCGCAGCAGGTTATTCTTCTCATATGAGGAGAAATATCATAACAACAGGCAACAGGCACAAGTTCATTTCGTTTTGATTGTTCATTTAACTCATACCTCTAGAGCAAGCAAGCAGAGACCTAAATAATAAAATTGCACAAGTAACTCTAAGAAAAACAGGCAACAGGGCAAAAGGGAAAGCAAATGTTCTAAAACAAAAAGTAAGAATAAACCCCACCCCGTTTTGGGTAATGAATTAAAATTTTCCTTTCAGATGTTGCCCTTTGCTCAATTGAACAGTGTACTAACACACATCTAATTTAAAAATAACTTCATTAACTATAATCTCTAGGAAAGTAATTGTAATTAGAATTAGATTTTAAAATTAATACGAGTAAAGAGAATCGAACTCTTACGATATTTAATCACGAGTTCCTAAAACTCACCTGGCTACCTAATTTCAGCATACTCGTAAAAGCATAGTTTAGTCCTTGGAGGCTTATTACCCCAAGGAGGCCTATACTTAATTTAACCCCCTTTTGCATTTGATTTGTTTGAATTTTGATCTTAATATTAAGGATAAAAACTAATTAACTTTGGCCTGTTGCTCCCCTGTTGCCCGAGTGCCCTATTGCCCTGTTGCCCTATTGCCCTGTTGCCCTGTTGTTCTTATTTGGATAATAATAAAAACTTCTTAATGACCTCGAGGCATAGGCTACAAATCAGAACGCTACTTTTGCCTTAAGCTCAAAAGCAACAAGCCAAGCCGTAGGCCTACGCAGCTGCAAGGGAACCAAGCTTTTCTTTTTTTCTATTTCAAGCACAGGGAACAGGGGAGTAAACGGGGGGGGTAAAATGTTCTAAAAGTAAGAACAAGGTCCCTTGTCTTGTAAAAAAGTGGGAGGGGAAAAGGGTTAATTCCCTTAATTTAGTAGTTAGCCCAAGGAGGTCTGTACAATCCAGTTGGAAATTACTGGTGGTAAATACCCATAGAGTTTAGGTAGTTATTACTTTCGAAAGTAGCACTCTCTTCACCAGAATTAAGCATAGTTATTCTTTAGTTGAGGATCTACCCTTTAGCCTTTTTTTGTTTGTTTTTTACGCCTTCTCGCAATCGATTTATTAAAAACCTAAAAATATAAACTTAGTAGATAGTATTTACTTAACTTTGATTTTTCTCCTTTTGTTGTTCAATTGCTAGAGGGGGGGGGTTATTTTCTAATATTACAAACACAATCATAGTTTAACTAGCGTATTAAAAAACAAAAAGATTTATGTAACACTATATCTAAATAAATTTAACACTAATCTTGAAACCATATTACGAACAAAGAGACTTGAACTCTTAAGGGATACTCCCACTTCTGCTTAAGAGAAGATTGTTTACCAATTTCAACACGTTCGTTTGCCCAATAACCCCTCAGGGGCGGTCTTTTATTCAGTGCAGCGATTTAATAAATTACCTGTATGGTTTCCCTGTTGTTATTATTTTTACTTTTTTCTGTTGTTCTTATTTGTACTTGTGTATTTTTCTTATTTGTACTGGTGCTTTTGATTATTTGTCTCGCCATTTGCTTTTTCATTGCGTTTGGCTCTATAGGCTAGAGTGATTATTTTAACACAAATCATAATTCTGACTATTTTCGTCCTAATTCTTACTTTTTTCGTCATAACAAAGCACAAGCAAAAGAGGCTCTAGAGGCAAGAAAGAGTTAAAAGAAGAATCAAAACTAAATGCAAAGCAAATGTTCAAATAAGAATAAATACACCTACTGATGTTCTTATTTTTATTCTACCTTTGCTTCCCCTGTTGCCCTGTTGCTAGGCCAACGCTAGGTAGGCCTAGCCTAGCCTAGCCTAGCCTACCTATAGTAGGTAAAAGACCAACAACCAACTCACAACCTTTGTTATGTATCAGAATACAAACTCTAGCCTTTCAAGGGCAAGAGGCAAGGGTCCCCTGTTGCCTGTGCTTGCTACACCCTCTTGTCTATTACCAATCGGGCATAGGAAAAATACAAGGTTGGTTTTGTGTTTTGGGTCTTGCTAGAGCGTACAAGGCAAAAGGCACTAGGCACTAGGGCAATAGGGGAAGCAATAGTAGATTTGGTTTTTTTTCTTTACCCTAGGGATGTCCATTATTAATTAATTTAATAAAATACTTCTTACTTAAGACTTCTTACCCTGAGTGTTTTGTTTGTGTTGTTTTTTTTTTTGTTTTTGTTTTTTTTTTTTTATTTATTTTTAGGGTTTAATTTTTTTAAATTTTTTTTTTTTTTTTTAAAAATTTTTTTTCAGACACTCTTATAATTCCCTTTTTATTTCC
>Ga0193702_1000187_pt1 | contig 24775 bp, 16 predicted proteins | sample U3a1metaG_FD_143060 | JGI IMG/M metagenome (GOLD analysis project Ga0193702, IMG submission 143060) | Soil microbial communities from a riparian zone of the East river system, Colorado, United States - U3a1 | ecosystem: Environmental > Terrestrial > Soil > Riparian zone | place: USA: East River... | reverse complement strand
CAAGCCTGAAAATGGCGACCAGGTGTCATTAGGGCTTTTTAAAAATGCACAGGCCAATACCATTGAAATGTCTGTTGAGGTATATTACAAAAGACTCAGAGATTATCTTGATTATAAAAGCGGCGCGGTGCTTTTGCTAAACCATCATATTGAACAGGATGTTATCAACACCGAGGGCAAGGCCTACGGAGCTGAGTTTTTATTGAAAAAAACTGCCGGGAAATTAAATGGATGGGTGAGTTACACCTACTCACGTACTTTCTTACGACAGGATGACCCATATGCAGGCGAGTTTATAAACGGCGGCAAGTACTACCCTGCAAATTATGACAAGCCCCATTCGGTTAATTTTAACGGGAATTACCGTTTCACCCATCGCTACAGTGTATCGTTTGATGTTTCATACAGTACCGGCAGGCCAATAACTTTACCCATTGCAAAATATGAATACGCGGGCTCTGAAAGGGTGTTTTATTCTGACAGGAACGCATACCGGATCCCTGACTATTTCAGGTCTGATTTTTCAATCATTATTGAAGGCAATCACCGGGTACACCAGCTAACGCATAATTCATGGACTATAGGGGTATATAACATAACTGGCAGACAAAATGCTTATTCAACTTTCTTTACTGAGCAAAGCGGGGTAATAAGCGGCTATAAGCTTTCCATTTTTGCTGCGCCAATACCATTTATTAATTATAACATAAGGTTTTAATGCAATGATGAGTAAATATTATAAAACCAGATTCAACAGGGCATCAGCTGCAATTTTGTTTTTCTTAGCGGTATTAGCCGTAGGATGTAAAAAGCCTTATAGTCCGCAGGTTATAAATTCCCCCAAAAGTTACCTTGTTGTGGAGGGTGTAATTAATACCAATGATGTTACAACCATTAAGGTTAGCAGAACGGTGAATCTTACAAGCAGTGTGACTACAAATCCGGTAGAGGCCAGCCTTGCTATTGAAAGCGATAACGGCAGCACTTTTGGATTAAATGAGATAGCAGCCGGCGTTTATCAATTGGCAGGGGTTACGCTTGACAATACCAGGAAATTCAGGCTCCGGATAACTACAACAGACAACAACAAAGTGTATGTTTCAGATTATGAACAGGCAAAAATTACACCGCCTATTGATAGCATTGGATTTATTGTAGAGGGCACTAAACTACGGCTTTATGCAAACTCACACGATCCGAATAACAGTACCCGGTATTATCGCTTTGATTATGCAGAAACCTGGAAATTTCACTCATCATACGGCTCAAGTTATATGAGTAATGGAACTGAAATAGTGAGCCGTCCGGCAGATAAGCAAATATATTACTGCTTCGCAAATAACGCATCAAGCACTATACTTTTAGGCTCAACCGCCAAATTAACACAGGATCTGTTATATCAGCTGCCTTTAACATCTATTGAATCAACGTCCGAAAAAATAGAATTAAAGTACAGTATTCTTGTTCATGAATATTCATTAACGGCAGACGCATACAAATTTTGGGGAAACCTAAAAAAGAATACCGAACAACTGGGAAGTATTTTTGATGCAGAACCATCAACAATTAATGGCAATATTCATAATACTGCCGATCCGGGTGAACCGGTTATCGGCTATATAAGCGCCGGCACCGTTCAAACCAAAAGAATTTTTATCGACAATGAGCAACTGCCCGATTCATGGATGCCGACTTACCCGTATCAATGCGAAGCGGACTCCTTTTTCTTTGATCACCCTAAAACACATGTTAACGATGTCGCCGTATACTTGATCCCGGGGGTAGAAATACCTATTTCAGCTATTTATGCAATCGGCAACCCGAAACCTATCGGATACACGGGGTCTACCTCATTTTGCATTGATTGCACACTAAGGGGGAGCACGCAGCAACCTGATTTTTGGAAATAGGAAAAAATATGAAAAGAGTAAAGATTCTATTTTTTTTAGCTGTATTAGTTGTTGGATGTAAAAAGCCTTACAGTCCGCAGGTTATAAATTCCCCTAATAGCTATCTTGTTGTTGAGGGCGTAATTAACACCAATGACGTTACAACCATTAAAGTTAGCAGAACGGTGAATCTTACAAGCAGTGTAACCACAAACCCTGTAGCGGCCAGTCTTGCGATTGAAAGCGATAACGGCAGCACTTATGGATTAAATGAGGTAGCAACCGGCGTTTATCAATTGGCTGGGGTAACGCTTGACAATACCAGGAAATTCAGGCTCAGAATAACTACGACGGACAACAACAAAGTGTACGTTTCAGATTATGAGCAGGCAAAAATTACACCACCCGTTGATAGCATTGGATTTATTGTAAACGGCATTAAACTACAGCTTTATGCAAACTCGCACGATCCGAATAACAATACCCGGTATTACCGCTTTGACTATACAGAAACCTGGAAATTCAGCTCAAGGTATAATTCAAGCTATATGTCTGACGGAACTCAAATAGTAATCCGGCCGGCAGATAAGCAAATATATTACTGCTTCGCAAATAACGCGTCCAGCACCATAATTTTAGGCTCAACCGCCAAATTAACACAGGACCTGTTATATCAGCTGCCTTTAACAGCTATTGAGTCAACGTCCGAAAAAATAGAATTAAAGTACAGTATTCTTGTTCATGAATATTCATTAACAGCAGATGCATACAAATTTTGGGAGAATCTAAAAAAGAATACAGAACAACTGGGAAGTATTTGTGGTGCGGAACCATCACAAATTAGCGGTAATATCCATAACGCTGCCAATGCTGGTGAACCGGTTATCGGGTATATAAGCGCCGGCACCGTTCAAACCAAAAGAATTTTTATTAGCAGTGCGCAATTACCCGATTCATGGAGGCCAACTTACCCGTATGAGTGCGGGGTGGACACTTTATATTATAGTCACCCTAAAACAGGTGCAAACGATGTCGCATACTTTTTGATTCCTGGAGTAGAAATACCTATTGCAGGTATTTTTGTAATCGGAAATCCGAAACCTATAGGATATACTGCATCTACCTCAAGCTGCGTCGATTGCACACTAAGGGGTAGCACGCAACAACCCGATTTTTGGAAATAATGCTGAACCGTAAATAGTAAATAATATTTGATCATGAAAAATTCCATACAAGCAATTAAGCTTATGCTGCTAACTTCAGCCTTTTGCCTGCTTACATTAAATAGCAGGGCCCAGGCCATCCGCGAAGTACAAAACAGCTTTAACTTATATAAGCAAAGTGCTTTACAGGAAAAAGTATTTGTTCATACAGATAAAAGCACCTACCTGCCGGGCGAGCTAATATGGTTTAAAATTTATTGTGTTGACGGGAGTGATCATAAGCCATTAAACCTGAGCAAGGTTGTTTATGTTGAGGTTTTGGATAATAGCCAGAACCCCATTGTACAGGCCAAGATTTCTGTTAAAAACGGTATTGGCAACGGCTCTGTTTACGTACCGGTAACAATAAACAATGGAAACTATAAACTTAGGGCCTACACTAACTGGATGAAAAACTTTAGTCCCGATTATTATTTTGAAAAAAACATCACCTTATTGAATCCGTTAAAATCGCCTGATAATATTGTTAAGGAAACAGCAAATAGCTACGATATCCAGTTTTTTCCTGAAGGCGGTAATTTAGTTAGTGGCATAGCAAGTAAGGTGGCCTTTAAAGCGGTAGGAAAAAATGGCCAGGGCGTTGCTTTTACCGGTGTGGTTGTTGACCAGCATAATGACACGGTAGCCCGTTTTAAACCGTTAAAGTTTGGTATGGGTAATTTTTCATTCACCCCGTCTGCAAACAACACCTATAAAGCCATTGTAAAATTTAATGGAGGAGTAGTGACTAAAGATCTGCCCGGCATAAATAGCCAGGGATATGTAATGAGCCTTACTGATAATGGTACACAATTGGATGTAACTGTAAAAGGATCCGACGGAAATATTTATCTTTTTGCACATACCCGGCAAGTAATAAAAGCTGCTGAAAGCTCATCTGTTAATAACGGAATTGCTCATTTTACCATAAATAAAAGTTTGCTCGGCGACGGCATCTCAAGCATCACAATCTTTAACAATGCCAAACAGCCTGTTTGCGAAAGGCTTTATTTTAAACGCCCCGCTCAAAAGCTGTTTATTGATGCAGGAGCCGACCAGCAGCAATATGCCTTACGGAAAAAAGTTAATATAAACGTGTCTGCAAAAGGCCAGGCCGGTAAACCGGTATCTGCAAGTATGTCAATGGCTGTTTACCGGGTTGATTCGCTGCAGGAAGTTGATCACAGCAATATCTTTGATTACTTGTGGCTGGGTTCTGATCTGAAAGGAAATATTGAATCGCCCGATTATTATTTTAAGAACGCCGCTCCTGAAACCGATGAAGCTTTGGATAACCTAATGCTTACCCAGGGATGGCGCAGGTTTCAGTGGAACCAGGTGCTTGAAAACAAACCACCGGCGTTTACCTATTTACCTGAATATACCGGGCATATTGTTACTGCAAAAATTACCAATACCCAAACTAATACGCCGGCAACAGATATCATGACCTATATTGGCGTACCGGGTAAAAGAGTGCAGGTATATGTATCCCAAAGTGATTCATTAGGGCGATTGTTGTACAGCACGAAGGATTTTTATGGTCCCGGCGAAATAGTTGCTCAAACCAATACAACGGCTGATACTATATACCGGATAGATATTTTAAGCCCTTTTTCTGAACAATTCTCAAAAACGGCGTCGTTAAAATTTGAATTTGTAAACGGTATGCAAAACGCATTACAGGTTCATAGCTTAGGGATCCAGGTGTTAAATATTTATTCGTCAAATAACATAAAGCGGTTTTACGACCAGGGGATTGACAGCAGTGCATTTTACGGCAAGCCTTATAAAACATATAAGCTTGACGACTTTACCCGCTTTACCACAATGGAAGAGGATTTGCGGGAATATGTATCAGAAGATAATATAGTAAGGTCAAAAGGCCGGTTTCATATAAAAGTGCTTAATGACCGCGGCTTTTTGGATGGCGACCCGTTAGTGCTGCTTGATGGCGTCCCCATTTTTGATATAAACAAGATCTTTGCTATTGACCCCTTAAAAGTGAAAAAGCTGGAAGTTATCCGCGAACGGTTTTTTTATGGACAGTCGGAGCAGGAGGGTATTTTTAGCTTTACCACCTACAAAGGCGACCTGGGCGGGGTTGAGCTTGACCCCAAAGCAGTGGTAATTGATTATGAAGGCCTACAGTTGCACAGGCAGTTTTATTCGCCGGTTTATGATACAGAAACACAGGCGGCAAGCCGGATTCCCGATTTCAGGAATCTTTTATACTGGACGCCGTCTGTAAGTAATGATGGCAAAGTATCCTTTTATACATCAGACCAGGCCGGGAAATATGTAGGCGTTATACAGGGAATTACCGGGGATGGTGATGCCGGAAGTCAGTACTTTTCATTTGAAGTTAAATAGATAATATGCCGGCCTTCTATTTATATTTACCCAATTGTCATTGTGAGGAACGAAGCAATCGCGAACTTTACAGAGCAGTAGAACAGCGCTACATACAAAGTGTAAATGCATACTTGCGACTAGCACACTACCGCTGGTAATGACAAAAGTTTAAAAGAGTATTTCAATATTATTATTTTTTATGAGCGTAAAAACCTTCTTGATATTAATTGTACTATTTGGCCGCGCCGTATGCTGTTTTTCCCAGCCTGTTCCTTACTTAAAGACGCAGGCACAATTGCTTAGCGCCATTAAACAAAACTTTGATGATGCCGGTAAGCAATACAAATTTATGGCCGGCAAACTCGCACCGGGACAGTTTCCAAAAAACTATAACCCGGCAGCTGATAAATTTGTAACCAGCAATTCGGGCTGGTGGTGCAGCGGGTTTTATGCCGGCACCCTATTAAACCTGTATGAGCAGGAACATGATGCAGCTTTGCTTTCCGAAGCTAACCGGTCAATGGACAGCCTGGCAAAGGAGCAATATAACACCCATACGCACGACCTTGGCTTTATGATGTACTGCAGCTTTGGCAATGCCAACCGGGTTGAACCAAAGCCGGAGTATAAGCAGATCCTGATCAACAGCGCCAGGTCATTATCAACCCGCTTTAATCCAAAGGTTGGTTGCATCAAATCATGGGATTCAAAGCCTTCAGATTTTTTGGTGATCATAGATAACATGATGAACCTTGAATTATTATTCTGGGCAACAAGAGAAACCGGCGATTCAAGCTTTTATAAAATTGCGGTAACACATGCTAACACCACTATGAAAAATCATTACCGGCCCGACTATAGCTCTTATCACGTAGTAAACTATAACGCGCAAACTGGCGAAGTGCAACAGCGCAAAACAGCGCAGGGTTATGCTGACGAATCGGCATGGGCCCGCGGTCAGGTTTGGGGCCTGTACGGTTTTACAGTAATGTACCGCGAAACAAAGGATAAAAAATACCTGGAGCAGGCGCAGCATATTGCCAGGTTTATACTTAACCACCCTAACCTGCCGGCTGATAAAATTCCTTACTGGGACTTTAACGCACCCAATATTCCGGATGCCTTGCGTGATGCATCTGCCGGGGCAATAATGGCATCGGCCCTGCTGGAGCTCTGCCGCTATGCTGATAAAAAGGATGGCATCAACTATTTTAACACGGCACAGGCTATTTTAAAAACATTGTCATCGCCTGCATATAAGGCTGAAACGGGCGCTAACGGCGGCTTTATTTTAAAGCACAGCGTAGGCCATCTGCCGCAAAAAAGCGAAGTGGATGTCCCTTTAACGTACGCCGACTATTATTTTGTGGAGGCAATGAAACGATATAAACAATTTTCGACCAAATGAGATCCAAACTCTTAGCCCTTGCTTTGGTAGCCTTAGCGGGCTCATATAGCAGTGTAAACGCTCAAAAAGTTACGCTTGATTATTACTTTAACCACGAAGTTCATAAAACGGCATCAGGAAAAATAGAGCGGTATCATTATTTGTGGGAAGAGAAAGCAAACTCCGGCTTTTCCATCTTCGGTGAAGCTTTTAAAAGAGAAGGGGCAACGCTTGATACATTAGGGAATGCGCCAACAACAGCCAATTTAAAAGGCACTGCGATATATATTATAGTTGACCCGGATACAAAAAAGGAAAGCCCTAACCCTAACTATATTGAGCAAAAAGATATCAATGAAATTGCCGCCTGGGTAAAAAGCGGTGGCGTACTAGTAATGATGGCGAATGACAGCGCCAATGTAGAGCTTCCGCATTTTAATAACCTGGCAGCGAAATTTGGCATGCACTTTAACAACGATATGCAAAACCATGTGATAAATGACGATCACTTTGAAGATGGTGCCATCATTACAACCGACAACCCTGTTTTTAAAACAGCCAGTAAAATATTTATGAAAGATGCCTGTTCTATAGCATTAACAGGTGCGGCCAAAGCAGTATTAAGGAACAGCGGCGGGGCCGTAATTATAGCCACGACAAAATATGGCGAGGGAACCGTTTTTGCCGTAGGCGACCCCTGGCTGTATGATGAATATACCAACGGGCGCTTACCCGCGTCCTTTGAAAATGATAAAGCGGCAAATGATGTCGCAGCGTGGTTGATAAGGCAGGTAAAGAAGTAACGGGAATTTTCACCTGATCAAAATACGATCCCGAAGCAGATGTGACGTTAAAAAAAATGCAATTAACAATCGAAAGCACGCTAAATGCCTGCATCAGGGGGTAAACAGCTTCCAATGCCCCTCGGAGATGACTTCGACCATGCCATCTGTCACTTTAATGGCTGTTTGATCGTCAATCGCATATGATGGAACTGGTATCGTAGCGGCCAACTTTTCCAGTTTGGCCAGGGAATTCTCAGGAAACCACTCATGATCCAGGTGAGGATGTATTGCAAAATCAACCAATCCCAGTGATTTATCGCTTTCGGCCGGCACCATATGGTTACCGTAGGTAGTTCCAAAGCGGGTAAGTACCATACTGCCGGCACTCAAGCCCACATAGACGGTTTTGCGCAGCAACGACGATTCAGCTAAGATTCAACTAGCATTCGAATAAAAGATTTAACGCCTTAAGCGTTAAATCTTTTATTATAGTAACAGGGTCAGGCTGCTTTATTATTTGAAAATCTATCCCATACTTGTCTTTGGTCAGCTTTTTATCTTACTTTAAAATAATCGATGTGGACAAATTTGAAATGGTCGAAAGGGAAATGCATTCCTTCGTTAATTAAAATTTTATTTCTGTCCTGGCAGCTCTCGCCTGACCAATAATCGAAATCTTTTGTTGGTCAATAATATATTCATTGTTCCCCGGAGGCCGGCTCATGCCAATTACAACTATCTCTTTATCTTTCAAGCCTCAGTAGTCAGAGTAAATCATATTGTTCAATTCGGAACTCCAATCTTTTGTTGAGCCGGAAAACAGCAATCTGGCGGAGTTAAAAACATCCTCTAAATTGGCCATTTCAACTGGTGTAGATCTCAGGATGTTCATAATCGTTAAGAATCCCAGCCAAGTACACCATATCTCCTTCGATGACAATACTTCCTCCGGCTGTTTGTTTAGGAATAACCAAGGCTCTTATTTTAAGACATTTACTGATTTGTTATGAAATTCTATATATAAGAATGACTTCATTGCCGATACTTCAATAAATGATGGAAAAGTCTTTCTTAAGACTTGTTTTTATGTAACAGTATGAACAAAAGTTGACTTTTATTGCTGAATAGTGTCATAAAGTACTTTTCTGAAGGTATAGTTTTGGCCTGATGGTTTTTCGCAAATGGTTTTTCCATTAAAACTGATTTAAGCCAAAGTATTTACTATGTATATTAAACGTAATGCATTATTGTTAGCGGCCGGCTGTGTAATTTTTGCAGCATTGAGGTCACAGGCACAGTCTGCTATTTCGGGAGGCAGGGTTGATAAAATAACGGACAACGATACCCTACGGACTATTGCACCGTTCTTTATCCCCGCAACTACATCAAAAAAGAACCCAAATTCAGAAGGGTTTATTCAGCGGTGGTTACTTTTAGAGCCGATTAATAAATCAATACGGAGTAACCTTGTTTTTACCAATAGCTACCTCAAAACACAATTTGACACTGCTTATTTTCCAAACCAGTTTACTATTATCCCTAAAGATCGGGACAAAGTAAAGGTTGGAGAGCAGGAATTGGCATGGCATGCATTAGAAAGTCCAACTTTCAACGTCAAATTATTTCGCCTTGCGTACGGGTTAAAGAAACATACCTATGCCGTATTGTTTTGGGCGGTAACTGTAGTCAACAGTCCGCGGGAAATAAGAAATGTAAGATTGGCAGTGGGGTCAAACGGAGGATCGACGTGGTGGTTAAATGGAAAGGAAGCAGTGATCCTTGACGGGGATAGGCGCATGGTGATGGATGATTGTGTCTCGACCCGATTGACGCTTAATAAAGGAAAAAATATAATCCGGGGAGCATTAATCAATGGCCCCGGGCTTAGTGATTTTTGTGTTCGCCTGCTGAATGAAAAAGGAGAGCCGATAAAAGATCTCACTGTCAGTCTACAATAAATTAGTTAATCATCCCCATCTAACGTCGAATTCTTATAGCAACTGAATTATTATGAAATTAATAGTTAAAATAAGCACTTTAACCCTATTTTCAATCTGGTTAGCTGGAACGGCGATAGCACAAGTTGGCAAACCATTTATACATGACCCTTCCACGATTGTAGAATCTGACGGCAAGTATTTCACATTTGGAACAGGCGGAAGCGGGTTAATGTCCGAAGACGGTTGGACATGGAATGGGGGCGCAGTACGACCGGGCGGAGGCGCCGCCCCTGATATATTAAAAATTGGCGATCGCTACCTTGTTGTTTATGGCTCGATCCAAAATCGCCGGATTTTAAATATTCGGAGGCTGTCGTGGTTGCCTCATCTGATGGTATTGAGGACAATGATTCTATAGATCCTGGGCTTCTTCTGGACCCCACCGACGGCCGGTTATGGCTGTCCTACGGCACTTATTGGGGCTATATACGCCTTGTGGAACTCAATCCTAAAACAGGTAAACGTGTGGAAGGTAACAAACCATTAAATATAGCCATAGATTGCGAGGCAACAGATTTAATATATCGGGATGGATGGTACTATCTGCTTGGAACACATGGCACATGCTGCGATGGCCCAAACTCAACCTACAATATTGTTGTTGGGCGCTCCAGAAAGGTAACCGGCCCATACCTTGATAACATTGGAAGAGAAATGTTGAAGGGAGGTGGCAAAATGGTGGTTGCTGCCGGCGATAGGCTTATTGGGCCAGGACATTTTGGACGTATAGTACTGGGCGATGGTGTTGAAAAAATGTCATGCCATTACGAGGCTGATTTAGACCAAAGTGCACGTAGCGTATTAGGCATCCGCCCATTGCTGTGGAAAAATGGATGGCCTGTTGCAGGCGATAACTTAAAAGAAGGAAGTTATGAGATTGAATCTGAGCGAAGAGGTTACGCCTTACAATTAGGCGTTGATTTTACAAGAATGCCAGGTGGAATGCGGTTTAACCGTAATAATGACGAACCTGTAAAGCCAGTACCGTCTCAAGAATTAATAGATGTAATTAAAAGCTGGCCCACTGGAAACATTGGTGTTAATCTAAGTGATTACATGTTTCGTCCTCATCAAAAATGGACAATTTCGCCGGTTGCCGGCGCAGGGGGATATTTGGGCGGGCCTTATTATAAAATAGTAATTACCGGCACCGGCCGCGCCTTGGCGGCAACCCAGGACGCCGAACTGACAACTGTACCAACGTTTACAGGTGCGCCAGAGCAGTTATGGCGAATTGATCAATTGACGGATGGAACCTACCGGATTATGCCAAAGGAAGTTCCAAACTCGAAAGAGCATTTAGCTTTAATGTCAGCGGGAGACAGCACACCAACACTCGCCACGTTTGATATGAATAGTGACAACTCCAAGTGGAATTTAAGGGTTCACTAACTTATTTAATGACTATATCACACTAATTATGAATAAAATGAACTTTAAATGCTTAACCATTGTGTTAGCGACAGCCCTCACCAGTAGTCTTTGCATGGCTCAAACAAATCCGCCAGAGATAAAGGAGGATTTTCAAGCTTCAAGCCTCAACCAGCCCGGACAGGATTATCCCCAGGTAAATTCACAAGGCTATGTACGTTTTCACGTAAAAGCGCCTAAAGCCGACAGTATACGGGTTACTTTAGGCCTGGGTGGCAGAGGTGGTACTAAACTTACCAAAGGCGCCGATGGATATTTCACAGGCACAACCGAGGGCCCGATGGATGAAGGTTTCCACTATTATCATTTAATAGTTGATGGAGGGATATTTAATGACCCGGGTACACTGAATTATTATGGTTCAACCCGCTGGGAAAGCGGTATTGAGATACCAGCCCATGACCAGGACTTTTATGCACTAAAAGATATTCCCCATGGAAATGTTCAGCAAATCCTTTTTCCTTCAAAGAGCACAAATACCCAGCGAAGAGCTTTCGTTTACACCCCTCCGGGTTACGAAAAAGATAAATCTAAAAAGTATCCTGTGTTGTACTTACAACACGGCTGGGGCGAAGATGAAACCGCATGGAGCAATCAGGGGCACGCTAATTTAATAATGGATAATCTAATTGCAGAAGGAAAGATAAAACCGTTCATCATTGTGATGACCTATGGCATGACCAATGACATAAAACCAGGTGGCTTAAGGAATTTCAAGATTGATGCTTTTGAAATCGTATTGACGGATGAATTAGTGCCTCATGTAGATGCCAACTTTCGCACAATTGCCGATAGGGAACACCGCGCAATGGCTGGCCTCTCCATGGGCGGCATGGAAACCCATTTAATTACGCTTGCAAAGCCTGAAGAATTTGCCTATTATGGTTTGCTGAGCGGGGGCATTTATACACCTGCCGAATTACAAGGTAAACCTAAAGCTAAACTTATATTTATAAGTTGCGGCAGTAAGGAAAACCCGACCGCGGTAAATAGCGCTACGGCGGCATTAAAAGATGCAGGCTACAACGCTGTGTCCTTTATTTCCGGTAATACCGCCCACGAATTTCTGACCTGGCGCCGGAGCCTAAAAGAGCTTGCACCCTTGTTGTTTAACAATTAAAAAGCCTTGCGGCACAGTTATTAATCACGCGTTACCGGACATAATTAAACCTAAAATGATAAAACCACCAAGAAAATGCCCATATGCTATTTTAGTATTTTGCATGTTTTTCGGAATACGCGCTGCGGCGCAACAACCAATAAAATTAACGCTGCGCCTGGACCAACCGGGGGTTACTATGAGCCCGGTATTGTACGGGCTCATGACGGAAGAAATCAATTACTCCTACGATGGCGGAATTTACGCCGAGCTAATCAGGAACCGTAGTTTTAAAGATAACATTAAGAACCCTGATCATTGGAGTTTAATAAAGGATGTTGCTGATTCATCTGCTATTGTATTGGATAATAAGCATCCTGTAAACCAGGCTTTAACGGAGTGCTTAAGATTTAATTTGGCAACAGCTGGCAAAAATACGGGATTGGCAAATGATGGCTTTTGGGGAATACCTGTTTTTGCATCTACCAACTATCAAGGCAGCCTTTATGCCATGACTGACGACAATAGCGCTGGGCCAATCACAATTAGTATCGAATCGACAGACGGAAAGAGCACCTTCGCGACAACGAGCATTACAGGGGTTAGCAGGGCTTGGAAAAAATTCACCTTTAACCTTACTACTGCAGCTTCCGTAACGCCAACTGCCGATACCCGTTTCGTTATCAGGCCATCGGCTAAAGGAACCTATTGGTTTACGCTCGTGTCTTTGTTCCCGCCCACCTATCAAAATACAGCGAATGGCAACAGGCGCGATATTATGCAGCTTCTCGCTTCAATGAATCCTAAATTTTTGCGGTTGCCAGGTGGCAATTACTTGGAAGGGAACATGTTTTCGACCAGGTATAATTGGAAAAAAACATTAGGCCCAATTGATGAAAGGCCCGGCCATCAGGGCACATGGGGATACCGGTCGTCTGACGGAATGGGCTTACTGGAATATTTGGAATGGTGCGAAGACTTAAAAATGGAGCCATTGCTGGCGGTTTTTGCGGGCTACACCTTAAACCGCGATTATGTGGAAGCAGGGCCGTTCCTACAACCTTATGTTGACGAAGCTCTGGAAGAAATAGAATATGTTACCGGCGACACAACTACTAAATACGGAAAACAACGCGCCCGCGACGGACATCCTGCTCCTTTCCCTTTGCATTATGTTGAAGTTGGAAATGAGGATGGCTTTGATATGTCGGGCAGTTATGAAGGCAGGTTCACCCAATTTTATGATGCAATACGTAGCAAATATCCAACGCTGCGCATTATTTCAACCACTGGCGGTAAGGACTTTTTGGGACAGCGATTTCCGCTTACCAAACGTATTCCCGACGTTGTGGATGAGCATTATTATAGAAACGCCTTCGATATGGAAAGTGACGCCGATCATTACGATAACTACGACAGAAGCGGACCAAAGATATTTGTTGGCGAATGGGCCACCCGCGAAGGTAAGCCAACACCAAATTTCAACTCCGCACTCGGTGATGCCGCCTGGATGACGGGGATGGAACGAAATTCGGACATCGTTGTTATGTCGTGTTCAGCGCCGTTGTTTGTAAATGTAAACCCGGGCGGAATGCAATGGGAGTCGGATTTAATAGGCTATAATACACTAACCAGTTATGGGTCGCCATCATATTACGCACAACAAATGTTTAGCAACTACCATGGCAATAATGTCGTGAATACGATTGGTGAAGGTATCCCTGTTCAGGTGCAAAAATTGAATCATAAGGATAGTTTAAATAAAGTTATCCCAAAAACTTATCCTTCGCTATTTTACGTTGCCACCCGCGATACAAAAACCGGCAGGTTGTATATTAAAGTTGTTAACGCTGGCGATGCCGTCAAGGAGGTATCATTAGACATAAAGGGTGTATCATTAGTAAAAAATATCGGTAAAATAGTTGTCATGAAAGCCGAAAAACCAGAGGATACCAATACAATATCCGAACCGGAAAAAATTACACCTGCGGTGTTGGCATATAAAGGATTTAAGAAAAAATTCACCTATAGCTTCCCAAAATATTCAATAACCGTGCTTCAAATCGATACCCAATAATGACCAAATTTTTAAACAGATTTATTTGGGGGATGGCCTTTTTACTGTTTTCCAAACCCGGTGTGCATGCACAAACAGCTCATAATCCAATTATTTATGCAGATGTGCCGGATATGTCAATAATCAGGGTAGGCGATACTTATTATATGAGCAGTACTACCATGCACATGAGCCCGGGTGTGCCGATAATGAAGTCGAAGGATCTCGTCAATTGGAAAATTGTTAGCTATGCGTATGATATTTTAGATGACACCGATGACCTGAACTTAAATAATGGTCAAAACAGCTATGGGAAGGGTTCGTGGGCAAGCAGCCTGCGCTACCATAACGGTATTTACTATGTGTCTACCTTTGCTGGTAATACGGGCAAAACTTATATTTATAGTACGCATGATATTGAAAAAGGCCCGTGGAAGGCTTTATCTTTTAAGCCAAGCCTGCATGATCATTCTTTATTTTTTGATGATGATGGCAAAGTTTATATGATTTATGGCAGCGGGCGGATAATGTTAGCCCGCTTAAAAGATGATCTTTCTGGGTTAGAGCCCGGTGCAAAGCCACAGGTATTAATAGAGAACGCCAGTTTGGTTGCAGGACCCAATTTGGGTTTGCCAGCAGAAGGATCGCAAATGTTCAAAATCCATGGGAAGTATTATCTTTTCAATATCTGCTGGCCACGCAGCGGGATGCGAACTGTACTGATCCATCGGGCTGATAATATCATTGGCCCTTACGGAGGGCGGTTGGCGCTGCAGGACAAAGGTGTGGCTCAGGGCGGTTTGGTAGACACGCCAGATGGCCGATGGTTTGCCTATCTTTTCCGCGATTTTGGTGCTGTGGGGCGTGTGCCCTACCTGGTTCCGGTGAAATGGGAAGATGGTTGGCCTGTATTGGGCATAAAACACCAGGCCCCCGATACAGTACAATTACCGGCAAACAAACCATTGATACCGGGAATTATTTCATCGGATGAATTCAACCGCAAACCCGGTGAGGGTAATTTGCCGCTGGTTTGGCAATGGAACCATAACCCGGTAAATCAACTATGGTCGGTAAAACAACGTAAAGGATATCTTAGGCTCACCACCGGCAGGGTCGACACAACGATACTAACAGCCCGAAATACGCTTACCCAACGCACCTTCGGACCCGAATGTTCGGGTATTACAGCTATTGATGTTTCGGGGCTTAAAGATGGCGACCGGGCCGGGTTTGTACTACTGCAAAAAAAATTTGGTTGGGTAGGGGTGAAAGTTGAGGGCGGCAATAAGTTTATTGTTATGATAAATGCACAAAGTGGCTCTTCTAACGAGTCGGCAAATATTCCGTTGGCCCAAAGCCGGATATATTTAAAGGCATCATGTGATTTTAACAACCGGACAGATAAAGCGGATTTTTATTATAGCCTTGACGGCAGCAACTGGATATCAATAGGTTCTACGCTCCAAATGGCCTATACCCTGCCCCACTTTATGGGCTATCGGTTTGGCCTTTTTACCTATGCCACAAAAGCTACGGGCGGCTATGCTGATTTCGATTTTTTTCGCATAAGCAATAAGATATCACACCAACATTAAAAATTTCTTTATTTCATTATAAACACAAGTGTTAAAATTGGATGAATCAGTGTCATTGTAAAATAGGTAATCACTATATCTTGCACAGCTATCAGTTTCAAAAAGCAGGTAATAACTAGCCAATTTTTCCTGATGAAAAGCCTAAGAATAACTAGAAAGATGAAATGTTTTAAGCAATGCCTGATATTAATGAGCCTGGTTTTATACGTTAAGTATTCTACGGCGCAAAACCCGTTAATAATGAACCAGTTTACTGCCGACCCTTCGGCGCGTGTTTTCAACGGAAAGGTATATTTGTACCCTTCGCATGATATTTTGGCTACACCCGGTCATGGCAGAGTTGGTTGGTTTTGTATGCAGGATTACCATGTTTTTTCATCACCAAACCTTACCGACTGGACCGATTATGGCGTAATTGTAAGCCAAAACAAAGTGCCCTGGGCCGACTCAACAGCCTATAGCGTTTGGGCACCCGATTGCATTGAGCGCGCCGGAAAATATTATTTCTATTTCCCGGCCCCGGCAAAGCCAGGTGGTGCAAGGGGCTTTTCGGTGGGTGTTGCGATAGCAGATGACCCTGCTGGTCCGTTTATTTCTCAGCCGTTGCCCATTGCCGGCATTCATGGTATAGATCCTAATGTGCAAATTGATAAAGATGGGCAGGCATATATCTATTGGGCCCAGGGAAACTTGTATGGAGCAAAACTTAAGGCAAACATGCTCGAACTGGACTCTGAACCGGTAAAATTGGAGGGCTTTCCTGACAAAGGCTTAAAGGAAGGCCCGTACCTATTCGAACGCAAGGGCGTTTACTATATGACGTATCCACATGTGGCCGACAAAATTGAGCGGCTTGAATATGCAATGTCAGGCAGTCCTTTGGGACCTTTTAAATATGCCGGTGTACTTATGGACGAATCCACATCGGGCTGCTGGACAAACCATCAATCTGTCATCGAGTTCAAAAACCAGTGGTATTTATTTTACCATAACGACGACTTATCGCCAACCTTTGATAAAAACCGGTCAGTAAGGGCTGATAGTTTGTTTTTTAATGAAGATGGAACTATCCGTAAGGTTATCCCAACCTTACGTGGGGTTGGTATATCCAACGCAACAAAAAAATTAAAGATCGATCGGTTCAGTGCAAAAAGTGCAGATGGTATAGACCTAGCTTTTCTCGACACTATAAACAAATTCAAGGGGTGGAAAACTACTTTTAATAAAACAGGTTCATGGATACAATACAATAGTGTGTTTTTTACCAAAAACCAAATAAAGCATGTCAAGGTAAATGCCCGCTCTGCAACGGGTGGAATTTTATTGATAAGCACCAAAGACGCGTCAGAAAAAATAATAGCGAAGATGAATATACCGAAGGGCTATAATTGGAGTGTCGTTACAAACGATATTTTATTTACGCCTACCGGTGTCAAAAATCTTCTTGTTCAATTAAAAGGCAGTGGTAATGTGGAAGTTGATTGGATAAGTTTCGAGTAGTCCGGGCGCATGGTATCTGTTGAAGCTTCTTGGGGCGGGGCAGTAAAAATCTTCGAATTTTGCAAAACGACTTTTTGGGTGAGAGGTGGTATCCTGAAATAAATACTCAAATTTCATATAGTGGGTTTAGCGGTTAAACCCACCGTTAATCCGGGGCTCGCGCAGGCATTCATACAATGAAGTTATACGTTACCCGATAAATACAAACCTACGCATGTTTTATGCTACCACACTGTTTTTTTCCGCTCTTCTGTATTCCGTCGGGAGCATATTAAATTTATCCTTAAATGAACGGGAAAAGTAATGAGGTGTGGCAAAACCAGCTTCATAAGCTATTTGTGAAACAGTGAGATCACTTTTCACAAGAAGTATTGCTGCCCGGTCCAGCTTGTATGACCTGATAAACTCAACGGGGGGAAGCCCGGTAAGCTCAAATATTTTCGTGTAAAGCGCCCCCCGGCTCATCGCCAAATGCTGGCTCAAATCTACAACAGAAAATTTAGGATTGTTTAAATTATTATCTATGTAGTTTATCACTTTACTTAAAAATTTTTCTTTGCTCGACTCGACTTCCATGCCAGTATGGACAACTTTTAATTGCTTTGTATAGGTGTTCTTAAGCGAAGTGTTGAGTTGTAATAAATTTTTGATTTTCACATTTAAAATCTCGAAATTAAAGGGTTTTGTCAGATAATCGTTTGCGCCCGATTCCAGCCCTCTTAGCTGCTCATCTTCGCCAGTGCGGGCTGTAAGCATTATAAATGGAATGTGGTTTGTACGTTTATCAGCCTTAATTTTTCTACTCAGTGCGATACCGTTCATATACGGCATGGTTATATCGCTAATGATCAGGTCGGGATGGCACGAGAGCGCTTTATCCCACCCTTCTTCACCATTTGATGCCTCAATAATTTTATATTGGGTTTTTAAATGATCCTTAATGTAATAACGGAACTCATCATTGTCTTCCACAATTAGAAGTCGCGGCACTTCCGTAATAGGCAGGTTATTATTCGTTTTTGAACGGATATCTTTTTCATCAACAATCGTCTTAACCGGCGAACAGGCGTTTGCAGAACTCACCGCAAAAATCTCTAGTGGAAGTAACACGCTGAAAACCGAACCTTTCCCAATTTCACTTTCAACAGATATGCCGCCATCGTGCATTTCAACAAACTCTTTGGTGATTGAAAGACCGATTCCGCTTCCCGGGTTTATGTTGCCTATACTGGTACCCCCAACCTGATAAAATCGTTTAAATATTAACTGTTTCGCGTCCGGGTCGATACCGATGCCGTTATCACTTATCTTAAATTCCAAAACGGTTTTATCAGGCTGTGATGTTGGATGTTGTGCGACATCGACAGAAACAGTTCCACCGGGCAATGTAAATTTAAAGGCATTGGAAATAAGATTAAATAAAATGCGCTCTATTTTGTCATGATCAAAACGTACGAATAACTTTTCGTGCGGGGGAATAAATAAAAGCGCAATGCCACGTGTTTCGGACAAATCATGAAATGAATCTACAACGTCGCTTATGAACGAAATTATCTCACCTTCGCCCAGGTTAAGCTTTAATTCATGTTCTTCTAATTTCCGGAAATCTAAAAGTTGGTTTACCAAATTCAACAGCCGCCGGGCATTCCGTCGTATCACTGCTAACTGTCCGGTGGTTTGATCGTCTTTATGCTCTGCTAATAGTTTATCAGCGGGCGCCATGATGAGTGAAATGGGTGTGCGGAATTCATGACTCAGGTTAGTAAGAAACTTAATTTTCAACAGGTCGAGTTCATGCACCCTTTCTGCTTCTCTTCTTTCCTGCTCAATGGCAAGCTTGGCTTTCAATTTATTAATACCTCTATGACGGATCAGCAACAGAGCGCCTGTTGCTATTAACGTATAGAGCAGGTAGGCGTACCAGGTCATCCATATCGGCGGATGAATTATGATTCGGATTTGTGCGCCGGTATTGTTCCATATCCCATCGTTGTTACAAGCGCGTACCATAAACAGGTATTCGCCAGGATCTAAATTGGTATAATAGGCTGTTGTAGCCGATCCTACATAATTCCAATTTTTATTAAACGACTTTAGGAAATAGGCGTATTTGTTTTGCTGGGGAAGTGTAAAATTGATTGCAGAATAACTGATTGAAAAATTTTGCTTATAATCTAGATCAATTTTTTTTGCTACCGAAATGTCTTGTTTAAGAGGTGAATGGTCGCCTGCCAGTACAACGCTATTGTCTACTTTAAGGGCGGTGAAAAAAACGGGCGGAACGTTAATGTTGCGGTTTACTTCTTGTTGGGGATCAATATAATTAAAACCCTCTGCTCCGCCAAAGAAAAGCAGGCCCTTACTTGTCCGGATACCCGATCCATCTATAAATGCGTCGTTCTGTAGGCCATTATAACCGGAATATCTGGTAAATTTTTTTAACGCCGTATTAAATTTGCATATTCCTTTACCAGTGCTGACCCAAATGTTGCCGCTTTGATCTTCCAGCAATTTGTGCACCACTGCATCTGGCAGATCTTCTGGTGCCGAGTAGCTAACTAAGTGTTTACGGCTGGAATCAAAGCGAAATAACCCATCTCCGGCAGTACCAATCCACATGTTGCCGTTGTGGTCTTCCAAAAGTGAAAAAGCACGATCAATTGACAGTCCGGTATTCTTATTATTGTACGCCTGAAACTTTTGGCTGGTTCGGTTTAGCACGGCAATTCCACTACCATACGTTCCAATCCAGATGTTCCCTTCATGATCTTCCTCGATAGCCCTGATGTAGCCGTTCACCGGCAATTGCCGTTCATCGGCAGAAACAGGGTTCGGTACGTATTTTAGGAAAGTCTTACTATTAGGGTCAAATACATTTACACCGCCGCCATTTGTTCCAATCCAAATTTTCCCCTTGCTGTCTTCTTTAAAACAAAAAATTTCATCGTGATTTATATGTGAAATGTCTTTCCCGGCGGTTAATTGCTGGTACAGACCTGTTTTTGTGTTGTAAATAAATACCCCGTCCTGGAAAGTACCAATCCAAAGTTGTTGATTACGATCAAGTATCATACTCAAGATTGGAAGACCAGCCGAATTATTCTTTTCTTTAGCTTTGATAGCAATATGGCTGAACAAACCGGTCTTTGTATGAAAAAGGTTCACCCCGCCTCCGTCGGTACCAACAAATATATCCCCATCTTTATTCTCGGCGAACGAGGAAACAAATGGAGAATTTAGCCCTGCAGGGTCGTAGGCGTTATTTTGTCTTGAGTTAAATAAGGTAAGGTTTTTGTCGTACTTATCCACGCCTCCCTGATAAGTACCGATCCAATAAATGCCCTGGGGGTCATTATAAATACAACGGATAGACTTACTGCTTAAACTGAATTTATCCCGGTCATCATGGTTATAGCGCTTTGTTTTTCCCGAAACCGTATTTACAATATTCAATCCACCCTCCGCGCCTACCCAAATGTCGTTACCGCTTGCGGCAATACTATAAATAAGGTTGCCGCTCAGAGTACCGTCGTCGGCGGCGTTATACTTAAAACTCCGGAAGGTCTTTAAATCGGGCGATAGGCAGCTAAGCCCATCATTTGTGCCTATCCATAACTTGTGTTGGCATTCGGCTATAGCATTGATACCGTCATTAGGAATGCTTGTGGGATTGTTGTTTTCATGCCGGAAAGAGATAAAACTATTTGAAACCTCGTTGTAGAGATACAACCCCCTCCCGGTTCCAATCCACATGCGCTGCTGACTATCCCGGAAAATAGATAATATGACACCCGAGTGAAGCTGTCCAGGTTTGTTTTCGTCGGGCTTGAAAAATATCTCACTTTTGGTTTTAGGGTCAAGAATACACAAGCCTCCCAGCGTCCCAATCCAAAGCCGGCCGTTTTTATCGCTGTACATTGCCTTAATATAACTTTCCGTATCTTCTTTGTATTTGGAAAGTTGTTTGTATGGTTGAAATTTATCGTACGAACGGTCAAAAAAATACAGTCCGCCACCCATCGTACCCACCCAAAGCTTCCCTCCGGCGTCTTCATACATACATGTAACTTCCTTGGAGCGGTAGCCAGATTTGTCTGCCGGGTCAAAGCGGTAAGCCTTATGTTCCATGCCATCAAATCTGTCAAGACCGTCCGCAGTCGCGAACCATAAAAATCCGCAATGGTCCTTCACAATGGCATTAACTGTATTCGAGAGCAAACCGTCGTGGGAAGTCAATACGGTAAATCGTATAGCTTGCCCTAAGCATGGTAAGGTGATGCTAAGTAACGCTGTTAATGTTATCAAAAACGTCCGTGTAACTCTGGCTCGTTCAAGTTTTGGTGGGAAATTATGCATAATAGTGGTATTACATTTTCTAAAAATCGCACAGTCAATCCCTTTTTATTGGAAAAGATCTATACCGATCATTTAGGTTTCGAGAACAAGGGTTTATAAAAGGTGCTACCCCCGGCTATAGGTTTAGTGGAAGGGAACAAGGTAAATTTAAACTATATATTCCATTTCAGCAATCGATTGCAGAAAAAAATATTAGTGCATTAGGCCCGATATTTTGCGCAATGCCGATCGGCTCACCGATGTTGACTTTTTGAGATTTATGGCTTGTTCGAGCGATATATGCAACCCAAATGAGCACATTTCAACCAAAGTGTTGATTTATTCAACATTTGTGGCACATCAAGTTCTATTTTCAAAATACTTTTGATCGAAAATTGATTGAACAATCGTTGATTGTTTGTTCTCCTTTTGAGTCAGCTCCTAAATAGTATAACAAAACCCCCAATTTAGTTACGACATGAGTATAAAAAAATTAATGTTATTGTATGTAATGGTTGCTTTGCTGCCTTTTTTGGCAAACAGTCAAAACCGGAAGCTTTCAAAAAAAACGACTGGAAAAGGGGCATTTGCCTTCGGCGTTTATCCTGATCTTTTTCATGACGCGGGATATAGCAATGCAGATATCGACAGTAAGTTAGCAAAGGCTTATCACGATGTGTTTGAAGGCCCGAACAAGGTATATTTTGAAGTGGGCGATTCCATGGCCTACGTATCAGATGTAAAAAACCACGATGCCAGGACAGAGGGCCTTTCATACGGGATGATGATCGCTGTGCAGCTTAACAAAAAAGATGTTTTTGATCGTATATGGCGATGGTCAAAAAAATATCTTCAACACCAGGACGGGCCGAGGGAAGGATATTTTGCCTGGAGCATAAATCCCAAAACAATGAAGCGTAACTCGGAGGGTTCCGCCTCCGACGAGTTATATTTTGTGACCGATTTGCTTTTTGCATCAAACAGGTGGGGGAATAATACAGGCATTAACTACTATGGCGAAGCCAGGAGGATACTGGATGCCATGTGGAAGAAAGACGGTACAGGCAATATCCATCCTTTAATAAACATGGAAGCAAAGCAAATTTCCTTTGTACCCGAGGGTAAAGGGTATGAATGGACTGACCCTTCCTATCATTTGCCTGCATTTTACGAGGTATGGGCGCTTTACGCGAAAGATGGCCACGAACAATTTTACCGGGATTGTGCAGATACAGCCAGAATGTTTTTACACCGGGCTTGCGACCCCGTAACCGGCCTTAATCCGGATAACACTTATTTCACCGGCAAGCCATTTGGATGGGGGCGCATGCAACCTGCTTTTCGATTCGATTCCTGGCGGGTTCCGATGAATATAGCGATGGATTATGTTTGGTTCGGCAAGGATAAAACCTGGCAGCAAGCATACGCGAAACGTATTCAAAATTTTTTGCGCTCAAAAGGTATCAACGATTTCGACGATCAGTTTAACACCGATGGCACCACGCCTGAATTTGTCTTACCGGCAGGCGGTGTAAAAAAACTGCGGCATTCCCTGGGATTAGTGGCTACCTCTGCCGCAGCCTCTCTCATGATAACCGACAATACAAAATTCGATTTCGTGCGCCCGCTTTGGAACGCGAAGCTGGAACCTTATTCAGATAATTATTTCGATCCGTATTATGATGGCTTATTATACGTATTCAGCCTGATGCACCTCAGCGGCAAATACCAGTTGATAAAACCGCAAACCAATTGAAATTCTATTAAACGACAAACACTATAACGATGAACATATCTCAACAAACCAGGCTGTTGCTTTTTGCGGCATCTACTCTTGTTTTTTTTAGCGTAACAGCTTACGCTCAAGGCATAGTTACTCAGGCGAGGGTAGGTTTTGATGAATTTCGTGCTGAGATCCCGCACGGCAAAATAGATACGATCACTTATGAATCAAAGACTGTGGGCAATACCCGCCGCGCCCTTATATACACTCCGCCCGGATATTCTAAAAGTAAAAAATACCCGGTGCTGTATCTGTTGCATGGCATTGGTGGTGATGAAAAGGAATGGTATAACGGCGGCAGCCCTCAGGTGATATTGGACAACCTGTATGCACAGGATAAAATTGTCCCCATGATAGTAGTGTTGCCTAACGGCAGGGCTATAAAGGACGACCGGGCGACAGGAAATGTAATGGCCCCCGAAAAAGTACAAGGTTTTGCCGCTTTTGAAAAAGATCTGTTGAACGACCTGATACCATTTATTGACCGTAAATACCATGTTTATACTGATAAGGATCACAGGGCAATTGCCGGCCTCTCAATGGGGGGCGGGCAATCATTAAATTTTGGTTTGGGAAATCTTAACGTATTTTCATGGGTGGGCAGTTTTTCTGCAGCCCCCAACACCAAAAAGCCCGAGGATTTGCTTCCCAACCCCGATGCAGCAAAAAGTAAGCTAAAATTACTTTGGATATCATGCGGCTCAAGTGACGGGTTAATTACCTTCAGCAAACGCACCCACGACTACCTGGTAGAGAAAAGTGTGCCGCATATATATTATATCGAGCCGGGTGTCCACAACTTTAAGGTATGGAAGAATGGTTTGTATATGTTTTCACAATTGATTTTTAAGCCGGTAGATGTTTCCACGTTCCCTCAATACGCATATAACGAGATAGGAGTACCAGCACCCACCAATATTCCGGGCGTAAAATACCCGCAGATATTTCCAGACAACACCATGTTTTTTCGTGTAAAGGCACCAGATGCAAAAAGTGTTCAAATTGACCTGTTAAAAAAATATCCGATGACCAAAGATACGGGCGGCTATTGGACGGTAACTACAGATCCGATTGTATTAGGGTTCCATTATTATTCGTTAATAGTTGATGGTGTTGCTCTTGTTGACCCGGCTACCCAAACTTTTTACGGCATGGGAAGAATGGCAAGCGGGGTTGATATTCCAGATCCGGACGGTGATTATTATACCATAAAGGATGTTCCTCACGGTGAAATACGTTCAGTAAACTACTACTCAAACATAACAAAGGCATGGAGACGGGCAAACATATACACGCCTCCCGGTTATGATATACAAACCGACAAAAGATACCCGGCACTTTACTTACAACATGGT
>Ga0193702_1000186_pt1 | contig 24795 bp, 28 predicted proteins | sample U3a1metaG_FD_143060 | JGI IMG/M metagenome (GOLD analysis project Ga0193702, IMG submission 143060) | Soil microbial communities from a riparian zone of the East river system, Colorado, United States - U3a1 | ecosystem: Environmental > Terrestrial > Soil > Riparian zone | place: USA: East River... | reverse complement strand
TACCATAACGCAAATGGCCCAATAACACTTCGCCGGTAAAGCTTACGTGCTCTTTGAGCCATTCTGCATCCGCCATTTTTTCAGGCATCTCCTTTTGAATGTCGGCAAATTTCTTCTGGATATATTCAAAAATATCCGCAACCGCATTCGAAGCCATCGATCGATGTCGGCTAATGTATCGCTTACCAGGTTCAATATCCAGCTTAATGGTAGCAACACCGGCGCCATCCTGGCCGCGGTTATGTTGTTTCTCCATTAAGAGGTAAAGTTTGTTTAGGCCGTAAAGGGCCGTGCCGTATTTTTCCTGGTAAAAAGAAAGAGGCTTTAACAGTCGAATGAATGCAACGCCGCATTCATGTTTAATCGAATCACTCATGATTGTTAATGAGCGGCAAAGTTAAAATTTAAATGTTAAAACTCGGAATTAACAATGTCATTAAATTGCATTAATATTTGGGGCGGGGAATTAGTGAATTATTGAGTTAGTGAATTAGTGATTTGAAGAAACCAGACAATTCTTTTATCTGAACCATGATTCGCCAGATTAAAGGATTGAAGGATTTCCTTTCCGCGTTAATTAATCACGTAAATCCTTCAATCAGGTAAATCATGGTTCAAACCTTTACTTCCCAAACCCCACCAGTTTATGCAAAGCCACCGGATCATAGATCCTGCCTGCCTTTATCACCGTAGTAACCTTACGAATTTCCCTGATGTTGGTAAGCGGATCGCCATCAATTATTACAAGATCAGCATTTTTACCGGCTTCAATTGACCCGCTTTGCTTATCCATTTTCATAACGGTCGCAGGGGTTATGGTTGCTGTACCAATTGCCTGGATAGGAGTTAAGCCTGCCTGCACATATAATTCAAGCTCGCGGTCGAGGCTGTAGCCCGGGAAACCCTGGTCGGTGCCGGCAACAATGGTTACGCCATTATCATAAAGTACTTTTACTATCTTTTGAAAGCTGTCCCAAATGGGCTTCAATTTTTCAGCATTTGCCGGCGCACTGCCTGTGTTTTTAAAAATAGCCTGTAAAGGTAATGGCAACGAATAAAAGGCAGGTTCCATAATGGTAATATCATCTTTGGTTGACCGGAAAAACATCTCAAACACACCTACTGTTGGGTCAATAACAACATTATGCTGCTTTATAAATTTTATAGCCGCAATGCTGGTTGAATCCTCAAAGTTTATGGAGCGGTCCTTATTGCGTTTCATAGTGGTGTAAACGTACTGCACGTGGTTAACCATATTCATGCCCGAATCAACTCCCGCCTGCAATGTCATTCCATTTGGGATGTGGCCCGTAACGGTAAGACCCAGGCGATGTGCCTCATCACAAATGGCTTTTACTATTGCTGGTTTTACCGAGCTGTATATTTTTATCTGCACAAAGCCGTTATCCTTGTAGCGGTCAACTTCTTTTATTGCTTCTTCCTTTGTATCAGCCTGGATAATTCCAAGCGCCATGGGGCCTTTGCCATCAATAATACCGGCTTTTAATATTTTAGGGCCAATACCTTTACCATTGTCAATTGCGGTTTGTACGGAGTTGATAAAGGCAAACTCGTTGCCACAATCGCGCACTGTGGTAACACCTGCTGCCAGGTAAGCCGGGCCCCATTCCACCTGTTCAAAGTGGGCGTGCATATCCCAAAAGCCGGGTAATATGGTCTTCCCTTTGGCATCAATAATTTGGGCTCCTGCCGGGATGGTTATTTCACCAGCTTTACCAACACTTTTAATAATGCCGTTTTCAATAACCACTACAGCATCAGGTATTGGTTTTGAGTTTATCACATCAATAACAGTTCCGCCGGTTATGGCAATTACTTTATTGGCAGCGGTTGTTTTGGGCGTGTTTTTGATAAACAACTCCATGCCGTAGGTAGCGGCTTTGGCAATAAAAGTTGGCAGCAGGCTTTCATAAGGCTCCAGCATCATTTCAAGTTTGTCCTCTTCGGCATCGTTGGTGATCAGGCAAATCAGTTGCCCTTCTTTATCGGTCCACACAATCTCGTTGCCCCAGATCAATCCACCTACTGTATACCTATCAAGCAATAAGGCCTTGCCGTTAAAAGTAAAGGAATCTTCGCCATCTTTCCTGATCTGTACCGTTCCGTTTGGCAGGGTGTTTATGGTGGCCGGTTGTTTGTGTTTTTTCCAGTATCTGATCAGCTCCTGCTGTACCGCGCCCGGCGCATAACTTGCTATCGGGAAAGTTAAGGGAGTAATTTGTTTGGTATAAGCGGAGTCGTCTACTTTTATGTGCGCCTGTTTTCCGGATATCGTTATCGTATCGTTAATGGTTGCCGAACGTGCGGTATTACCTTTTATTTTTAAGCTTAAAGGTTCAAAAGCAGCAGTTAATTTAAGCTCGGCCTTTAACGGCACCGGTGAGCCACGGTCTACAAATTTAAAATCAGAGGTATAAGTAATTTCTTTACCGGTTTTGCTAACGCGATAAACCTCCTTACCAATATGCTGTTCAAACTTATGCAGGAAGAAGGTGACGCTATCAGGTTTTGTTTGCGCATTGGCAGCAAAAATTAAGAATGAAAAGCTGAAGAGCAGTATGTGTTTTTTCATAGGATGGATTTAAAGTTTGGGATGGTTAAAGTTATTGATTTTTCTCTTTTTTTGAACCATGATTATGGGATTAAAAGATCAACCTGATCCTTTTCGCTTCTATACAGGTATCGTGATAATCCATAAAATCCATTAATCCCGGTCAAATTTATCCTTCATCCCCAGCAAACCCCAAATTCCTCCGCTGTGGATAGCCAGTATTTTACTTCCTGGTTTAAAGTGATTTTTAGCGGCAAGATCATAAATGGCATACAGCATTTTGCCGGTATAAACAGGCTCAATCAGGATCCCGGTTTCGGCCACAAACTTTTTGATGAATTGAATCAGCCGCTCATCGGTTTTACCATATCCGCCAAAGTGGTAATCAATATGGAGTTGATAGTCAGCAGGGGCGGTTAAAAACTTATCGATCTCATCCCTGATAAAATCGCCATTTTTAAACACAGGTACGGCATTAAATTGTGTGTTAAGGTTATGCTGATGAATCCCATTGATAATACCTGCTGCAGTAGTACCTGTTCCGCAGGCGCAAAAAATATGGTCGTAAGGTTCGGTTAGTTCATCTACCAGTTCGCTGCATCCTTTGGCGCCTTCGGCAGATGAACCGCCTTCATCAATAAAAAAGGCATCAATATCATTACCAAAATGTTTATTAAACAGAGCATGTTTATCGCGATAGCTTTCACGGTCAGTAAATATGAGGTTCATTCCATGCAGGCGGCAAAGAAATAGGGTATCATTATTTACCTCTTCACCCCTTACAATACCCGTGGCTTTAAACCCGAATTTGGCTGCGGCAGCAGCGGTTGCCAGCAAATGGTTGGAGTAAGCACCCCCAAAAGTTACCAGGTGGGTTTTATTTTCGGCCTGTGCCTGCTTTAAAATGTATTTTAACTTGCGCCATTTATTGCCTGAGATAATGGGGTGGATCAAATCATCCCGCTTTAAAAAAACCTTTATTCCCCGCTCATCAAACAATTGGTTTTTAATTTGATGAACAGGGCTGAAAATTTCGAGGTTGAGATCCATTAAACAAATGTAAATAAAATCGTTTGCTGTTAATGGGTTCACAGGGCGTTGCCCTGCGCTGTTATATTGGACCCTTTCAGGGCTAAGAGGAATCGGCTAGACAAAATCCCCAGCCCTGAAAGGGCGATATCCGCCAGCGCAGGTCGCAGGCCTGCAAGAAAATCGGTAGTTACATCCCAAACCCAATGCCTGCATTAACAGATTTATATTGAGCCTGGGTATAAGAAGTATAAAAGCGGAAAAAACCGAGATTTAACTGGAACCCAATATCGGCACGTACTCCGCTAACCACATTTTCACTAATTGAAACGGGATTCGTAAACGTGGTATAAGTGTTGTTGAACAAAGTGCCGCCGGTTGTTACCGGGTAGTTGCCAACAGCCGTAACATTCGCGCTGGTGGTATTATACCCAACCGCTAAAAAGGGTGTAAATGCCAATAACTTTTTTGATATGATAACCTGGCCCATAAAACTATTAAAGTTTCCTTCCAGGTGCTGGTTGCTAAAATCGGTGCTTTGCTGGCTGTCTTTAGGCTGCGCACCATCGTCAGGATTTACTGTTAAAGGCTTCTGCAGGTTTAAATGACTGTAACCAATAGCTACGGCCAGGTCAAATGGGATGAGTTTACCGGCTGTTTTACCAGCAATGTCCTGCATAATGTCGTGTTTTAAGCCAAAACCTATCATTGATACGCTGCCAACATCATCACTTACTTTAACCTTTGGCAGGGCGCGCAGGGTGATATCGGTATTTTGCGGCAAGCCTACAGTAACCTGTACCTGCGGCGCAGGAATAACTGTAATAACACCTCCAGGCATGTTAAAGCTGCTGACCTTTTGCCCGTTATCATCATAAATATTTAGCAATGGACCATCATTTTTTTGTCCGCCCAAGGTTGGGGTTATGGTTTGGCTTGCATCAGCGGGCTTTACGTGGTTTGATAAGCCTATTTTGGTTACATCAAAGGTTTTATCGGCCGATGAAATAAAGGCAACCGATGCGGTGATCCTGACGTCAAAATGCAGGGTCTTTTTTGTTTCGGCGGTGTTGTTCCATCCGCTGTTCTGATCAACGCCCAGTCCCTTAAATAAGGGCATTGCATAGGCATTTAATAATTTTGTAGCATCGGCCGGGCTTGATTTGATGAGCCCTGAAAGGCCGTCCTGCGCATTTGCTGCTGATACCAAACCAATTAAAGCTATTGTGATTAAAATGCTATAAAATTTCGTCATGGTTATATTAACACATATTTAAGGTTACATGTTTTACAAGTAATCAATATCTGAAAAAACGACTACTTTTGCCCCAATGATTGAAGATAACGGTTTTATAGAGCAGGAAGAACAGGACCTTTATGAACACCTGCGCATAGTTGTTGACAAAGGGCAATCATTATTGCGGATTGATAAGTTTTTGATGTACAGGGTTGAAAACGCCTCGCGTAACCGCATTCAAAACGCAATTGAGCTTGGCAATGTGCTGGTTAATGATAAAGCCATCAAATCGAGCTACAGGGTAAAACCGCTGGATGTGATCTCGGTAGTACTGCCGCACCCGCCGCGTGATACGGAAGTGTACCCGGAAAACATCCCGCTTAATATTATTTATGAGGATGATGATGTGCTGGTGGTTAATAAGCCTGCCGGCCTGGTGGTGCATCCCGGTTATAATAATTATACAGGTACGCTGGTAAACGGGCTGGTGTACCATTTTCAGCAATTACCCACTTTGCCGGGTAACGACGGCAGGCCCGGCCTGGTACACCGGATAGATAAGGATACATCGGGCCTATTGCTGATCAGTAAAAACGAGCGATCAATGACCTGGCTGGCCAAACAGTTTTTTGACCATACCATTGCCCGTAAATATATTGCCCTGGTTTGGGGAGACCTGCCGGAAGAGGGCACGGTAACCGGTTATATTGGCCGCAGTGTTAATGATAGGCGGGTGATGAGTATCTATGACGATCCGGAGAAAGGAAAATGGTCTGTAACGCATTACCGGGTTTTGGAGCGGATGGATTATGTAACCCTGATTGAGTGCCAGCTGGAAACAGGCCGCACACACCAGATTCGCGCACATATGAAACACATTGGGCACCCGCTGTTTAGCGATGCTACTTATGGTGGCGATAAAATTTTAAAAGGCACGGTTTTTAGTAAATACAAACAATTTGTTGAAAATTGCTTTGAGTTAATGCCAAGGCAGGCGTTGCATGCACAATCATTAGGCTTTTTGCATCCAACCCTAAAAAAACAATTGTATTTTGAAGCGCCCCTTCCTCCTGATTTTGCAGCGGTTTTGGACAAATGGAGAAGGTATGTTAGATCTGAGATGTGAGATTTGAGATATGAGACAAGTCCCAATGTCGGAAGTCAGAAAGATAAGAGTGGTCGTGTTCCGCGGAACAGTGTGTACAATTGAAACAAGTGGAACAAAAAAAACAATTTGGAACAGCATGGAACAAGTGGAACAGATGGAACACCTGGAACAATCTTAAAAATCGCAATCATGTTAATACATAATACAATTTAAATTAATCTCAAATCTAACATCTCAAATCTCTTATCTAAAACATGGTCCCAATATTCATCAATTTTAATGGAGAAATACTTCCGGCTGATACCAAACTGGTTGCACTGAATAACCGTGCATTTAAGTATGGTGATGGCTTGTTTGAGAGTATGCGGTTGATGAAGGGGCAGCTTAAATTTTCGGAGCTGCATGCCGACCGGTTGCAACGGGGTATGAAAGCGCTAAAAATTGACGGGTACTCGCAAATGGATGCCTGGTTTTTGAAAGAAAAAGCTGCCGACCTTGCCCGCCGGAACAAGATAAAGCATGGCCGCCTGCGTTTAACTGTTTACCGGGACGCTGATGGTTTATACACACCGTCGCAAAATAAAATGGGTTATTGCCTGGAGATCCAGCCGACTGACGAGCCGCGTTATTTTTTAAATGATAAGGGCCTTATTGTTGATTTATACACCGAACTCCCGAAGCCTACCAATTTTCTTTCGAACATAAAAACCTGCAACTCGTTAATATATGTAATGGCGGGTATCTATAAAACCCAAAACAAGCTCGATGATGTGTTTTTGCTGAACCAGGGAGGAAATTTATGCGAGGCAAGCAGCTCGAATGTGTTTGTATGGTATCAGAAGCACTTGTATACGCCGGCACTAAGCGAAGGCTGTGTTGAGGGGGTGATGCGCCAGGTGATCATCAATATTGCCAAAAACAATAACATCCCGGTTACTGAAGCGCAGATAAGTCCGGATATATTATACGAAGCTGATGAGGTATTTATAACAAATGCGGGCCGTGGCATACAAAGTGTAATAGGCTTTGGTGTAAGGCGGTATTTTAACGGACTGAGTAAAATACTGATAGAAGAACTGAATAAGCTATAATAAAACGCCACCCTGTTTTAATTTTTTGCCCGGCAACGTTAACATAATGATGTCTTCGCCATCCAGGCTGACCAGGTCTGCAAGTTCAACTTCCAGGATCTCGGTAATTTCAATCAGCCTGTTTAAGGTGACGCTGCTGTAACCCAGCTCTATTTTACTGTAAGCATTTTGCGAGATCTGAAGCTTTGCCGCAAGATAATCCTGCGTATAATTCCTGAATTCCCTGATCTTCCTGATATTGGAGACTATCTGTTTGGTTTTTAAATCGCTTATTGACCTCATAAGAAAATGGTTAAAAATGTATAAACGAAATAAAAACGCATCCGGTTTTTTTTTATGCAAATTAATTGATAATGAAGTTATTCGGGGTGTTTAGGTTATTCATCCGCCCGTGTATTAATACAGAATGATAAAATGACATAAAAAGGGGGATCGTAATGCAAAAGCTGTTTATCTTGCCTTGTATTTTAATGATATGACCGTTAATACTTATACACCTGCTGCTGTTTTAAAACCGTTTATCAAAAACTACCTGGTTATTGAAAGTAGCAGCGGTGATGTAAACCGGGTATTGCCTGATACTTCGCTGGTAATGGCTTTCAGGTATAAGGGGAATGTGAATTATTCAACTGATGGTATTGAAACCAACATTCCGGTTTCTGCTATCTCTGGTTTAAGAAGATCTGCCAGGTTGATAAATTATTCACAAGGAGCCGCAACGCTGTTGGTTATATTTAAAGAAGCCGCAGCGAGTATTTTTTTAAAGGCCCCCCTTCATGAATTATTTGAGGACAGTGTTCCGCTTTATAACTTTATCAGCAGCCAAAAGCTGGCTGAAATTGAAGAGCAGCTATCAGGGGCAAAAAACAATTTTGAAAGGATAAATTTGATAGAGCGGTTTCTATTAGCTCAAATTAAAGGCGCCAATGCAGATAAATTAGTTTTAGCGGCTATTGAAAAGATACACGCAGCTAAAGGTTTTTATAAGATAAAAGAGCTGGCTAACTCCTTATACATAAGCCAGGATGCTTTTGAAAAAAAATTCAGGAAGGCAACCGGGGCATCGCCAAAGCATTTCTCATCAATTATACGGTTACGAAACGTGATCAGCACAGGGAAGCAACAACAAAACTTTACGGAGCTTGCTTATAATGCAGGCTATTTTGACCAGGCTCATTTTAATAAAGATTTCCGGCTGTTTACAGGCCAAACTCCTTCCGGCTTTTTTAAGTCGCCATCCTTCTGGTAAAATTCAATGATTTTTTACAAGTTTTGAACCGCGTTTATCCGGAATTTTGAGAAATAAATTTCAACAGGATCAAACGCATAAAATCATGAAACAAATATTTATTGATAAGTTCATCATCCCTGCAAACGCGGGAACAGAATTTACAGAACGGATGAACTATAACAGGAACTTTATAAAAAATCTGGAAGGTTTTATTAACGACGCTGTTTATCGTCGCATCGACGAAGACGGAAACGAGGTGATACTAACAATTGCAGTTTGGCAAAATGCTGACGTACTTGAAAAAGCCAAAGCGGCGGTACAGGCAGAGTACCAGCGTATAGGCTTTAACCCGGCAGCATTGCTTGCAAAATGGGATATTAAAATGGAGCGGGATATCTATGAGGAACCTATTGATTAAAAATCATCATCCGGCAGGTGGTCGTCATCAGCCGGATCATCTATATTTTCTTCAACTATAATATCGTGCAGGTTGTTTTGGTCATCGGCCAGGTCGTCAAATACCTCATCGTCATCATCGTCCCAATTGTCGTCTTCATCGTCATCTGCCGGCGAGAATGCCAAAAACTTATCTTCTATATCAATGGTGAGGATCTTATCCTCTTTTTCTACTGCTGGTATTACCATAACTCAGGGGCATTTCAATTAAACAGAAGCCTAAAGTATGTTAAATTATGCAAAACAGGGTCAAAATATTATAAAAACGATTTGGATGCTTTCAATATAATTCCAAACGAGTTATACAATAAGGCCCCGCGATCATAGCCAATATCATATCCTATTGTATAATTGTTCTTCAATGGCCTGGTAGCTTCCAGGTAAAGTGACGTTTGATGCACCTTTACAAAAGGAACGGTTGCCGATGGAAATGCAAGGTCGCCACCGGGAACCCTGTAAACCTCTGAGCCATTGGCATAGGTGCCGTAATTTTGCGAGTATGACAGTTTACCGGTGTAAAACCAATTAAAAGCATATACTTCGGCCGCAAAATGCACTGCCGACACCCGGTTATTTGTGAAAAACTGCCTTTCGTCAGGAGCGAATTTTTGCCTTGCATAATAGGCGGGTGTAATAAAAGGAGTGCCTATCCCCAGGCCTTTATATGACCATCCCTGCACGTACTCGTAATTGTTGTAATAGTCTTCCTCGCCTGATTTGGTGACCTTTGAGCTGGGATATCCCGCCTGGTTTTTTGTGTATAAAAATTCGAATAAGAATTTTTTCCAGTAAAAACTGCCTGCTTTTGGGTTGTTGTTAACCAGGCTAATGCCATTTAAACCATCGGCAATATTGGCAAAATGGATCAAAGCGCCTATATCATAAAAGTTTTGACGGTATACAGATAGTGTGAGTGCATCAAACTTATATTCGGCAGCGAGATCAACCGAGCCCAAATGATTCCCTACTTTTGAAGAGTTATATACTTTACCGCTAAGCACGTACCAGTAAGTTTGTAACCCGTTAAGTTTGTAAAACGAGCCAAACACTTCTTTTTCATCTCCCCATAAAGCTTCGTGATTAAATCCGGCCTGCAATTTAAACCGCCAGTCGGGCTTTCCAATCCTCGCATACAGGTATTCTTCCAGGTAATAGCTTTTAAAGCTTCTTGGTTCTCCCCATAAATTTGTATTGGTGGTGCCTATATAGCCGTTTGCCAGGCCCGCTTTAACAGCAAATAGTTTTCCAAAGGCCGGGATACTGTAATAGTTGGGTATGCTGATTTTTACTTTAGGAACGCCCAGTGCATTGCCTGACACAGAAAACGAACCCGACGATAAAGTTGAATCCGCAATGCCAACAACATCCCTGGATCGCCCTGCTTTAATTTCGAAAATACCTGCATGGGCCTTTACCAAACCTTCTACCAATATAAACTGGCTTTGTTTCCCAAAATTTCCACGCCCCTCAAATGAAGCACCCCAGTCAAAGGTCTTTGTTGAATCGTAATCTTTCCGGAGCTTCCCTAAAAAACTACCCGACCCGCCTGAAAGCGGAATGCTTCCGAATTGATTTGATCTTAGCCAAAATGGAACGGTATTGCCAGATGTATATATGCCCTGTGCCTCAAGGCTTATATGAAGATCTTTATCCTGCGATTTAACAATTTGAATAGAAAAGAGTAAAAGCACGGATAAAAAAAGTCGGGTTTTCTGCATACTAATAGTTAAAACGTGAGATAAAATAAACTATCCAAAACATCAAAATAATTCACAAATAATTGAGAATACATGTAATAAAGAACAAAAAAGAACGAAATAACACCGAATTGATAACGAAAGTATTGTTTAATTGTTATGAATAATATTTACCAACAGTTAATTTATTTAATAAAACATTGAGTGTCAATAATTGATAATTAATTGCGGAAGTTCTTATCAGTAATGTTTAAAAGGCTGTGAGAATGCTACAGGCATAATAAATTGGGGGATAAGTTATGCCTTAGGCCGTGTTTTTTGAAAGAATGGATTAATATCAAACTTTGCTATGTTTATTTTACAAAATAATATGTACATTTGCAGCCCCGTAATAGCGGGTAAATTATTTAAAATCAAAGTATAACAATGCAACAGTACGAAATTGTGATCGTTCTAACCCCGTTGTTAACAGTAGATGTTGCTGCAGAGGCTATTGCCAAATACAGCAAAGTTCTTACTGATAACGGAGCCGAAATTGTCCAGGAGGATAATTGGGGTTTGAGAAAATTAGCGTACCCTATTCAAAAGAAGACTACAGGGTACTATCACTTAACTGAATTTAAGGCTCCAGGTGATTTAATTAACAAATTGGAAGTTGAACTACGCCGCGATGAGCGCGTTTTACGTTTCCTTACCATTGCTTTAGATAAACATGCCATTGCTTACAATGACAAGAAACGCAGTGGTGCTTTCAACAAAAAACCTAAAACAGAGGAGGCAGCACACTAATGGCAAATGACCAAATTAAATACGTTACTGCTCCTAAAGTAGAGGACACACGTAAAAAATACTGCCGTTTTAAAAAGAACGGGATCAAGTATATTGATTACAAAGACGCTAACTTTTTATTAAAGTTCATTAACGACCAGGGTAAAGTATTACCACGCCGTTTAACCGGAACTTCATTAAAGTTTCAGCGTAAAGTGGCACAGGCTGTTAAGCGTGCACGCCACATCGGTTTATTACCTTATGTTACAGACTCATTAAAATAATCAGGAGGTAAAAGAAATGGAAGTTATTTTAAAACAAGACGTAAAACACTTAGGTGATAAAGACGATGTAGTGAAAGTAAAGCCAGGTTATGGCCGTAACTACCTTATCCCAAAAGGTTATGCTATCCAGGCAACAGAAAGCGCCCGCAAAGTTTTAGCTGAAAACCTTAAACAGGCTCAGTTTAAACAAGATAAGATCCGCAAGGATGCTGACGCTATTGCTGCCCGTTTAGAAGGTGTTAAACTTACTATCGGTGCTAAAGCTGGCGAAACAGGTAAAATATTTGGTGCTATCAATACCATCCAGGTTGCTGATGCATTGAAGAAAGAAGGCTTTGAAGTTGACCGTCGCCGGATTACTTTTGAAACTGAACCAAAATTTGTTGGCGAATACATCGCTAACGTTAACCTGCACAAAGAGGTTAAAGTTCAGGTTCCTTTTGAAGTAGTAGCTGAGTAATTTCGGATTTCGGAATTTCGATTTCGGATTTGAGAAAATATATAAGGTGTTAAGTGAAAGCTTGACACCTTTTTTTTGTTATAAAAATTCTTGTCATTGCGGGGAACGAAGCAACCGCGAACTTTACACGACCGCTATGCAAGTTCTATACCTTTCAATTCGCTCTGTATAGTTAGCGGTTGCCTCCGCTAATCAGCGGATCGCAGTGACATAAGGAATATGACACCAGGACTAAATAATTCCGAAATCGAACATCCGAAATCCGAAATCAAATTCTATTTTTAAACAATGAAAACTACCCGGAGCAAAAAGCCCGTATCAAATAATAAGTCGGCCAGTGGAAGGTCAAAAGGGTTTTTTAAAGGAGGTCTGTGGCGGCTGATCTTTCGTGTTATAAAACTGGTATTTATAGCTTTTGTGGCAGGGAGCCTTTTCTTTGTGATCCTGTTCCGCTTTGTTAATCCGCCGGTTACGTGGCTCATGATCCAGCGCGGTTTTGAACGCAAATCTGCCGGTAAAGACTGGAAGATTGATAAGCAATGGAAAAGCTTTGACGATATTGCCCCCTCCATGAAACGCGCCGCAGTGGCTGCCGAAGACCAGTCATTTTTGGAAAATCATGGTTTTGATTTCCGGGCTATTGAAAAAGCCATTAAAAAAAACGCAAACAGTAAAAAACTAATAGGAGGGAGCACCATCTCACAACAAACCGCAAAGAATGTTTTTCTTTGGCCCGGAAGATCAATTATCCGCAAAGGATTTGAAGCCTGGTTTACCTTACTGATGGAGGTTTTTTGGAGCAAGAAACGCATTATGGAAGTTTATCTTAATGTAATTGAAACGGGCGATGGTATTTATGGTGTTGAGGCAGCATCGCAGGCGTACTTCAATAAACCGGCATCGCAATTAACCAATCATGAAGCTGCTGCCATAGCAGTGATATTTCCAAGCCCGTTAAAATGGTCGGCAACGCATCCAACACGGTATTTAAGGCACAGGCAATATTTGATCATGAAGAATATGCGGAGGCTGGGGCCTTTGGAGTTTTAGCCCCCTGGCCCCCTAAAGGGGGAATGAAAAACCTTTTTTCACAATACGTCCCCGCATATATCTTTAAAACATATCTTGCGGGGACGCAAATAATATTTGGCTAAACACCGGTGCCATTTATCAAAAGAAGCATCGTACGGTGATAGCCAATACTTATTGATTCAAAAATAACGCCGCAGCATTATGGGTTTACTGAAAAAGTGCCGTTTGCACAAATGTACACGTTAGAAAACAGTACATATGGCCCGGCAGCACTTCCTGATGTTGCACATGTTGAATAAGCAAAGTGCAGCGTTCCACCCGGACCACGCATACCTACATTATAATGGCCGGTTACTATGGGTACATTTTGTGCTGACGAGAAGTTATAAGAAGCATTAGTTCCACCGGAATCTAATGCAATAAACTGTATTTGATAGGTACAACAACCAGTATTGTTTTGTAAAGCTACAGATACGGTTGGGTTAGTAGCAGTGGCTGCTTTAACAGGTGCTTTCACATCGGTTGTTACATCATTTGTGGCTTTAACATTTGCTGTAAGCGTTTGCGCTTTAACTGCAATGCAATACATTAACATAATACTGCATAGTAAAATGAGTTTTTTCATATTTTTTATTGTTTAAGGGTTAATAGGTCTAATATAATTATTAAAAATATTAAAATAAAAAAGTTTTTAATAAATTTTAATTAGTTATTGAACTTTGCCAAATTGGCTGTGTCCTCATAGACAATCAATTATATAAGCAGAAGGCAGCCAATTTAGTTTATGATTATTAACTTTAGTAATTTATATAGTCTGAATAATATGTCTAATTCGCCCAAACTAACAGATCAGGAACAAGTTACCGGGCATATTCAAAAGCTCGACGCTTCAATAAAAGATACAGTTGAAACATTAAGGCAAATTATTCTCAACGTTGATGAAGAGATAAGCGAGCGTATTAAGTGGAACAATCCCAGTTTCTATTATAATGGCGAGATGAAGCCTTTTGACCCGAAGGAATATAAAAGGGAGATCGCTGTATTCAACCTGCATAAAAACAGGATCATGCTGGTTTTTCCAGGCGGTGCAAAGGTGAATGACACCTCCGGCCTGTTAACAGGCGATTATGCAGACGGCAGGCGGATAGTTGTTTTTAAGGATCTAAATGATGTCAGGGCAAAGGAAGCCATCCTGAAAGCCGTTATAAAAGAATGGCTCAAACTGGTTGATAACTAAATCTCCAATAATACTTCCCCCTTTAGGGGGCTAGGGGGGCCTTACCGCTGATACTTCCAATTTCTTGATTTTCCCTCGCTGATCCATTCCAGTGCTTGTTCCATACGTTTTTGCCGGGTTGCGTCGCTTTTTGATTCTACAATCCATTCCAGGTATTCCTTCTTTTTTGACGGGCTGAAATTGAAGAAGTTTTCCAGGGCTTTTGGGTTACCGCTCAACAGGTTGTTAAAATCGTCGGGCATGGCAATTTCAGGTTTTGGCGCCGCAGGCTTTTTTGGTTCCTTAATGCCGCTTTCGTTTATGGCAATCATCTGGCGTACAAAATCTGCCAGGGCTTCAGCGGGCGGAAGGTCTTCCATCTTTTCAATACGGCCAAAACTCCCGGCAGCAGCTTCTTCATCGCTCCCCCTTAAAAAACCATTAGGGTCATTTAACCGCGATGCCTTCCAAAAACCGAAACCAAGATGTTGTTTAAAAGACGCCATCATGCACACCGGGCCTTTATAATCAAAGAAAGGCATTCCCCATTTAACGGTTTCCGTAATCTTCGGCGAAGCTTCATGTACTACTTGCCGTATATATTCCAATATAGGTTTTGCAAATGGGGCAGCTTTGGCAATGTATGCATCTACCCGGCTATCATATTGTTCCATAGATTAAAAATAACTACAAATTGCTAATTTGCCACTATGTGATAAAATTATTGCGTAAAAAACCTGCTTTTCTGTAACTTATGATTACTTATAATTGTCTTGTGTAAAATACTTAAACTCTTTTCCTTATGAAAAAACATGGCATTAAATTCTTTTATAGCGTATCAATTTTAATATTCATTAGCCTGCAGGTAGTTTATGGCCAGGTTAAAAGTGAAGCGCCGGTAAAAATGGTTGAAGATGAAATAGTTGTATGGGATTATCACTCGAAAACTATTAATGAGGATTATACCATCTACGTTCACTTCCCGCCCGGGTATGATACCACCAAAACTAAATACCCCGTGTTATACATGACAGATGGCGACTGGAACATGACCGTTGCCATGAATTGTTTTAACATGCTCAGACAGGATTATGAGACCACCGAACCGCTTATTGTTGGCATTGGTTATGGCACCCGCACAAACATGCGCTCGAGGGATTTAAACCCGGCAACAGGCGGCCCCAATTTTTTAGCGTTTATTGAAAAGGAAGTGATTCCGTTTATACAAAGCAAATACCGGGTAACAGATAATAAGGCGTTATACGGTTATTCATATGGTGGTATGTTTACTACTTCGGTATTATTTGGGCATCCTGATCTGTTTAATATGATCTTTATTGGCGCACCGGGCAACAGTGGAAGAGAACTTATACCAACCGCACAAAAATATTTTACCGACCATAAAGACCTCAACAGCAGAGTTTTTTTAGGTGTAGGCTCGTATGAGCATCTTACTGCGAATAACATTGAGCTGTTTAAAGCATACATGTTAAAGCAAAATTGTAAAAACCTTGACATTGCCACAGCCATTACACCAAATGCCGCACACGGCGCCGCATTGGCGCAGGTAATGCAAAATGCCATTGCTTTTGCCTATTGCAAAAAGCACAGGCCAATTACAGTGCCGGTTAACGAACTGGAAAAATATACGGGCAATTACACCCTTGCCGGCAAACCTGAATTGAAGTTTAAAGTATATATAGCTGATAATGGCCTTTATTTTAAAGAAGGGGATGAGTTGCCAACACAGTTTGTACCTTACACCAAAGATGGCTTTTTTATGTACGAGAATGAGAGAACGGACATCGCTTTTAAAGAGGAAAACGGTAAAATGTACATACTTGCAGGTTCACCAGGTGAAAAGCCAGACAGGTTGGATAGGGTTAATTAGTGATCGGAGGATGGAGATCAGAGATTAGTTGATTTTAGATTTAAAACTAAAGTCTTTTACATGTCGACTACAAAATTAACCCAGCAAATTTTTTAGATCGGGGTGGTATTTGGAGGTTAGGAATTCGGTGATGTTAAATTCGGCAAGTTTATGCTGGTAAAAGGGATCTTCTTTGATAATTTCCTCAACGGCAGCTTTGCTATCCGCAAGGGCTAATATAACGCCACCCGTACGCGGCTCTTTTCTGCCCGATGCAATGAAAATCTTCTTATCGTAATACTTTACTAAGTGGTTTACGTGGGCCTCCATGTGCTTGTCAAGCTCTTCGAGGGGAACGATGTAGTGGAGATTGATGATGAACATATTATTTAGTGATCAGAGGTTATTAAATATCCTTAAGACTTAACGGTTTAATTTTACCTTCTTGAATTAATTTTACCTCTATTAAAGCTTCAGCTATCTCTTGAGTAAGTCTGCTTTGTTTAGAGATCTCATTATAAATTTTTGTGCTGTTTCTTTTTAGCTTTTTGTTCGAGTTTGTCATAATACTTTTATAATGCTAAACTTTTTACTATGATCTATGAACCATCAACTATGAACTGCTATGCACTTACCAAATCCCCAAACAACTGAATATGCCAGCTATCTTTAAATGGCACCTCCCATTTGCTGTTCAGTTCTGTTAAGTTTTGAACCATGTTGTTAAACACAATGGTATTGGTATTAATGCTGCCTTGTTTAAGCAGTTCTTCAAAATCATGGCGGGGGGCCGAAAGTATTTCGTTCCCATCCCTGTAGGCCAGGTTAAAGCGGTCGAACAGGTTGATGTTAAACTGTGCCTCTATCTGCTGCATAAAATGTACAGATTTATCAATGGAACAGCCGCTGGCGCCTGCCTGGCTTTCGTCAACAATCAATATTAAAAAGCGGTTGTACTTTATTTCAGCGGCCGCTTTTAACTGGTTGTTATGCGCGGTCCACCCGGTAGTAAAGTTATTTAACAATACTTTTATTTGTTCAACTTCGTTATCAGTTAGTTTCCTGTTGGCCTGGTAAACCCAAACTCTTGAATTTTCTGAAAATTGCATGTACAAAGCTATGCAATTTATTAACTTCGGATTTAATTTTGTTGTCATGTTACGATCAGATCTGTATAGAATAAAGAAAAGTTTACTGCTGATGGCCGTTTTTGCTGCAGTTGCCGTAAGTTATTGCTTTAAACCAGGTGCTACTGCCGAAGATTGGCAATTATGGACCTACAAGTGTCTTACGCAATCGTACAACACGTCAATTGACCCAAAACTTAAGAAATTTGAGTTTACAGTAACCGCAGATGCATTCATTCGGTTACGCAAGATCTATGCTAAAGATAAAGAGGAATTTTATTCTTTTAACCTTCATGATTTAAAGGATATGGATTACAGCGGCAATACTACCGCAGGCATGCTGCAACTAAAAACCATAGCCGATGATATTATCTGTCAAACTAAAAACGACCGTAAAGGCGATGTTGACTCCATGACAACGGTGCTCAATATCCCCGTAAAAAATATGGAACCTGAACGCCTGGATAGCTTAAGAGAAGCATTTAACTATTTTAAAAACAAGGGGTTATAATCCGTTCGCCCTAACTGTTATCTCAGCAATATCAAGCACCTGGATCTCCTGTTCCTTATTCTCGTGCTTAACGCCATCGCGCAGCATGGTCATGCAAAAGGGACAGGCGGCAGCAACTACTGTGGCCTTGCTTTCCAAAATGTCAGTCATGCGCTCAACATTAATATCTTTATTGCCTTTTTCAGGTTCTTTAAACATTTGCCCGCCGCCGGCGCCGCAACACAAACCATTGCTTTTGCAGCGTTTCATTTCAACCAGGTCGGCATCCAGGATCTCTAACGCCTTACGCGGAGCTTCATAAACATTGTTGCCGCGGCCAAGGTAACAAGGATCGTGGTAAGTTATTTTTTTTCCCTTAAAGCTTTCACCACCTTCGGCTTTTAGTTTGCCTTCGTTAATTAATTGCTGAATGAGCTGCGTATGGTGGATCACCTCATAATTGCCGCCAAGGCCCGGATATTCATTTTTTATGGTATTGAAGCAATGCGGGCATCCCGTTACTATCTTTTTTATTTGATAAGCATCAAGCACCTGGATGTTGGCCATTGCCTGCATCTGGAACAAAAACTCATTTCCAGCCCGTTTCGCCGGGTCGCCGGTACAGCTTTCCTCCGTACCCAGTACAGCAAAGCTGATCCCAACGTGATTTAAGATCTTGCAAATATCTCTTGTTATCCTTTGTGCCCGTTCATCAAAACTGCCTGCACATCCAACCCAAAATAAAATTTCCGGTTGTTTATCTTCAGCAGCCATTTCTGCCATAGTAGGGATGATGATTTCGGATTTCGAATTTTCCATTTCGGATTTATTATTTGGTCCATGGTCGATCGACCATGGACGTATTTTTTATAATTTCACATCCATGGACTATCGACCATGGACTATCGACTCAAGACTCCTTCGCCCAATTAAGCCTGTCTGCCGGACTGTATTTCCACGGAGCGCCGTTGTTTTCAACGTTGCCAAACATATTATTCAGACTAGCCGGGGCTTGCGATTCTTCCATCACAACATATCGGCGCAATTCGGTTATAATTTCAAGCGGGTTAATGTTTACCGGGCAGGCATCCACGCAGGCATTGCAGGTTGTGCAGGCCCAAAGCTCTTCGCGGGTGATATAGTTGTCAAGCAAAGTTTTATCGTCGCTGTAATCTTCGCCATGCTTATCAATGTTGTTGCCCACTTCTGTAATGCGGTCACGGGTATCCATCATTATTTTGCGGGGCGATAACAATTTGCCGGTTATGTTGGCCGGGCAAACCGAGGTACACCTGCCGCATTCTGTACAGGTATAAGCCTCCATCAGGTTTTTCCAGGTAAGATCCGTTACATCTTTAGCGCCAAAACGTTGCGGCTCGCCGGTAGTTTCCGGCACAAAAGAAGGATCGAGCATGGCCTTTACCTCGCCGGTTACCGATGCCATATTGGTGAATTCGCCTTTAGCGTGCAGGTTTGAATAGTAAGTATTGGGGAATGCCAGCAGGATATGGAAATGCTTGGAATAGGGGAGGTAGTTTAAAAATGCAAGGATCCCGATGATATGGAACCACCAGCAACCGCGCTCAATCATTTCCAGAGCACCTGCACTATCCGGTAATAGCGGACTGATGATAGAACTTACGGGGAAACTCCCCGCTTTTATATAATGACCAAAATTTAAAAGCTGCAATTTATAGTCGGCAGCGTTCATGGTTAAAAAGGCGGTCATTAAAAGGATTTCGATGATGAGGATATAGTTTGCATCAGATTTTGGCCATTTGGTCATCTCTGTGCCGTTAAAACGCTTCAGGTGGGCTATGTTACGCCTGGCAAGGAAAACAACGCAGGCGGTAAGCACTAAAACCGCAAGGATTTCAAATCCGCCTATCAGGAAGCCGTATAAGCCCCCCAGTGGTTTCGAAAAGATTCGGTGCGAACCGAAAACGCCATCTATCATTATCTCCAGCACCTCGAGGTTGATGATAATAAAGCCAACATAGATAAAAAAGTGCATCACCGCAGCCAATGGGCGTTTTACCATTTTAGTTTGCCCGAGCGCGATTTTAGCCATCGTTTTCCAGCGCAGGGCCGGGTTGTCAGAACGGTCGGCAGGGCGACCCATTAAAATGTTGCGCCTTATTTTAGCCACGTTTTTGCTAAACAGGTAAACAGCGGCAGCCAGGATGATGATAAACAGGATCTGTGCAATCATTATGCGTGCATAGTAATTTTTTCAAAGTTAGTTTTTATGTTGAAATGGGCAAATGATTTTGGTTGATTGCATTGAATTAGTTTGATTGAGTTGAGTAAGTTGATTAAGTGAGTGGTTTTGGGCTTTTTATATCAACTCAATCAAACTTAATCAACCACTCACTCAGCTTGATTATACGAAGGGTTCGGTTATTTTATATTAACTCAATCAACCTAATCAAACTTAATCAACCACTCACTCAGCTAATTACAAGTTTTTTCAAAAAAAAATATCAGAAAATAAAAAAAACGCTACATTTGCAGTCCTTAAACGGTCGGTATCATAGCTCAGTCGGTAGAGCAAAGGACTGAAAATCCTTGTGTCGCTGGTTCGATCCCAGCTGATACCACAAGTCAAAAAGCCTATTTTCGCAAGAAAATGGGCTTTTTTTATGGTTTTAAGCCGTATTTTGCCTTACTCTTCAATGTCGCTTAATCAAGGAATTTAGGACCTAATCGATACCATTCGGGACTATGTGCAAAAAGCAAGGCTGGAAAATAAGATCGTAGAACTAAATTAATCTTAGATAAAGCTTTGATCTAACTAAAATTATTAGTATATTTAATGTTCGAAACCATGAAAACAGTAATATATTTTGTCTTTACCTGCCTCATCTCCACAGGTGCCCTGCTTGGAAATCTTCATGCTGCAAACCCATATCCAGGTTTTGCTGTAATGGTTGGAATCTGGGCCTTATTCTTTTGGGGATGGAACAGGAGAAAAAGGAAAGAAGATCACAAAAGATACGATGAACAACGGTTCGCCTATTACATGCACTCCCAGCCGCGCAGGCCTTATAGATAATATCAGGATCTCCTGTTAACTCCGAATTCTATCTCCAGTATAAATCTTAAAGTTGTTTCGGCCTTTATAATAATAGATCAACGCGACTATTTTATTTTTTGAGACAATAAACAGGGTTTGTCTGTGGCTAAAGTTTTTAACAGCACTTCGGGCAGTGTATGCAATAAATTTCGGTAAGGTAGAATTTAGGTGACAGGTTGGGTCTGTAAAGTGCTGGGCCAAAGCGGGAACCGAAAAAAAGAGCAATAACGCGAAAAGGATAGCTTTCATGTTACCAAATTACGCTTTCAGGCCCAGTTGTTCACGAAAAAAGGCATGCTTTTCGGATAAGAGGCACACTACATCCTTCTTTTGCAAGGAACGCTGGTAGTTTTTTGATCACTTATTGGGCATGTTTAAGCATTAATTTTCGCTACGCTTACGATAAGCGATGGGACTAAATCCAGTTTCCCTTTTGAAAAGACGAGAAAAATAGGGTGGATTTTCAAATCCAAGCCGATAGGCGATCTGTGCTACGGTCAAATCTGCACCGATCAGCAGATTCTTTGCTTCTGAGATCAGATAGTGATGAATATGGTCGATGGCGGATTTTCCGGTTTCCTGCCTTAAAAGGTCACTGAGATAGTGGGGCGACATTTTTAGCTGCTCCGCAATTGCCGCTACTGTCGGCAATCCATCGGCCTCTAATGCATCATCCTCAAAATACTGACGGATCGCTTCGTTGAACCTGGAAACAATTTTACCGGAAAGCTCACCCCTGTTCAGGAATTGCCGCTTGTAAAAACGTTGCGCATATTTAAGCATAGATTCGATATGCCCAAGAATGATCGGTTTACTATACTCATCCTGGTTGTTGTTGTATTCCGTTTCTATTTTGCGGAATAGCTCCCACATGATCTCTTCTTCGCGCGGTGAAATATACAGTGCCTCATTGGTTTGGTAATCAAAAAAGCTATATTTCTTGATTGCCTGGTGCAGCAGCTCGCCATTCAGGAAATCCGGGGAAAACATGATCGTAAATCCGGTCACTTCAAGTTTGATATTTTTAAAGTCTACTATCTGGCCGGGTTTAAGGAAAATTAGCGAACCGTTTTCGCGGTCGTACTTTGTCCTTCCATAGTTCAGATCACCTGATAAAACTTTTTTAAACGCAATGGTGTAAAACGCCGTTGTATATTCATTGCGGGCCGCATCTTTGGCAACCGGGCAATTATCTACACAGGTGATCAGGCTCAATAAAGGGCTTTCCGGTAATGGCCAGTCTTTGGCTCTATGCAGTTCGCTTAAACTTTTATAATGTTCCATTATAGTTACAATAAAGATACGGCATCCATCTTACAGGGATGCCGTATTATTTAATTCATGATTTATTAATGACCGTGAGCCGCAATTGAAACATCCTTCCAGGATTCCCAAACCGCCAGCCTGTCCGAATAAACCTGTTGTACCCGCGGTAAACCAATTTTCCCCAAAAGTAAACGTAAAGGCGGTTCTTCGCTGTCCACTAATTTTAAAATAGCCGGCACCGTGGCTTCCGGGATACCGATTGTTTCAGGTTTGAAGTAACCCTGCAATGCTTTCTTGATATCATCATAATGCGCTATGGAGGTTGTTCTTACAGCTGAATCGCCGCTCCAGTCCGTGCCGAATGCATTGGGCTCCACAATAGTGACATGGATACCAAAACCTTTAACTTCAGCTGCCAGGCTTTCGCTTAATCCTTCCATTGCCCATTTCGATGCGGCATAGATGCCTAAGATTGGCGAAGCCGCAATGCCCAACACACTTGAGATTTGGAGGATATGGCCCTTGCCTTGTTCGCGCATAACAGGAATGATTGCCTGTGTCATCCACAACAAACCAAATACATTCGTTTCCATTTGATCCCTGGCTTCCTGCTCGCTGGTTTCCTCAACTGCCCCAAACAAACCGTAACCTGCATTATTGATCAACACATCGATTCCACCAAAATGTTCGTTAGCCTGCCTAACAACGGCAAAGCATTGATCCCGGTCATTTACATTCAGCTGAACAGGTAAGATCAATTCTCCGTAGCTACTCACCAGATCCTGTAAGGCCTCCGTATTGCGGGCAGTAGCGATTACCTTATCGCCCCGTTTCAAAAAAGCTTCGGCCCATAGTTTACCCAATCCCCGGGATGCGCCTGTTATCAGAACTACTTTAGATTTCATATCCTTAAATTTTTGACGCAAAACTACCAGCAACGGCTAATTGAAGAGTTATACAAACTGCTGAATATCGGATACATATTTTGTAAGTATTAGATTTTTACTATTTCCTAATAACACCATTGACCTTTTCACTAAACTAAATTGAGCTTTTAGCGAAAACTTGCTGCAGGTTTTCTGTCGATCTTTGTTTTATCAAAACGATAAGATCATGAATTTACTTGAAACCATCATTAATTACTATCACGGCGAAGCCAAACACGGGTTCTGGATGGCTGTTATCGGCGGGCTTTTATTGATCGGCAGCTGTATGCTTTGGAAATGGGCTGCTCCGTTGTCATTGCTCAAAGGTTTCTCTGTACCGATGCTTTTGTTCGGGTTGCTAGTTGGCGTTGGTGGCGCGGCAGATGGCGTTTACACCCGCAAAGCTACATCCGCAAAAATAGCCCTGTATCAAAAGGATTCAACTACTTTTTTGAAACAAGAAAAGGTAAAGACTGAAAAGACCCATCGCGGCTGGCACGGTATCCGGATTATGTGGAGCGTATTGGGATTGAGCGGCCTCGTGCTTTCCTTATTGATCAGGCAGCCGTTCTGGACTGGCGCGGGTTTGGGAACCGTAGCTTTAACCATCTTGATCTCCGTGTTCGAGTTTTATTCCATGCGGTTTAACGAACGGTACTACCATACTATTCAATCTGCATCTGTAGAAAATGTGAACACCAAAGTACAGGAGATCCACACCGGGACACAGCCGCAGGTAAATACGCTGCAAACGACAATGGAACCGCAGGTTACTGAACAAACACATGCCAAGCCTGCGAATAACACTTTACCGACACAGATGCGGCCTTTCGACAGCTTACCAGTATCGGGCATAACCGCTGTTATAGTTAAAGATTTGGCAAACTTTAAAACGCCGGACAGTTTGCAAAGCTTGGCGCTGACCAATGAAGTTGTACCAGTTTACCCTAACTATAAGAAAAAGAAAGTGCTGGATTATTATAACTCTGACCTGATCCAGGCAAATAGCGTCAATGCCAAACATTGCTGGTTCAGCAAAAAATACATTAAACAATAAAATAATTAAAATAAAATAACATGAAAAAAGTAGCATTAATAACAGGCGCATCAGCCGGTATTGGGGCAGCCACTGCCAACTTATTGGCCCAAAGTGGCTATACCGTTTATGGCGTTGCACGCCGTGTAGATAAAATGGCCGGACTCAGGGATTTGGGGATTAACACCATAGCTATGGACGTAGCCGATGATGCATCAATGATCAAGGCAGTGGATCAGATCGTCGCTGAGCAAGGCCGTATCGATGTGCTGGTCAACAGTGCCGGTTTCGGTTCTTATGGGGCTGTTGAAGACGTGCCTATGGAAGATGCCCGCTACCAGTTGGAAGTGAATGTAATTGGCCTGGCCCGCTTGTGCCAGTTGGTATTGCCGCACATGCGAGAGCAGCATTTTGGCAAAATCGTAAATATCACATCCATTGGCGGGAAAATGGCTACACCGCTGGGCGGCTGGTACCATGCCAGCAAGTTTGCTGTAGAAGGATTGAGCGATAGCCTGCGCCTGGAAGTCAAACCATTTGGCGTAGATGTGATCATTATTGAACCGGGTGGCGTAAAAACAGAATGGGGCGGCATAGCTTTTGATAGCGCCGAAAAAACATCCGGGCATACCGTTTATGGTGACCTAACCCGTAAAGCCAAAAGTGTTTTTGCCAAAACCGAGGTAAGCAATGTGGAGCCGATCGTGATAGCTGAATTGATCAAAAATACTATTGAAACCAAATCGCCTAAACCGCGCTATGCGAAAGGCTACATGGCCGGGATGATCTTAAGTTTAAAAAAATGGCTGAGTGACTCCATGTT
>Ga0193702_1000185_pt1 | contig 24804 bp, 19 predicted proteins | sample U3a1metaG_FD_143060 | JGI IMG/M metagenome (GOLD analysis project Ga0193702, IMG submission 143060) | Soil microbial communities from a riparian zone of the East river system, Colorado, United States - U3a1 | ecosystem: Environmental > Terrestrial > Soil > Riparian zone | place: USA: East River... | reverse complement strand
CGCCGCGGTTCCAGGCCAGCAGGTCGGCCGAATTGGCGTAGCAGCAGTCGTAGAACGGCAGCATCGCGCGGCGCAGCAGGTTGTGCTTGCGGTTGGTGCCGTTCGGATCGCCCGCATCGCGGCCATGGGCACCGTTGATGCGCACCGGGACCCCGGCCAGCAGCGCCGGGAAAGCATACTCCATCGCGGCCAGATTGTAGGTGTGCAGGATGGCCGGGCGCAGCTTGCGCAGCAGCTTCCACAAGGCGAGGTGGGTGCCGAGCGACAGGCCGGCGCGCTTGTGCAGCGCGTACAGCGCGACGTCCGGCTTGCGGATTTTTTTCGCGAAGTCGGTGTAGTCGGTCAACGCGATCACCGCGTGGCGGTAGGCGTCGGCCGGCATGCGGTTGATGCGCTCGACCATCAGGGTCTCGAGCCCGCCGAAATCGAGGCGGTAGACCAGGTGCACGACCAGCGGCGCGGCATCGCTCATCTCAGCGCTCCCGCGTCGCGGTCAGCGCGGCGTCGATAGGCGCCAGGTTGGCCGCGAGGAAGGCGCGCAATGCGGCGCGCGCCTCATCCGGGTGCTCGCCGTAGGGCGCCGACAGCATGACCGCGGCGCCGTCGTCGCCGCGGAACATCAGCTTGGCGCGCGCCTGCCACAGCTTGCCGAGGTAGTTGTTGGCAGTGGCCTGGCCGTCGATCCAGGTCCAGTGCCAGACCAGGATCTGGCCGCGCGGGCCTTGCAGCGCTGCTTCGCGCAGCGCCAGCGTGCGGCCGCCGATCGTTTCGCTGCGCACGCCGGAGCGAATCACATGGAAGGCATTCTTCTCGCCGGCCAGGTAGTTGATCGACGAGATCAAGGCTTTGTGGCTGTCCTGGTTGCGGTAGTACAGCACCTTGAGCGCGACCGGCTGCGCTTCGCCGGCGCGGAACACGCCGCCGAAGCTGGCGTCGGGCGCCATATAGTCGGGAGTCCAATCGGCAAATGCCGGCGCGGCCGGCCAGTCGACCGGGATCGCGGCCAGCTGCACCGGCTTGGGGTTGAAGTTGACGCGGTCGTCGTACGCGGCGAAGGCGGGCCACAGGGCCGACAGCGCGATCACCGCGAGCACCATCGGCGCCAGCCGTGCCGGCGATGTCGGCGCGGGCAGGGCGGTGCTGCTCGTGTGGCCGGGCAGGGCGGACGCCGCCGGCGGCTCGCCGTCCTCGCGCCAGTAGCTGCCGATCCAGAACATCACGAACATCACCAGGCCGAAGAACAGCCAGCCGTAGATCAGGTGGTCGACGCCGACCGCCAGCTTCATGCCGCTGATGTGGCCGATCATCACGATCATATAGGCGCGCGCGCCGTTGGCGAGGATGGGCACCACCACCGACACCGCGATGAACAGCGTGCGCCGTGCGGTACTGCGGTAAGTCAGGTAGGCGTACAGGCAACCGATGGTGACCGAGGAAATCAGGTAGCGCACGCCGCTGCAGGCTTCGACCACCGACCAGCTGCCGCTCGGGATCTCGAAGTGGGTGCCGTTGCGCAGCACCGGGATTCCGGTCGCCTGCAAGGCCCAGACCGTGAAGTCGGCGGTGAAGGCGATCAGCGGCTCGATGAAGATTTCGCCGAACGGCACCGCGAACAGCAGGAACAGCAGCGGGAAGGCGAGCGACCAGGCGAGGCGCGGCCCCAGCACCGCCAGCGCGATCAAAGGAATCATCGCGACGAAGCCGTACTGCTGCACCACCTGCACCTCGCCCAGGCGCGCCAGCAGCCAGCCGGCGCCGCACAGGGCCAGCAGGGCCAGCGCGGGCCAGTAAGGCGCGGGCGGCATGGCGCCGAAATTCTCGCGCCGGCGCCACACCAGCCACAGGCTGATCGGCACAATCACGTAGCCGTGGGCGAAGGTCTCCGAGCTGTTCCAGATCGCGACGATCGATGTCGCGGTGCCGAAGTACAGGGCGAACGGCGCCAGCAGGGCCAGCGCAATCAGCAGCCAGCTGGCGGCCGACAGGCGGGCGCCGCGCGCGGCAACCAGTTCGGGGGGCGGTTTCAGGAACATTCGAGCCTCGCTTCGATGCGCGCCAGGTTGCTGGGCCAGCTGTACTGGCGCTCGACGCGCGCGCGCGCCACTAGGCCGATGGCGTCGTCGGCGGTGGTCAGGAGAGCTGATACGGCGGCGACGAAAGCGGCCGCGCCGTCGGCCAGCAGCAGGTCGGTGCCGGGCACCGCGTCGATGCCTTCGAGCGCTTGCGGCGAGACCACCACCGGCGTGGCCATCGCCATCGCCTCGAGCACCTTGTTCTGGATCCCGCGCGCGATGCGCAGCGGCGCTACCGCCAACTGGGCGTGGGCGATGTAGGGGCGCACGTCGGGCACGGTGCCGGTGACCACGATGCCGGGGGTCTGGCCCAGCGCCAGCACCGCGGGGGCCGGGCGCGCGCCGACGATGTAGAAGCGCAGCGCGGGGAAGGCCGCGCGCAGTTGCGGGAACACCTCGGCGGCGAACCACTGCACGGCGTCGATGTTCGGCCAGTAGTCCATCGCGCCGGTGAACACCACGGCACGCTCGCCGGTTGCGTACGGGCTCTCGTAGTCGCGCTCGGGCGAGAAGTAGTCGGTATCGACGCCGTTGTTGAAGAAGCCGATCTTGGCGTCGCTCTCCGGCGCCAGCTGGCGGAACAGGTCGGCCTCGGGCGCCGAGACGAACAGCGAGGCGTCGCATTCGCGCGCCACGCGTCGTTCGTACGCGAGCAGCTGGCGCGCCTCGTGGCGGTATAGCCAGTTCATCGGCCACGGCTTCTTGGCGGCGTACTGGCGCCACTTGTCGGAATCGACGTCGACGAAATCGACCACCCGGCGCGCTTGCGGATAGGCTTCGGCATACTGTGCCATGGCCGAGGAGAAGATCAGCACGCGGTCGATCTTTTGCTCGCGCATCGTGCGGCCGACCCAGGCCTGGAGGCCGGCGTCGCGGTAGTAATCGAGCGAGAGCGAACGGTTGGCCAGCAGCGCGCCCAGGCTGCGCACGCGCGCCAGCTTTGGATTGAGCCTGGCGAAATGACTGCCGCCGGCGCACAGCGCTTCCACGCGGGGCACGTGCTGCCAGTCGTCGGCGTCGTCGACGAAGGTGCCGAGGAACACGCGGTAGTGCTGCGCCAGGTGCTTGAGCAAATGGTAGGAGCGGATCTTGTCGCCCTTGTTGGGCGGATAGGGGATCCGATGGATCAGCAAGAGCAGGTTTTCCACGCGGCTAACCCAGGTTGCGGACGATATGCGGGCCGATGACGTTGGCTAGCGCCAGCGGCATCTTTTGCCAGAGCTTGATGAACAACTGGTACTTCGGGTTCAGCGGATTATTGTCCGGCACCTGGCTCGAGCCGTACAAGCGGTACTCGTATTGCAGCGGGGTGGGCGCGAAGCCCCAGTTCTTCTTGAAGTCGAAGGCGCCGGTACCGAGCTTGCTGCGGCCGAAGTCGAAGATGCGGCAGCCGCGCGCGGCCGCGTGCTGCATCAGGTTCCAGTACATGAAGTCGTTGCCGGCCACGTCGCGCGCCTTCGGCATGCCGCCGCCGTAGTAGGGCAGCACTTCGTCGCGGAAGTAGAAGCTCAGCACCGCGGCGATGATCTCGCCTTCGAGCACGATGGTGCGCACTTCGCAGTCGTCGCCGAACACTTCCTTGAGCAGGGCGAAGTACTTCTTCGGGAACACCGGCGTGCCGAGGCGGTGCACGCTGGTCGCATAGGCGACGAACATGCGGTCGACATTGTCGTCGATCTCGCCGGCCAGTCCGGCCTTGATGCCCTTGCGGACCATCGCGCGCTGCTTGCGCGGGATCGCGTTCATGTTCTCTTCGTCGTCCGCGCTGATCTCCTTGCGGAAGGTGACGTACAGGTCCTTCGGATGCCAGTCCGGATTGCCGGGATGGGCGGCCACGATGTTGCGGTATTCGAGGTGGCCGACGCCCAATTCGAGCGCCAGTGCGTGCGCGGCCTGGTCCAGCATCGCGCGCGCCGTCTCGTTCAGGCACGCGGGGCCGCCGTGCACGCAGAAGGGCAGCGAGCCCAGCGAGTGGCCGAACAGGCGGCTGTTGATCTGGCACAGCGACAGCACGCCCTGGATCTGGCCGTCCTGCTCGACGTAGTAGAACCAGGTCTTCTGCCGGAACGATTGTTCGATCACGCGCTGCCAGCCGGCGCGGTGGAAGAAGGTCGCTTCCGCACAGGTCTCGACAAACGCGTCCCAGCGAGCGATGTCCTTGGGCTGCATCAGGTGCAGGGTGGCGGGGCCGGCTGACATCATCTCGCTCATATCTGGTCCCTCATACGCGGTCCAGGAACAGGCGGTCCATGCGGTCCCACGCGAAGTCGCGGGTCAGGGCCATGATGCGGCCTTCCATCTGATCCAGGTTGACGTAGTGGCGGAAGCGGGTCTTGAGGCCGATGCCGTCCGGGCGCGGCTGGCCGGGGTCGATTTCCCACGGGTGGAAATAGAAGATCGCCGATTCGCGGTCGTCGCGATTGACCTTGTTCATCATCCAGCGCGACAGCGAGTAGGGCAGCAGGCGGAAGTAGCCGCCGCCGCCGGCCGGCAGGTTACGCTGCATCAGGCGCACGGTGGTGATCGGCACTTCGAGCAGGCCGTCCGGGCCGTTCGGGTAGAACGCGAAACGCGGCGCGTCCGGCATGCCGTAATGGTCGTGGCGGATCGGGTAGATGCTCGAGCTGTATTGGTAGCCGGCCGCCAGCAGGGCGTCGAGCGCCCACAGGTTGCGGGCGCCGATCGAGAAGCTGGGCGCGCGGTAGCCGAGCACGCGCTGGCCGCCGATGTCTTCGAGCAGCGCCTTGCTGCTGACGATGTCCTGGTTGAAGGCGGCGAGGTCCTGGTCGGAGGCGCGCAAATGGCCGTAGCCGTGGCTGGCCAGCTCATGGCCGCCGGCCACGATGCGCCTGACCATGGCCGGATAGCGCTCGGCGATCCAGCCCAGCGTGAAGAAGGTGGCCTTGACCTTGCCGTCGGCGAGGATCGCGAGGATGCGTTCGATGTTCGCCTCGACCCGGCATTCGCGCGTTGGCCAGCTGTCGCGCGCGATGTGGGGCGCGAAGGCCGAGACCTGGAAATAGTCCTCGACGTCGATCGTCATGGCGTTGCGGATACGCGCGCCAGCCGGTTGGGCGGTAGGGGCAAGCATCATCATTCGTGGTTGTCGAGCGGCTGGTTGGCGCTGGCGGGCGTGGCCACGATCTTCTTCAGGATCGCGAGCACGGAGACGATCGATTTTTCGAGCCGCACCATGCGCTCGTCCATGTATTCGGGCTTGGCCGCCACCTCGGCGGCCGCGGGCGGCGCGGCATGCAGCGCGGCGCTGGCCGCGGTTTCGGCCGGCGCGTCGGCCGGCAGCTGGAATTCCTGCTGGATGTCGCGGATCACTTCCTGCACGTCGGCTTCGTCGAAGGCGTGCATCTCTGCCAGGGAGTCCATCAGCAGCAGGCGGTCGCACAGGGTATTGGTCTGGCGCGGGATGCCGCCGGTGTGCGCGAAGATCGCGGCGTGGGCCGCGTCGCTGAACGCGGGGTCGCCGTTCCAGCCCACGGTGTGCAGGCGGTGTTCGATGTAGGCCTTGGTCTCGGCCGCGTCCATCGGGCCCAGGTGGTAGCTGGCGATCACGCGCTGGCGCAACTGCTGCATGCCGGTGCTGTGCAGGGTGATGCGGAATTCGGGCTGGCCCAGCAGGAAGGTCTGGAGCAGCGATTTGTCGTCGGTCTGGAAGTTCGACAGCATGCGCAGTTCTTCCACCGTGCGCGGGGTCAGGTTCTGGGCTTCGTCGACCACCAGCAGCGCGCGCTTGCCCTCGGCGTCGACCGCGCGCAGGAATTGTTCGAGCCGGGTCAGCAGGTCGGTCTTGCTGACGTTCTCGTACGGCAGGCCGAAGGCCGACACCACCATGCGCAAGGTGTCGTCCGAATCGAGGTGGGTGTTGACGATGTGGGCCGCGACGATCTGCTCGGACGGCAGGTTGTTGAACAGGTTGCGCACCAGCGTGGTCTTGCCGGCCCCGACTTCGCCGGTGATGACGATGAAGCCCTCGCCCTGCGACAGGCCGTACTCGAGGTAGGCCATGGCGCGCTTGTGGCCCTTGCTGCCGAAGAAGAAGTGGGGATCGGGCCGCAGGCGGAACGGCTTGGCGCTGAGCCCGTAATAGGTTTCATACATCGCTTGCTCGACTCGGCTATAGCTGCATGGATAGGGTGGCGGAGACCGCGTTCTCGCGGTAAGGGAGTCCCAACTGGGTCGCCGAGGTGCCCACGACACGACGTATCTCAACCGAGGCCTTGAGTTTCGAATGGAGCTGTCGCGTCATGCCCAGACGTAGCGCCTTGTTATTGTCGGTAAGGAATGCCGAGAGCGAATCGGTGTGGTTATAAGTCGCCGACAGGTTGACCCCGGTGCGCGAGGAGATCTGGTAGTTGGTCAGGATGCTGGCGCCGACCTGCTTGGTGTTGTCGTTCAGGTTAAGGCTGCTACTGCCAAGCAGCGAACTGTCGGTCTGCTGGGTCGACAGCGCGTTACGCTTGGTGCTGGAGAGGCTGAACACGGTGGTGGTGCGCGCGGTGTTGAAGGCGGCCGAGGCCTGGAACTGCTTCTGCAGGATGAAGCGGTTGCTGAAGTAGTTGATGTTATTGGCCAGCGAGCTGGGCAGGCCGGTAGCGCGGATATAGGCGTCCACCGCTTGTTGGCGTGCGACCGGGTCCGTGAAGCTGGCAGCGAACAGTTGGTTCAGCAGCGAGGCTGTATCGACCGTGGCCGGCAGCAGGAACTGCTCGCGCGTAGTGGTCACCGCGTCGTTATAACTCAGGTTCCACACCGTGTGGCGGCTGCGATGCATGGCGGCCAGCGAATAGCTGGAGCCAAAGTAGCGCTTGCCAGCAGTGGCTTGCAGGCTGGTGCGCAGCGACGGGGTCCAGACGAAGCCGCCGGACCAGCTCTTGCCTTGAGTGGTGCCGCCGAGCGCCTGGTAGTCGTACTTGTCGTAGCCGCCGCTGCCCGTCAGGCTAAAGGTTTCCGACAAGCGGTAGCGGAGGTTCAAGAGTGCGTTTTCGGTAGTGCTCTTCTGGGCAATGCTGTCGTTCAGGTTGCGATGGCTGTAAACGGCGCTCCAGCTCAGCTTGCGGAACGCCTGGCCGCTGGTGAGCGACAGCGAGACGTCGTCGCCCACGCTGCGGCCAAAGCCGATGCTTTGCGAGTTGACCAGGTCGTGCGCATAGCGCAGCTCGACGGTTGCGCTGGCGCCGAAGCGGTGCACCAGGTAGGGACTGACGCGGTAACTCTTGACTTCGCTGCTGTTGGCGTTGGAATACAGGTTGGCGCTGGCCTGCGGGCCGAAGGCGGAGACGCTTTGGCGCGTGATCGAGCCGGTGCCGTCGACGAACAGGGTCTCGTCGAGCAGCGTGGCAACACCGCCGGCTTGCAGCTGGCGCGAAGACTGGTTGGTGTTCTCCACCTTGTTGTCCGAATAGGCGTAAGTCTGCAGCTGATAGGCCGCCTGAAATTTCAGGCGCGGACTGTTTGCGACGATCGATAGCGAGGGGGCGACTTCGGTGATGAACTCGCTGCGCTCGAACCCCTTGGCGTCGAGCCTGACATTGTCGGTATAGGTTTCGTTCAGGTCGACACCTGGCGTGATTTTCACCTCGGCCCCGCATTGCGGCGACATCAGCAGAGCCAGCATGGCAACCGGCGCGGCCAGCGGCAGTGGCGCCCCGGCCGGATAGGCCCCGGCGCGGACTCGCTTAGCCGTAGTTGTAGTCATAGGTCTCTTCGATACCGGGGAACTCACGCGTCTTGTTGTAAATGAGGTTCACATTGCTGCAGCCGTCGAGTTGGCGTAGCGACTCCTTGACCGCGTGCTGGGTCGTGGTCTCGGATTCGACCACCACCACGATCTGGCCCATATGGGTGGCCAGCACGTGCGCTTCACTGGTTAGCAGCAGCGGCGGCGAATCGAAAATCACGATCCGGTCCGGGTAGCGGTTGGCGATCTCGTAGACCAGGGTGCTCATGGTCTGGCTGGCCAGCAGCTCGGTGGCGCGCGGGTTGCTGGTGCCGGCCGGCAGGATGGAGAGGGTGTCGACGTTGGTGCGCAACATCACGTCGGCCAGGTCGAGCTTGTCGTCGAGCAGGATATCCATCAGGCCGCGCTGGGCCGGCAGGCCGAGCGTGCGCAGCACCGAGGGACGGGCGACGTCGGCGTCGACCAGCAGCACGGTGTGGTCGAGCTCCATCGCGATGCTCATCGCCAGGTTGATCGCGCAATAGGTCTTGCCTTCGCCCGGCAGCGAGCTGGTCATCATGATCAGGTTGCCCGGCTTGTCGCCCGGCGCCCGTTCGGCGAAGGCGCGCTTGATCAGCGGACGCTTGATGATGCGGAAGTCTTCGACCAGCAGGGTGCGGCCGCCGGCGGCGGTGACCATGCCCATGTCGCGCATGCGCGCCAGGTCGAGCTCGACTTTCTTGGTGCTTTGCTTGCGTGCCGAGGGAGCGGCCTCGGCCGCAGCTGGTGGAGCCGCTTCCAGCGCGCGCGCGGGCTGCGCCTCGGCATGCGCGGCGGCGGGAGACACCGGCGCTGGCTGTCCCTCCTTGTTCTGGTCCATCCGGCTGGCGGCTTTTTCGATAATGCTCACGTTCGCTCCTTATGATCTTCGCGTTACAGCGAAGGTCGAATCAATATCGCTGCCATCACGCCGCCATAGGCGCCGAATAGCACGAACACGGCCGCGCCAAGTGCATACAACCTGCGCTTGCGCTTCACCTTCTGGTCATTGGTCCAGTTCATGCTGATGCTGCCGAGGATAGGCACGCCGGTCACGTCGCGCAGCGCCGCCTGGCTCAGGAAGGTCGGACGCACTTGGCTCATCAGCAGCGCCACCACCAGGCCGGCCAACAAGGCGCCGATAAAGACCATGGAGAACAGGCGCGGGCGGTTCGGGCCTGCCGGGCTCAAGGGCACGGTGGGCGGATCGATCACGCGGAAGGTCAGCATGTCGGTGGCCGAGCTCAGGTCGCCGGACAATTTGGCCGCTTCGCGGCGTTCGACCAGTTTCTGGTAGTTGTCCTTGTTGACCTGATAGTCGCGGTTCAGCTGCGAGAGCTGGGCTTCGACCTCGGGCGCGGCGGTGCTTTGCGAGCGCATGCGCGACAGGCGCAAGGCGTATTCGTCGACCCGCGCCTTCAAGGAGGCCACGCGCGCTTCGGCGACCGACAGCGCCACATTCATTTGCTGCAGCATCGGGCTGTAATTGGCACCCGGATCGAGGCGACGTTTCTTTTTCTTGGCTTCGTCTTTCTTGCGCGTTTCGAGCTGATCGAGCAGGCGCTTGGCGGCGACGATGTCGGGATGCTCTTCGGTGTACTGCATGCGCAGGGTGTCGAGCTGCTTGACCAGGCCCTGGATGCGCGACTCGAGTTCGGGATTGACGTCGGCCGGATCGGCCGTGTCGGTGCTGGTGACCGGAGCCGGATCCTCGCCGGCGATCTGGCGCTTGATGGCGTTGCGGCCCTGCTCGGCTTCGAGCAGCTCGAGTTTGGCCTGGTTCAGCGCGTCGCTCAATTCAACCATCTTGCTGCTGTAGTCGCCGCCCTGGCGCGGCAACAGGCCCATGTTGCGGATCTTGAAGTCCTTCATCGCGCTTTCGGCGGAGGCCAGCTTTTCTTCGTAGCTCTTGATCTGGTCGTCGATGAACTGGACCGCTTTTTCCGAGTCCTGCTTCTTGCCGCCGAAGCTGCCTTCGACGAAGATGGTCAGCAGCGACTGCACCACGTCCTTGCCCAGCTTGGGGTTGGGGTTGTTGTAGGTGATGGTATAGATGTCGTCGCGCTCGGTGCCCAGGATCTTGATCTGCGCCATCAAGTCATCGACCATCTTTTCCTGGTCCTTGGCGTTGTTCGTCTTGACGTCGAGGTCCACCATGCGCATCACGCGCTCGACATTCGGGCGGCTGATCAGGGTGCGGCGCATGAACACCACTTGCTGCTCGAGGTTGGGCAGGGTGGTCATGCCCGACAGCAGCGGCTTGAGGATACTCTGGGTATCCACGTAGACCCGGGCCGAGGCCTGGTAATCGTTGGGCAGGAAATAGACGACGGTCCAGCCGATGATCGCCACGATCCATGAAATGACCACCGCGTACCAGCGGTACTTCCCGATCGCCTTGAGGAAGGTCAATATTACGGCTGTCAGTTCTGCCATCTCATCAATCTCGCGCTAATGGTGTTACCTGTAGGAGGCGCTCACGTCCTGATCTGATGAACGCAGGGAATATTGCGTATCATCGCTTGTACTGGGAGCAATTGCAATTGCATAATGGAAAAACGGCGTGGGAGGTGCAAGAAAAGCCACGCGCAGCAACAGAATCTCGTACCGGTCTGCATACCGTCATCTTGTCGCTCGTCAGAAAATTGTTTAAATTATATTGACTGTGACGCATCATACAACATTTTTCTTGCCTTCCATACTTAATTTTTTTGCCGGGCCGCTCCCCGCCAAAGATTTTGCACATTGTATTGTTGCTTCGGATAAAAGGCTACCGATAATGCGAAAATTACAAAGCGGAGACGGCGGTGGCCCCGGGCAGCAGTATTCACGCTGTCTTTTTGTCACTATATAAGGCCTGTGCCATTATCAAATAGAAAAGCAGGCCGAGGCGGGGGAAGTCGAACAGGCTGTCGACCAGGCTCAGGGCGAAGAAGGCGGCCAGCGCCGCCGCCAGCGCCGGGACCCCGGGCCGGCGCGCGCGCAAGCCCTGCACGATGGCGGCCGCGGCGCAGGCGCACAGCGCGCCGAACGCCAGCACGCCGAGCGCGCCCTGCTCGAAGAGCAGTTGCAGCCAGCTGTTTTCGAGATGCCAGGGCAGGTGGTTGTCGCCGCTGAAGAACCAGTGGTCCATGCCGGCTCCGAAGTCGCCGTTGCGCAGCAGCTCGCGGCCATCGTCGGCGCGCAGCGAGAAGCGGCCGGCGTCGACCGTGCCGCTGTCGCCGGTGTTGAACACGGCCAGCTTGAGCGGCCGCGGCGCGCGGCCGGGCGCCTGGCCCAGGGTGCCGCTGTCGAACTCGCCCGCGAACGCGCGCCACTGGCCGCCGGTGTCGCCGACGTGGAAGGTTTGCCATTGGCAGCGCGCCGAATACAGCATCCATTTTTCGCACAAGGGCAGCGCCAGTTCGGCCTCCTTGTCCGCGCTGCGGGCGCGGAAGCGCAGGACGTAGCGGCGGCGCGGCGCGAGCCGGACCATCTGCTCGACATATAAGGGAGCGCCGCCGGCCAGCACCAGGTAGGGCTGGCCGGCCTCGCTGTCGAGCGCGCTGAAGGCCGGGTGGATGCCCTCGCCGCTGCCGATGAAATAGCTGCGCGGGTAGCTGCCGATGCCGAGGCCGAATACCACGGTGGCCGGGCTGTCGTCCATCATGTACAAGGCGTCGAGCCAGTGGGCGGCGCGCACCTTCAGGTCGCGCTCGCTGTCGGCGTAGCGGCGCCGCATCGCATCGCCTTGCAGCACGGTCCAGGCCAGCACCGCCAGCAGCGCGAACAGCAGCAGCGCGCGCGCCAGCTGGCGGCCGGGCAGGGCCGTGCGGCCGCGCGCCCACAGGCCGAAGGCGAGCACTGCCATGCCGAGTCCGGCCGCGACGTAGCCGGCGCGCGCATACGTCACCGCCAGGCCGTAAGCGGCCAGCGCGAACACCAGCGCGCCGGCCAGCCGCCGCCCGGCGCCGCGCGCGCTCAAGGTCCACCAGGCGACGAACGGCAGGGTCATCGCGAAATAGGCCTCGATGCAGGCGCCGCCGACATGCATCGCCGAAAACATGCCGACCACGCGGTAGCGGTCGGCGAAATTGAACAGGCCTGGGAAGGCGGCGCGTTCCCACACCACCGCCAGCGCGGCGCCGAGCGCGCCCAGCAGCATGCCGAGGGCGAACCGGCGTTGTGTGTTTGCAACGTCACGCTGCAATTCCTCGCGCAGCAGCGGCCACAGCAGCCAGGCCCAGGCCAGGCCCTTGGCCATTCGCAGGCCGTTGTAGGGACTGTAGTAATGGCTGAAGCCGTTCAAGCCCGGTGGCGGGAAGGGCCAGGCGCCGATCGCCGCCGACACCAGGGTCGACAACACCAGCAGCAGGAGCGCGGTGCCGGTGGCGGGGCTGATCGCCGGCGCCGCCGGCCGCGCCACGCGCCAACCGCGCACCGCCACCGTGGCTGCCAGCAGGCAGTCGAATTCGTCGAAGTAAAAGCGCCCGGTCCAGGGCGCGAGGTCGAGCAGCGGCAGCGCGGCCGGCACCAGCACCAGCCAGGCCTGCGGCCAGCGCCATAGCAGCAGGCCGACCAACAGCGCGGCGCCCAGCAGCCAGGCGCCGCCCAGCGGATAGCTCCAGGCCGCGGCCAGCACGGCGCCGGCGCACAGCAGGCTGGCGGCCTGGCCGGCGCGTTGCGGGGGATGGGCGGGATCGCCGGTCATTGGTCGCTCGGTTGGGTTGGCGGGCAGCACGCAAAATCTGGTATCGTTGTCGCGCTTGCAGTTTTTACATTTTTGCCGGACGCCCGGATTCTAACGCGATTCGGCGTCCTTCCATCCACCCACCGCCGAACTTCCATGTCCATTGCCGCCCGCTTCCGCTTCTTGTTCCTGTTGATTGCCTGCGGGCTGCCGTGCGCGGCCGCCGGGGCGAGCGAACTGAGCCGCACGATCGGCACGCTCAAGGGCTCGATCGTCGGGGTCGGCAGCCTGCTGCGGGTGCGCAATCCGCCGATCACCTTCCGCGGCACCGGCTTCGTCGTGGGCGACGGCTTGAGCGTGATCACCAACGCCCACGTGGTGCCCGAGCTGCTCGACACCGAGAACAAGGAAACCCTGGGTATCGTGATCGGCAAGGGTGACAACAACATCGAGTTTCGCAGCGCGGTGCTGGTGGCGATCGACAAGGAGCACGACCTGGCCCACCTGCGCCTGAGCGGCACGCCGCTGCCGGCCCTGACCCTGGGCGAGGCCTCCAGCGCGGCCGAGGGCCAGGCGCTGGCCTTCACCGGCTTCCCGCTGGGGATGGTGCTGGGGCTGCATCCGGCCACCCACCGCGCCACGCTGGCGGCGATCACGCCGATCGTGATGCCCTCGCTCAGTTCGCGCATCCTCGATGCGCGCGCGATCACCCAGCTGCAGCGCACGCCGTTCGCGATCTTCCAGCTCGACGGCACCGCCTATCCCGGCAACAGCGGCAGCCCGGTCTACGATCCCGAGACCGGGGTGGTGCTGGGCGTGATCAATATGGTGCTGGTCAAAGGCCTCAAGGAGACCGCGATCACCAACCCCAGCGGCATCGCCTATGCGGTGCCGGTCAATTATGTACGTGACTTATTGCAACGAAAATCGCCGTAAAGAAAATATTTCTCCAGCTTCAGGTTGGGTTGACGATGGTCTATGGTATAAAATACGAACAGGCAAAAAATAGTTAAATTACAATTGTTCGATAACAAAACTTGTGCTTCCAAACAACAGACGCGTAGCCGCATGCAGCTGCCAGTCGCATAGGGGATCTTCACGTGAATACTCTGCAAATGAATACCATGAAATGGCCGGCTATGGCGGTCGCTGCGTTGCTGGCCCTCGCGCTGGGCGGCTGCGCCAGCACCAAGGGCGGCGCCGGCGACCAGTCGCAAGTGGCGACACCCGACTACCTGATCGGCCCTGGCGACAGCGTCAATATCATTGTCTGGCGCAATCCGGAAGTGTCGATGTCGGTGCCGGTGCGGCCGGACGGCAAGATCACCACCCCGCTGGTGGAAGACCTGCCGGCCAGTGGCAAGACCTCGACCCAGCTGGCGCGCGATATCGAAAAGGCGCTGGCCAAGTTCATCCAGCAGCCGGTGGTGACCGTGATCGTGACCGGCTTCGTCGGCACTTACGGCGAGCAGATCCGCGTGATCGGCCAGGCCGCGAAGCCGCAAGCGCTGCCATACCGCAGCGACATGTCGCTGATGGATGTGCTGATCGCGGTCGGCGGCGTGACCGAATTCGCCTCCGGCAACAGCGCCAGCATCATCCGCACAGTGGACGGCAAGCAACAGAAACTGCCGGTGCGCCTGAACGACCTGATCAAGCAAGGCGATATCTCGGCGAACGTGAACATGCGTCCGGGCGACGTGCTGGTGATTCCGGAAAGCTTCTTCTGAGATAAGGCGCGTGCAGGGGAGTCGCTGTCGATAATTCTTACAGATCGGCGGCAACTCCGGACGCCGGCCGCGCAGCGAAGTGACTGCATTTTATAAGCTGTTGATTTACAAAAGATAATTACAGGGGTGTTCCCAATGGAACGGAATTTGCTTATTGTTTAATATGAGATTTCTTACTGTTCCAAGTGGGATACGGATTTTTTAGAGGATGCGGGCATGGCAAATACAGAACAACAACAAGGAACGGCGGGCGCAGCTCCCGGATCCGAGCAAGTTGCTGCCGGGCTGAGCGCCAAGGGCGCGTCGCGCCGCCGCTTCGCCAGGGCCGGCGCCGGCGCCTCGGGCGTGATCCTGACCCTGACCAGCCAGCCGGGCATGGCCTCGCTGGTGTGCGCCTCGCCGTCGGGCTCCCTGTCGGGCACGTACGCCAGCCACCACAACATATCGGAAAGATGCAACGGCGTCTCGCCGGGCTACTGGAAGACCCACCACGAAGAGTGGCCGGGAGGCACCACGTTCGGCAACAGTCTGTTCAAATCGACCTTCCCGTGCACCTCCTCGACCGCCAAACTCAAGGTGTACAGCTGCTTCGACGTGGTCGATCCGGACAAGGTCACCAATGGCGACGACCCCAACAACGTAGCGATGCACATCATGGCGACCCTGCTCAATGTGCGTACGGCCCGCATCACCTTCCTGACCGAGTTGCAGGTCAAGGCGATCTGGCATGCGTACGCGGCGACCGGCACCTACACGCCGAGCGCCGGCGTGACCTGGAACGGCGCCCAGATCGTCACTTACCTGACCTCCACGATGGGCTAAGCGGTTCGTGAACGCGCGCCCGTCTTCCCATGTGTTCCGGGGCGCGCCCGCATGTGGCGCCTGACGCCCGGCCAGGCCCTGGCCTGCCGCGAATGGCAGGGCGAGTACGTGCTCTACAACGACCTGTCGGGCGACACCCATCTATTGGCCGAAGACGCCGTGCTGCTGCTGCTGGCCGTGCAGCGCATGCCGCAAGACGCCGCCGCGCTTGCCGCCAACTTGAATGCGGATTATCCTGAGGCCAATTTGAGCGCCGACGAGGTCGCTGTGCTGCTGGCCCAACTGCAATCCCTGTCCCTGGTAGAACACGAGGCATGCTGACCGTTTCCGCGCTTTCCCGTCCCGAACTCGGCAGACGGCTGGCGCATGGCGGCATTTTGCTGCGCACCGGCAGTTTCGTCACCAGCGTGATCAGCCCGATTCCCCATCTGGCCGACGGCATTGCGCTGCTGTATGCCGACTATCCCCTGGCCGAGCCGGGCGGCTTCGCCGATTTTCACCTGCATTTCGAACAGGGCGCCGGCCTGCGGCGCTGGTTCCGGCCGCAGGTCCATTTCAACTACGACGGCCTCGCGCCCTTCGATCCCTTGCCGGTCGACCAGGTGTTCCCGATGTTCGAGTGGACCATGAACTGGTGCGTTTCGAGCCGCGCCCACCGCTACCTGCTGATCCACGCCGCGGTGGTGGAAAAGGATAGCGTCGCGGTGGTCCTGCCGGCGCCGCCCGGCTCGGGCAAGAGTACCTTGTGCGCCGCGCTGGTGTGCAGCGGCTGGCGCCTGCTGTCCGATGAACTCGCCCTGGTGCGGCTGGGCAGCGGCGAGCTGGTGCCGCTGCCGCGCCCGGTCAGCCTGAAGAATGCCTCGATCGGCGTACTGCGCGGCTTCGCGCCGCAGGCCGTGTTCAGCCGGGAAGTGGCCGACACCGTGAAAGGCACGATCGCCCACATGAAGCCGCCGGCCGACAGCATCGCGCGCGCCGCCGAGCCCGCGCGCCCGGCTTACATCGTGTTTCCCAAATACGAGGCCGGCGCCGCGCCGCGCCTGGCGCCGATCGCGCCGGCGCGCGCCTTCATGCGCGTGGCCGAGAACGCCTTCAATTACAGCGTGCTGGGCGCCGAGGGTTTCCACGCGCTGGCCGGCCTGATCGAGGCCAGCCAATGTTTCGATTTTTCTTATAGCAAGCTCGACGACGCGATCGCGCAGTTCGCCGCCCTGGCGCGGCGCGCACCATGAGCGCCGCGCCGCTGATCCTGCAAGCCTTTCGCGAACCCGGCCGCATCGACCGCTTCAGCCTGGCCGACTGGACGCTGCTGCTGCGCCAGGCCGCGATCGCCAACCTGACCGCCTGCCTGTATTACCTGGCCGAAGAGCACGCGATGCTCGAGCGCATCCCGGCCGAGGCGCGCGAACACCTCGACTGGTCGCGCGCGCTGGGTGAGCGCCACGCCCAGGCGGTGCGCTTCGAAATCCGCGAGATCGGCCGCGCGCTGGCCGACACCGGGGTGCCGCTGGTGTTCCTCAAGGGCGCGGCGTATGCGCTGGCGCAGCTGCCGCCGGCGCGCGGCCGGCTGTTTTCCGACATCGACATCCTGGTGCCGAAAGAGCGCCTGGGCGAGGTCGAATCGGCGCTGATGCTGCATGGCTGGGCCGGCAACCACCTCGACGAGTACGACCAGCGCTACTACCGCGAGTGGATGCATGAAATCCCGCCGATGCAGCACATGCGGCGCCAGAGCCTGATCGACGTGCATCACGCGATCCTGCCGGAAACGTCGGCCGCGCGCCCCGACCCCGCCAGGTTGCGCGCGGCGGCCACCCCGGTCGAGGGCGCCGGCGGCGCCGCCGTGTTCGCGCCCGAGGACATGGTGTTGCACAGCGCGGTCCACCTGTTTTATGACGGCGAGCTGGACCACGGCCTGCGTGACCTGCTTGACATCCATCGCCTGCTGCTGCGCTTCGGCGCCGCGCCCGGATTCTGGGACCGCCTGCCGCGCCGCGCCGCCGAGCTCGAGCTGGGCCGGCCGCTGTTCTATGCCCTGCGCTACGCGCGCGAGCTGCTGCACACGCCGGTGCCGGCCGCCGCCCTGGCCGCCGCACATGCCGGCGCGCCAAATCCGCTGCTGCTGGCGCTGATGGACCAGCTGTTCCGGCGCGCCCTGCTGCCGACCCACGCCAGCTGCGCCGACCGGTTTACCGGCAGCGCGCGCTTGCTGCTCTATATCCGCGCCAACTGGCTGCGCATGCCGCCGCTGCTGCTGGCGCGCCACCTGTTCCACAAGGCCTTCATCACGCCGCGCGACAAGCAGCGCGCCGAGACCGACAAGCCGTTCTGATGTGCAATCATCTGGCGTCGGGCACGCGCTTGACATACCATTAAGCAACTTCACTCGCTTTCGCAGGCCATGACGACAGACAATCAAATCGCAGCGCTGGCCGCATGGCGCGACCTGCTGGGCGCGACCCGGGTACTCGACGCCGGACAGGCCGAGCTGCACTATGGGGCCGATACCAACGGCATCACCCGGTCGCTGCTGGGGGCGCTGTGCCTGGACGAGGAGAGCAAGGCGGCCTTGCCCGAGCTCATGCGCATCGCGCAACGTTTCGGGGTGCCGGTCTACCCGATCAGCACCGGGCATAACTGGGGCTATGGCACGGCGATGCCGGTGCGCAAGGACTGTGTGATCCTCGATCTGTCCGGCATGTGCAAGATCCTGCATCTGGACCCCGAGTTGGGCGTGGTGACGCTCGAGCCGGGCGTGACCCAAGGTCAGCTGGCGGCCTATCTCGAGCGCGAGGGCCTGCCTTTCATGGTACCGACCACCGGTGGCGGCGAAAGCTGCAGCCTGCTCGGGAATGCGCTCGAGCGCGGCTACGGCGTGACCCCGCATACCGACCATTTCGCCGCTGTGACCGATCTCGAGGCCGTGCTGGCCGATGGCAGCCGCTACCGCACAGCGCTGCGCGAGGCCGGCGGCGAGGAGCTGGCGCGGCTGTTCAAGAACGGCATTGGCCCGTATTCGGCCGGCTTGTTCACCCAGAGCGGCTTCGGCATCGTTACGCGCATGAGCATCATCCTGGCGCGCCGCCCCGAGTGCGTGAAGGTCTGCCTGTTCAGCCTGAAGGACGATGCGCTGCTCGAACCGGCGATCGAACGCATCCGCTCGATCCTCGGCAAATTGCCCGGCACGGTGGGCGGGATCAACCTGATGAACCGGCACCGGGTGCTCGCGATGTCGGCCCCCTATCCGGCCGACCGGGTCGGGTCCGATGGACTGATCCCGCAAGCAGTCATCGACGAGATGGGCAGGCAGTACCAGATTTTACCGTGGACCGGTTTCGCCACTCTGTACGGCACGCCGCGCATGGTCAAGGCCGCGCAGCGCGAGATCCGCGCCACGCTGGCCGGGGTCGCGAGCCGCCTGCTGTTCCTGAGCCCGAATGGAGCGCGCAACTTGGCGAAGGCGGCCGCGCTGCTCCCCGGCGCGGCGGGCCGGCGCCTGGCCAGCACCGCCGGCACCCTTGCCAAGTCGCTCGACCTGATCGCCGGACGGCCCAACGCGACCGCGCTGCCGCTGGCCTACTGGCGTAATCCGCGCCCGCCCCAGCACGACACCCTCGATCCGGCACGCGACGGCTGCGGCCTGATCTGGTACGCGCCGCTGGTGCCGATGCGCCCCACCACCGCGCGCGCCTACGCCAAGCTGGTCGCCAGCATCACCAGCCAGTACGGGATCGAGCCGCTGATCACCTTCACCTCGATCAGCGACCGGCTGTTCGACAGCACGGTGCCGCTGATTTTCGACCGCGCCGATCCCGAGGCCGCCGCCGCCGCGGCGACCTGCTACCGCAAATTGTTCGACGCCGGGCGCGAGCTGGGCGTGTTTCCTTACCGCGTGGGGGTGGCCAGCATGGATGCGCTGGCCGCCCTGCAATCGGATTCGCTGGCCTTCCACGCCCGCTTGCGTCAAGGACTGGACCCCGACAATCTGATCGCGCCCGGACGTTACCAGTAGCGCGCGCCGACTGTCGGGTTTCTTTACATCGCAATCTGACGGGCAGCGCCGAAATTTGTTTATCACAGCATAAATTGATAAAAATCAATAGCTTAGAAAAAGCGGGAATTTCTGGCACGACGCTTGCTTATGTTGTTGCGTGGCGATCGATATCCGGTCTCTTTGATTGTGCATCAACATACAAGAGGAGCTATTATGAAATTCATCAAGAAAATTGCGCTGGGCGCGGCGATGGCACTGACGGTCGCAACCTCCGCGTTGGCCAGCCCGGTTAATGTCGGCGGCGTGGTGTGGGACCCGGATTCTCCACTCGACTTCAGCTCGGCATCCGTGTCGATGCGTCAACTGATCGCTGCCGACGGCAGCCTGTCCGGTTTCGGCATCATCTCGACCATCAATGCCAACCCCCAGTCGGTGTTTTGTCCAGGTTGCCAGCTGACCTTCACGTTCAGTGGTTATACTCCGATCGGCACCGCAACCCTGCCAACGTCGCCAGGCCAGGTCATCAACTACACCGGCGGCGTGGTCACGGTGTATGTCAACCACGACAACTCGACATTTGTCAGTGAGACCGATGCAAGCACCTATATCGCCAGCCAGTTTGGTTTTGGCCAAACGTTCCTGGTCCTGGATGGTCACCAGATCGGCACCAGCACCACCACCTTCATCGGTACCGTGAATGGCCTGACCCAGATTTCCGGTTTGACCGGTATCGGCGTGCTTGACGTCGTGGGCGGCATCGCGGCCAGTAATTTCGACACCAACACCACGGACGACGGCTCCGACCTGGGGTTCAGCGCCAGCTTCACTCACCTGCTGTCGCCGGATGCCCGCGATGCTGTCGGTACCGGTAACTTCGACGGCAACACGATTCCTGAACCTGCTTCGCTGGCCCTGTTCGGCTTGGCCCTGCTGGGTGTGGGCGCCGTTCGCCGCCGCAAGGCATAAACCAAGACGCGGAGTTCGCTCCGTTCCTTGAGCAAGACCACCATGCCGCCAGACGCAGACTCTGGCGGCATGGTGCGTTTACGGGCAGGCAGCGGCGAACGATGAGAATCCGGCCGCGCGCAGCGGGAGAACCGCGCCTGGTTGTCCAGTCCCATCCGGTCATACACACGCTTGACGAACAGTTCTGGCCACCGGTGCTGCCAGGCGACGATGGTCTCGCCTTCGGCCTTAGGAATGACGTCTTCCCGGCGCGCCATGCCTTCCCGCTTGAGCAGCCGGGCAATGCCGGGAACGCGGCAGGTCCGGATTGATGTACTGGCGCGCGATGTAGAGCAAGTCATCGAGCGGCACAGGTACAGCGACTGGCGCAGAGACGGCACGATGGCTTCCTGGGTCGCGCTCGGCGTGTTGTGCAGGGTGTGCTCGATGCGCCGATCTTGAACGTTGTCGCGTTTGAGACACTTGGCAGCTGCCGTGCGCGAGATATTGAAGGCCTTGGCGGCCTCTCGGTCAGATTCTAAACACCTAGTCGAGCACGCGCAGCCGGTTCAGGATGCCTTGTTCTTCACGCGGCGAAAAGAAGTAGGGGTAGAGCGAGCGCTCCACGCCCGGGTGGCTGCTGGTACCGCCCAGGCGTTCGATCTGCGATTGCACGTAGTCGAGGCTGGTCCACAGCAGATAGGCCGGCGCGTCGACGCGTGGATTGGTCCGGAGATCGCCAAGGCGCTTGAAGCCGAGCATGGTTTCGTAGAAGCGCCGGTGGCGCGGGTTCACCTCGATGAACACATCGGTGCAGCCATGCAGGTGGCGGCCGTAAATGAACAGCAGGTGGAACAGCGAGGCCAGCGCGACTTTGGAACTGGCGGTGGGATCGAAGGCCAGCTTGGTGATCTCGCAGACCTTGGCGCCGCGTTCACGGAAGGCGTCGATTTCTTCCTTGAAGATCTCGTCCGCCAGGATCCCGATCGGCGAGTCGATACCGAGCGTGACCGTGCCTTTCACCATTCCTTTGTCTGCGGCGGACAAGGTGATGCGGTTAGGATTGTCCTCGATTTTGTGGGTGCCGGCATAGCCGCGCCACGCGTACATTTTGTTGATCAGGAGACTGGCGGCGCTGCGGCCCTGCTCCGAATCTGCAACGCGTATTCCAAAACTGGTCTGATTAATGGCGATTTCCGTGAGGTTGTCGTGATGCGCCGCCTCTTTGTCGTCGAGCGCGCTATCGTTGGATTCTGAATTGAAGCCCGCCATGTTCGGCTGGCCAACGGTTGCGACCATATTATATGCTCCTCGTCACCAAGCGCTGTTTCGATTGCAAAAATTGCAACAATAGTAGTGTCCCGACGCGCGGCCGGAGGACTGGAAGTGGCGCGCGCGGTGGCCCGCTGCCACCACGGCTAAGCGCCCTAGTCTTATTGTAGTTGCTTGCGCAGTACGCGTGCATCCTCAATTTGGGGGAAGGTCGTGCCCTTGGCTAGCACCTGATCGAGTTCCTTGCGCGCGCCGGCGGTGTCGCCCGATTTGTGCAGGCCGGCGGCCAGATGGTAGCGGATGTCGGACGCGTTCGGCGCCAGCGCCACGGCTTTTTGCAGCAAGGGCAAGCCGCGGCTGGTATTCCCCTGTTCAACCAGCACCCAGCCCAAGGTATCCATCACGGCCGGATTGTCGCCGGCCAACTGGTAGGCTTGCTCGGCCGTTTGCAGCGCACGCGGCTCTTTGGCCTCCTGGTAGGCCCACGCCAGGTTGTTCAGCGCCAGTACGTTGGTCGGATTTTGCTTGAGGACCGCTTGCAGTTGATCGATAGCCAACTGGTACTGCTTCTTGCTGATATAGATCTCGCCCAGATACATGCCGACCTGCTGGTTGGCAGGATGCGCCTGCTGCCATTGCGCGAGGCGCGCCTCGGCTTGCTGCTGCTTGCCGCTGCCGGCCAGGATGCTGTGAATCCTGATGATCAGGGTCGCGCTCTTGTTGAGCGCATAGGCTTTTTCGAAAGCTTGCAGCGCCGGCTCGGGTTTCTTTTGCAGCAGCAGGACATCGCCTTCGAGTTGCAAACCGACGGCCTCGCGGCCCGCCTGTTTTTGGATCTGGCGCGCCATCGCCAGCGCCTGCTCCCATTTGCCGCTGCGCGCGGCCAATTCGACACTCGCGTTCTGGGCCGGCAAGTAGTCGGGCTGCAGGGCCAGCGCCTTCTTCAGGCTCTCGGCCGCCCCCGTTTCGTTGCTCATCATCATTTGGGTGGACGCCAGGCGGAACTGGGCCGGGGCCGACTTCGGCACCACATTGACCAGCTTGCTGTAAGTCTCGAGCGCCGCGCCGGCATCGCCATTCTGCAACTGGGCTTGTCCCAGCAGGTCGAGCAAGTCCGGGTTGGCGCCGTTGGCGGTTTGGTATTTGCGCGCCAGCGTCAGCGCCTTTTGCTTCTGCCCGACGCGCAGGTACTGGGAGGCCAGCCGGATGGCGGGCTCGACCGCATCGGGATTCTCGTTGTTGGCGCGCTCCAGCCAGCCGGTGGCTTCGTCGATGTGCTGCTGCAACAGCGCCAAATCGGCCAGCGCATTCAGCGCGCCGACATTCTTCTTGTCCTTCTCCAATAGCGCGACGAAGCGCTGCTTGGCCGCGTCCGGCTTTTTCTCACGCAGGTCGAGCTTGGCCAGATTGATCACCGATGGCGTGAAGGTCGGTTGCAGCGCCAGCGCCTTTTCGAAACTGGCGCGCGCGTTCGCCATATCATCCTTGCTCAGGTAGACGCCGCCCTTGAGGTCTTGTATGGCCGGGTCGGCCGGCTGGGTCTTTTCGAGCGCGGTGACGGCGGCCAGCGCCTTGTCGTAGTGCTTGAGCCGCATCTCGGTCAGCACCAGCGCGTAGCCTGCCTTGGGCGACTTGGTGTCGAGCGTGGTGGCCAGTTCGAGTTCGGTGACTGCCGCCCCGCCGTCCCCTTGGGCCAGCTTGCTCAGGCCCAGCGCGGTGTGGACCGCGGCCGCTTTCGGCGCCAGCGCGGCGGCCTTTTCGAAGTAGGAAGTCGCGGTCTTGAAGTCGCTCACACCCATGTAGGCTTCGCCCGCGATCGCCAGCAATTCCGGATCTTGGGCCGGGGCGGCCAGCGCTGGCTGCAGCGCCGCGATCGCGTCGCCCGGGCGCCGCGCCTTGAGCAGGGCGGAGGCCAGCATCTTGCGCGCCCGCACGTTGTCGGGATTGGCCGCCAAGTACTTGCGCAGGTGTTGTTCGGCCTGCTCGTTGTTGTTCAGCGCCAGCTCGACCGCGGCGGCCAGCAGGATGCTAGGCATGTGGTCCGGCGCCACCTTCTGGAGTTTCAGCAGCGACTCCTTGGCGACGGCCGGCTTGCCATCGGTGAAGTCGAGCAGCGCCTGGGTGTACAGGACCGCCAGCCCGTTACTGTTGCTTTTGCGGGCGGCGTCGAGTTCGGTTTTCGCCTCGGCCAGCTTGCGCGTGGCGATCAGCAGGTAGGCCTTGTCGAGGTGGGCGGTGCGATGCAGCGGCTGGATCGCCAGCACTTTGTCATAGGCGGCCAAGGCCTCGTCGACCTTGCCCTGGGCGCGCAGCAGGCCGGCCTGGAACAGCCAGCCATCGGCATTTTTTGGATAGGCGCTTGTGACTTCGCCGGCGATGCGGATCGCCGTTGCGCCGTCTTTCTGGGTGAGCGCGTAGCGCGCCTGGCCGATCATTGCTTCGACGCTGTCGGGCTGCGCCTTGCGCGCGAGGTCGAACGCGTCCTTGGCCTTGTCCGCCTCGCCCAGCCGCAGGAAGGCGTCGCCGCGCGCATTCAGCAGCGGCGCCTTGGCGCCGGCAGCCGCCGCCTCGGTCTCTTCCACGGTTTTCTTGAACTGGTTCTGGCTGTTGAGCGCTTTCGCCAGTTCCGGCAAGGCGCGGTTGCGGTCGATGCCGAGGCTGATCGCCTTACGCACTTCCTTTTCGGCAGACACCGCGTCGCCGGTTTGGTTGTACACGCCGGCCAGCGCCATCCGCACTTCGCCGTCTTCAGGGCTCTTGGCCACGGCGTTTTTCAACTGGATGGTCGCGGCCTTGATGTCGCCCTTTTGCTGGAATTGCAGGGCGTCGGCCATCAGCTCCTTGGCCGATCCGCCCCGGTTGCAGCCGCTTATTCCTGCACCCATCAGCACGGTGGCGGTGACGACCGAGGCCGCAATGGCCAGCTTTTTCATGCGACGCGGCATATCGAATCCTTGTTTGATCGGGTCAGTGTTGTTCAGTAAGGTACATAGTGACACGGAGCACGGAACGATGCAATAACAATAAGATGTTTTAGCGTGCCAAAGGGTTCGGCGTCGGCTCGGCGATCTTCCTCAGGGTGTTGCGGTCGAGGTGGTGGAAAGGCGCTCCCACAGCCAGTAGCCGACCTGTTCGTGGTAAGTCTTGACCTGCTCGGGCTTGGTGATGTGGAGGTGATCAACGCCGGCCTTACTGCTGTTGGGCTTGTTCCACGAGCCAGGCGCTGAGTGCCTTGACCTTCGGGTCCTGCAAGTGCTGGCGCGGGCAGACGATCCAGAACGCGTACGGGTTGGCGATTTCGAGCGTGAGCGGCTTGACCAGCCGGCCGCTGGCCAGGTCGGTCGCGACCAGCGGCGCCGGCGTCAGCGCCACGCCGTGCCCGGCCTGGGCCGCTTCGAGCGACATGTAGATGCTCTCGAACAGCGGCCCGCGCGTGACCTCGACATTGCCGACGTGCGCGGCCTTGAGCCAGTCGCGCCAATGCGGCGGGCTGCCCGGCCGCTCCGAGGTTTCGTGGTGGATCAGGGTGTGGTGGCGCAGGTCGGCCGGCTTGTCGAGCGGCAGGCGCGCCAGCAGCGCCGGGCTGCACA
>Ga0193702_1000184_pt1 | contig 24915 bp, 21 predicted proteins | sample U3a1metaG_FD_143060 | JGI IMG/M metagenome (GOLD analysis project Ga0193702, IMG submission 143060) | Soil microbial communities from a riparian zone of the East river system, Colorado, United States - U3a1 | ecosystem: Environmental > Terrestrial > Soil > Riparian zone | place: USA: East River... | reverse complement strand
CCCTGTTCATTTTCTTGAAACGCGCGGCGCGCCCATTTGGGCCATTCCTCGTCGGGATTGTCGGGGAAGGCGCTGTGGTTGATGGTCTTGAGGTAGTCCGCGGCCTGCTGCCAGGAGAAGAGGGCCGTTCCCTTGCCGGCGTAACCGGTGATACGCGCCAATCCCTTTTCCGACAGGACGGGGCCGATGTCGTTGATGATCGCGGCCCCGATCAGCCCCAGCCGGCGCATCGCCAGCGTCATGGTGATGATGCCGCCCATCGATGTACCGACGAACACCGCGCGCGCGATGCCGAGGTCGTGGGCCAGCTTGATCACGTCGCCGGCGTACACCATCGGCTGGTAGTGGCTGGGGTCGGGGTCGCGCGCCGAGTGGCCGCGGCCGCGCACGTCGGGCGCCAGCACGCGCCGGCCCTGGGCGGCGATCCAGGGCGCCAGTTCCTCGAAGTCGGACGAGTTGCGCGTCAGGCCGTGGAGGCAGATGACCGGCAGCCGCGCGGGCCCGCTGCACGCCGCGTAATCGCGCACATACAAGGCCAGGCCGTCGTTGCTGGTGTAGTGGATTTCCGAGTAGGTGGACACGTTGGCCCCGTTAAGTTCGCACGCCGAGCAGTGTGATGGAAAATCCTCCGCCGCGAAAGGCAAGGGCGCGCCCACCCTTTGTGCAAAAAAGCACACTGCCCGCAGGGCTGGGGCAGGACCGGGCGCGAGGAAAAAATTGCCAGCGGACTGTGCAGTGATGCACAATAGGTCGCATGAAAACCCTGCCCGAATGGACCGACCTGCGTTATTTCCTCGAACTGGCGCGCGCCGGCACCCTGTCGGGCGCCTCGCGCCGGCTGGAGGTCGAGCACACCACGGTCGCGCGCCGCATCGACCGGCTCGAGGTGCAGCTCGGCGCGACCCTGTTCGACCGCTCGCGCGAAGGCTATGAGCTGACCGAGATGGGACAGGCGCTGCTGCCGCACGCCGAAGTGATGGAAAGCGCGGCGCTGGCGGCGCAGGACCAAATGAGCGGCAACCAGATCGAAGTGCGCGGCGTGGTGCGGCTCGGCGTGCCGGAAGTGCTGGGCGTGCGCGTGATCACGCCGCTGCTGGCGCGCTTCCTGCAGGAGCATCCCGACCTGTCGATCGACCTGCTGGTGCAGCCGCGCTTCGCCAACCTGGCCAACCGCGAGGCCGACCTTGGCGTCACGCTCGACGCGCCCAACACCGGCCGCTACATGGTGACCCGGCTGGCGACCTTCCGCCTCTACCTGTACGGCTCGCCGGACTACCTGGCGCGCCATCCGCCGATCCGGCGCCGCGCCGACCTGGCGGAACACGATTTCGTCGATTACGTGCAGGACCGGCTGGCCAGCAACGAGCTCAATTTTCTCGACGAACTGGGGATCACGCCGCGCCGCCGCCTGTGCTGCACCGGCATGATGGCGCAGGCCGAGGCGGCCGCCGCGGGCCTGGGCCTGATCATGGCGCCGCCGTATGTGATTCCGGACGACGGACGGCTGGTGCCGGTGCTGCAGGAGGAGGTGTTCGCCGAGCGCGCCTACTGGCTGGTGGCTCCGGTCGACCTGTACCGCCTGCCGCGCGTGCGCGCGGTGTGGAACCTGCTGCGCGAATACGCCGATGCGCAGCCGGCCCTGTTCGTGCATGCCGACGGCACGCCGATGGCGCCGCCGCGCCTGCGCAATATCGTCTGACGCCGACGCGCAAACGAAAACGGCAGGAACGCGCTGCGCTCCTGCCGCCAGGCGCCTGAACGGCGCGGTCAGAACTTCACGCTGGCCGTCAGCTTCACGGTGCGCGGGTCGCCGTAGAAGGTGGTGACGCTGTTGAAGAAGGCGCCGAAGCCGTAGCCGGCCACCTTGTAGCGCTTGTCGAGCAGGTTGCGGCCGTGCAGGCCGACCTGCACCTTGCGATCGGCGCTGCTCCACACCAGGCCCGCATCCCACAGGCTGTAGCCGCCCTGCGCCAGCATCAGGTTTTGCGGGACGGTGGCGTCCAGCGCGGCGATGCCGGTCATGCGCACGATCTCGGACTGGTACACCTTGCTCTTGTACGACACGCTGTTGATCAGCGTCAGGGTGCCGTTGCGGTTCATCAGCGCCATCGGCCAGTCGTAGTTGGCCGACAGGTTAGCCGTGTCCTTCGGCGTGTTCTGGAACTCGGCCTGATCGGCGATGTTGACCAGGTTCGCGCCGCTGGCCACGATCCATTCCTTGTACTTGGCGTCGATGTAGCCGACCATCGCGCTGACCGACAGCGCATCGGTGACGCGCGCCACCGCTTCCAGTTCGAAGCCGCTGATCTTGGCCTTGCCGGCGTTGGTCAGGGTGCCGGCGAAGCCGGTCACCTGGCCGGCCGCGTTGTAGGTCGCGATCGAGCCCGGGATCTGCACGTCCTTGTAGTCGCTGTAGAACACGGCGGCGTTGGTCTGCAGGCGCCCGCCGTTCATCGATGACTTGATGCCCAGTTCGATCGTGCTGACGACTTCCGGGTCGACTCCCTGGCGCTTGGTCAACGAGGCAGGCGTGGTCGGGCCGCCGGATGCGGCCAGGTCCATGCGCGGGTCGTACATGCCGCCCTTGAAGCCTTGCGAGTAAGTGCCGTAGACGTTGTGCTCCGGCGCGATCTTCCAGCCGAAGCCGAGTTTCGGCGTGAACTTGGTGTCGGTGCGGTGCAGGTCGTCCTTGGTCAGGTCGGTGTTCGGGGCCAGGCCGATGGCGTTCGGGTTGCCCAAGGTCGGCGAGCCGGTCAGGCCGAGATAGGTGCGCTTGTAGATCCGCGCGGCCCGTTCGTCGTTGGTGTAGCGCCCGCCGAGGTTGACGTTGAAGGTGTCGCTCACGCTGTAGCTGGCGTCGGCGAAGGCGGCCCAGGTCTTGCTGTCGATGTCGTCGAGCGTGTACAGCGCCAGACCGCCGGAGGCGTTGTACAACACGTCGAATTCGTTGAAGGCATTGCTCTTCATGTAGAACACGCCGGCCACGCCCTGCACCTTGGCGCCGGTGTAGGTCAGCTGGAATTCCTGGCTGTCCTGCTTGTCGGAGTAGATGGTCGGCGCTTCGAACAGCGGGGTCTCGAGCGAGTCGAAGTCGATCGGCGCGTAGGTCTTGGACGAGCGGTGCGCGGTGATCGACTTGAACGACAGGGTCGGATCGACTTCGTACTCGACCAGCAGCGAGCCGCCCTGGGTGGTGACCTGCTGCGCGTGGCCGTTGACCGTGTACAGATTGGCGCGGGTGTCGTAGTCGCCGGCCTGCACCGGCTGGTTGGTCGGGGCCGGGCCGGGCGTCAGGCGGTAGCCCTGGCGCGCTTGCGAGTCGTCGACCGTCTTGTCGGCGGCGAAGCGGATGAACAGCTCGCGCACCGGCGTCAGTTCGGCGCTCACGCGGGCCGCCTTGACCTCCTTGTTGTAGTTGTCCTTGCCGTTCAGGACATTCTTGCCGAAGCCATCGTGGTTGAAGGTGGCGACGGTGGCGCCGATGCGGAAGATGTCGTTGATCGGGGTGCTGCCCTTGACGACCAGGTCCTTCTCGCCGTAATTGCCGACGATGCCCTTGAGTTCGAGCATCGGCACGGTCGACAGCTTCTTGGTCACGTACTTGACCGCGCCGCCGATGGTGTTGCGGCCATACAGGGTGCCTTGCGGGCCGCGCAGCACTTCGATGCGGTCAAGGTCGTAAATGTCGGTCAGCGCGCCTTGCGGGCGGGCCAGGTAGATGTCGTCGAGGTAGATGCCGACGCCTTGCTCGTAGCCGGCCACCGGGTCTTGCTGGCCGATGCCGCGGATGAAGGCGGTGAGCGTGGTGTTGGTTCCGCGCGACGTTTTCAGCGTCGTGTTGGGCAGGATGTCGGTCAGGGCGGTGATGTCGGGCAGCGCCTGCTTCTCGAGTTCGGCGCCGGAAATCGCGCTGACCGAGCCGGGCACGTCCTGGATAAGTTCCGCGCGGCGGCGTGCCGTCACGATCACTTTTCCCATCTCGCCCTGGGCCGTTTCGCCCGTCGTGGCTTGGGCGTATGCTGCGTCGATCGAAACGGCGGGCAGGGCCATCATCACAGCCACTGAACGCCGCAGCATGGTTTTCTGTTTCTTCGTCAAGCGCATTCCAGTCTCCTTAGGGGGTGTTCTTTTTTATGTAGTGCGCAGAGTGTGCCCGGTTTAGCCCCCGAGTTAAAGACAGAGGCTTGCACGGCCTGTGTGCAATTTTGCACACGCAAGCCCGATGCCGGGCGGCGACGCCCGAAGAAGGATGTGCGTAAATGCCGCGATCCCCGGTGTACACTTTGCACTTGATCTTTCGAGGAGCCAGGATGCGGCATCGCTATGTATTTGTGAGATTGTCGATTGGATTGCTGAGCCTGGTGTTCTCAAGCGCCGCGTTGGCTCAGGCGGCCAAAGACATTGCATTTCTCGGTCAATATTCGAGCATTGTCTTCAGCCCGGCGAGCGGCGATTGCGACGGCTTCGGCATTCGCCTGTGGTCAATTACATCGAAGGCGGCAGCCCCGAGCGTGGTGGGCACGTGGATCGAAGCGGACGGCCCGTGCGACAAGGCGGTTCCGATTTTCGCCGTCAGGTTCAACGCGAAAACCGGTGCGCTGACGTTCTTGACGATGAACGCATCGGATCCCGGCGCGCCTGGCCGCTTCGAGGGCCGGCTGGAAGACTCCGCTTTGGCCGGGACTTTTTTATGGGGCGGCCAACCCGCCGGTACTGCGCCGGTTCAGATCCGGCTGCCGCGAAGTCAGTCCGGCGCCGGCTTGGTGAAGCACCAAGCGGCGGATGAAAAGTAGAGAGATAGAGGAGGGCGGCGGCAGGTCTTGGACCGGCTGAGCGACCAGCCGGGTGCGGAGGGGCGCACGCGACTTTGAGCCTGGCGCGCGCGCCGCAAGCGGTCCGATGACCGGGCCGGTCAGCGCAGCACGTTTTGCGAATGCTCGACCTTCGGCGGCGCCACGAAGAAACCGCCCACCAGTTCGCGCCAGGACTGGAATTCGGGGCTGCCGCGGAAGCCGACCGTGTGGTCTTCCAGCGTCGCCCACTGGATCACCAGCTGGTAAGTGTCGGAGCGTTCGATCAGGCGGTTCAGGCGCAGCGCCTGGAAGCCTTTCGAGCGTTGGAACAGCGGCAGCGCCTGCGCGACGGCTGCTTCGAACGCAGTATGGGTATCAGGCTTGACCTGGATTTCGGCGATTTCGTAGATCATGGGCGGGTCCTTATTGAGATGCCAGCATTATGCCTCGAAGCGCAATGCGTCACCAGTCAGAAATTATGACGAACGCCGATCGCAGCGGCATGCCAATTACCGTACAGCGTGCCGCGGGCGCGCAACTGCGATACCAGACCATACACCTTGGTGCGCCCGCTCAAGTGGTAGTTGTAGGCGACCGTAGCTTGCCTTGCGCCGCCTTCGCCGGCAACCTGGCCGCTGTACGCACCGGCCGCGCCGACGTTGAGGTGCAAGTCGGCATGGGCGATGCGCCAGCCGATCGCGGCGCGCAGCGCCGTCCGTTCGCCGTGGCCATACACATTCCGGTCCCTTTGCACGTAGGCGCCGAGGTCGACCTGCGACACCGTCCACAAGGCCCGGACGCTGCGCTGCGCGCGCTCGCCTGCGTCGCCCAAGGACGCCGCCAGCGACAGGCCGCGGCCATCGTAGGTGAACAGCGCCCCGGTCCCGCGCTTGCCGCCGGCGACGGGATCGGGCATCCATGCGACCAGCTGCGCGGTCCAGGCGCCTTGGCTCCAGGTGCCGCCCAACTTGGGGGCCGCCGGTTCGACGTACGCGAACAAGGCGTCGCCCGAAATGCCGGTGTCGTGGTTGTGCATGCTCACGGCATCGGCGATGCCGAGATAGGCCGTACTGCCGAAGCGCCCGAGACTCAGCCTGGCGTCGGCCGTACCGATGAACAGTTCGGCCTGGCGATCGAAGCCGGGGCTCGCGGCACTACCTTGGGAGGCGTCGAAGTCCTGCTCGAGATGGATGCCGGCGACCAGCCCGCCATCGATCGTTTCGGTCTCGACCAAGCCGAAGCGCGACGCATTATCGGCAAGCACGGCCTGCCGGCCCGCGGCGCCGCTGCGCTGTTCCAGCGACAGGTTGATCCGCCCGTAGACGTCCACGCCGGCGTGGGCCGGAGCGCCGACCAGCAGCGCGGCCAGCGCCCACGCGCGCCGGTCCGTCAATCGCGCTGCGCCCGAGGCGCCGGCAGGCCGCCAGGTTTGCGGAACTTGAAGACGAAGCGGTCGGTCTTGCCGCGAAACGCGGGACCGAAGGAAGGCGTGCTGCGGTCATCCGCCGGATTCGCCAGCAGCTCGCTCTGGCCGGCGAACTCGAAGCCGGCGGCCATGACCTCGGCCTTGACTGCCGCAGGGTCGATGCGGTGCAGGTCGTCCGTGTGGGCCAGGCCGCTGCCGCCGGCCGCGGCGTGATCGATCACCAGGAACACGCCGCCGGGGCGCAAATGCTCGAATACCGAACGGTTGAAGCGGGCGATGTCGGGCCGGCCCATGAACGAGTCGTGCAGGTCGTGGTAATTCATCGAGGTCCACGCCAGGTCGAGGCCCGCGGGCGGGGCGATCGCGTCGGCGGGCTGCAGCAGCAGTTGCACGTTGGCGTAGGCCGCCGAGCCGGCGAAGCTGCGCAGGCTGCGGGTGGTGTCCGGCGCCGCCTTGTCCATCTCCAGCGGCTGCAGCGCGTACACCGCTCCCTTGGCGCCGACGGCTGTACTGAACAGGCGCGTGAAATAGCCGGCCCCCGGCATCAGGTCGGCCACCTTGTCGCCCGGTTCGACACCGGCGAACGCCAGCAATTGCGCGGGCTTGCGCTGGGCGTCGATGGCGGTGTCGGCGGGCGGCCGCGCCGCATCCGCGACCGCCGCGCCGAGATGGTCGGGGATAGTCGCACCGCTGGCGGGTCCTGCCTGCATGCGGGTCCCGGTCATGACCCAGTTGGTCTCCGACGTCACGCCGCCATCGCCCGAAAACGCGCTCTCGAAGCGGTCCTGGCCGGGGCCGATGTCGGTGTAGGTATTCCGGACCAGCACGAGCCGGCCATCCACCGTGTCCTCGCCGATGAACATCCCGCGGCTGCCGGAAAACTGGCCGGTCAAGGGCGGCCCCATGGCGCCATCGCGGCCGCTGGCATAGCGGATCGTCCATTGGCGCGTGGCCGGATTGTAGAGGCGGGGCGACATGGCCTCGATGCGGCCGGCGGGGCCGGCCACGTCGAGCACTCCGACGCTGCCGCGACCATTCCAGATCGGCTGGACCCGGTGCGTGCCGTCGTACTCGACCCACGCCTGCTGCCCCGACAACGGTTGCCGCAGCACGGAGACGTGGACCTTCCACTCGCCCATGCCGGCGTCGAAATCATGCTGTCCGTCGTGCCGGTCGAGCGCCGGCGGGGCGGGAGCGGCGGCGGCCGCGCCCGCGAGACAACACGCGATACAGGCGGAACGCAGCCGGCGCCAAGTCGTTGATAGCTTCATTTGCGGCCTTCGGAAGAATGTGCACGGGCCATCGTAGTCCGCGAGCTGTCCTATCGGAAGATCCACCTTGATGGTTTGTTTTAGAGCCACTGAGAAGGAGATGACGCGCTTCGGCCTTATACTGTCCGCTTCCGGCTCCGGGAGGCGCGCCGCTGGATTACAAGGTTCTTCTCAGCAGTTTCGCGCGCGTGGCAAACGAGGCGCGGCGTTTATTGGCGCGCCGGTAGCGCGGAAGCGCGGAAGGGATTGCGGTCATTCAGCTCGTCGATGTACTCGTCGATGCCGCCGCTCTCGCGTTCGAGGAAGCGTTCGATGGCGTCGGCGAAGGCCGGGTGGGCCAGCCAGTGGGCCGACCAGGTGCGGGTCGGCAGGAAGCCGCGCGCCATCTTGTGCTCGCCCTGCGCGCCGCCTTCGAATACGCCGATACCCTGCTCGATGCAGAACTCGAGCGGCTGGTAGTAGGCGGTCTCGAAATGCAGGCAGGGCACATGTTCCAGCTCGCCCCAATAGCGGCCGAACAGCGTGGTCTCGCTGTGGATCACCATCGACGAGGCGATCGGTTTGCCGGCGCGCTCGGCGATCACCAGCAGGATATTGTGCGGCATCGTGCGGCCGATGCGCTGGAAGAAATCGAGGTTCAGGTAGGGCGTCGAGTGATGCGCAGCGTAGGTGTGCTTGTAGCAGCGGTTGAACAGGCGCCAGTCGGCGTCGGTCGCGTCGGCGCCGCGCACCCGGCGCAGGGTCACGCCGGCTTCGGCCACCTTGCGCCGTTCGGCGCGGATGTTCTTGCGCTTCTTGTGTTCGAGCGTGGCCAGGAATTCGTCGAAGCTCTTGTAGCCCGCGTTCAGCCAGTGGAACTGGACGCCGCTGCGCAGCATGAAGCCGGCGTCGGCCAGCTGCTGCACCTGGTCCTCGGGCGGATACAGGATGTGGGTGGACGACACCACGGTCGCCTTCTGCGTCGCGCACAGCACCTTGAGCAGCGCCGCGCGCGCGTGGGCGTCGCGCGCCAGCAGGCGCGGGCCGGTCACCGGCGTGAACGGGATCGCCGACAGCAGCTTCGGGTAGTACTCGACGCCGTTGCGGTGGTAGGCGTCGGCCCAGGCCCAGTCGAACACGTACTCGCCGTAGGAATGCGACTTCACGTACAGCGGCATCGCCGCGGCCAGCTGCTCGCCGTCGTACAGGGCGATGAATTGGGGCTGCCAGCCGCTGTCCGCGCTGGCGCTGCCCGATTCGTGCAGCGCGTGCAGGAAGGCGAACGAGAGGAAGGGATTCGGGCTGTCCTGTGCGGCGGCCAGCGCGTCCCATGCGGGCTGGCCGATGTCGGAGAGAGAGGAAACGATATGCGTGCGATAATTCATTGTCCAACATTCTACGCAAAAACGCGCGAGGCGTCGGGCGGGCCTTGCAGCGGCATTGAGGATTTTTAATGAGCAATCCATTTTTGAACGTGTACTCCCACGATTTCGCGCGGGTCGCGGTCGGCGTGCCGCGCTGCCGCGTCGCCGATCCAGCCTTCAATGCGGCCGAAACGCTGGAGCTGGCGCGCCAGGCGCAAGCGGCCGGCGCGGCGCTGGTGGCCTTCCCGGAGCTGGGCCTGTCGGCCTACACCTGCGACGATTTGTTCCACCAGCGCGCCTTGCTCGACGCCTGCGAGGCGGCGCTGCAAACCATCGTGACCGAGTCGGCCGCGCTGCCGATCGCGATGATCGTGGGGATGCCCTTGCGCGTCGACCATCAACTGTTCAACTGCGCGGTGGTGGTGGCGAACGGCCGCGTGCAGGGCGTGGTGCCGAAGAGCTACCTGCCGAATTACAGTGAATTCTACGAGGCGCGCCAGTTCAGCGCGGCCGAGAACGCGGCCACGCGCCAGGTCGAGCTGTGCGGCAAGACGGTGCCGTTCGGGCCGTCGCAGCTGTTCGAGGTGGCCAACCTGCCGCTGCTGCGCTTCCACGTCGAGATCTGCGAGGACGTGTGGGTGCCGGTGCCGCCCTCGTCGTTCGCCGCGCTGGCCGGCGCCACGGTGCTGGTCAACCTGTCGGCCTCGAATGTGGTGGTGGGCAAGGCCGGCTACCGCCATCAACTGGTGGCGCAGCAGTCGGCACGCTGCCTCGCGGCCTACCTGTACACCTCGGCCGGCAAGGGCGAATCGTCGACCGACCTGGCCTGGGACGGCCAGGCCCTGATCTACGAAAAAGGGGAGCTGCTGGCCGAGTCCGAGCGCTTCCTGGATAGCTCGCACCTGATTTTTGCCGACGTCGACCTCGAGCGCCTGTCGCACGAACGCATGCACCAGACCACCTTCGGCCAGAGCGTGCGCCGCCACGCCGACGAGGTGGCCAAGTTCGCGCGCGTCAGTTTCGAGCTGGAGCTGCCGCTGACCAAGGTGTTGCCGCTGGCGCGCGAGGTCGAGCGCTTCCCCTACGTGCCGGCCGACGCCAGGCGGCGCGACCAGCGCTGCAACGAGGTCTACAACATCCAGGTGCAGGCGCTGGTGCAGCGCCTGTCGTCGAGCAAGATGGCGAAGGTGGTGATCGGCATTTCCGGCGGCCTCGATTCGACCCACGCGCTGCTGGTCTGCGCCAAGGCGATGGACCGGCTTGGCCTGCCGCGCAAGAACATCCTGGCCTACACCATGCCCGGCTTCGCGACCAGCGAGCGCACGCTCAAGCAGGCGCGCGAGCTGATGGCCTTCGTCGGCTGCAGCGCGGCCGAGATCGACATCCGCCCGAGCTGCGTCCAGATGCTCAAGGACCTTGGCCATCCCTACGCCGAAGGCAAGGAAGAGTACGACGTCACGTTCGAAAACGTGCAGGCGGGCGAACGCACCAGCCATCTGTTCCGCATCGCCAATTTCAACCAGGGCATCGTGATCGGCACCGGCGACCTGAGCGAGCTGGCGCTGGGCTGGTGCACCTACGGCGTGGGCGACCACATGGCGCACTACAACGTCAACGCCAGCGTGCCGAAGACGCTGATCGCGCATCTGGTGCGCTGGGTGGCCGAGTCGGAAGACGCGGGCCGGCAGGGCGCCGCGGTGCTGCTGCGGATCCTGGACACCGAGATCAGCCCCGAGCTGGTGCCGGGCAAGGCCGGCGGCCAGCCCGAGCAGAAGTCGGAGAGCGTGATCGGGCCGTACGAGCTGCAGGACTTCAACCTCTACTACATCCTGCGCTACGGCTTCGCGCCGGAGAAGGTGGCCTTCCTGGCCCACGCCGCATGGCACGACAAGGACCAGGGCGCGTGGCCGGAAGGCGCGCACGTCAAGCGCAACCAGTACGGGCTGGCGGAGATCAAGAAGAACCTCGGCATCTTCCTGTACCGCTTCTTCCAGACCAGCCAGTTCAAGCGCTCGTGCATACCGAACGGGCCGAAGGTCGGCACCGGCGGGTCGCTGTCGCCGCGCGGCGACTGGCGCGCGCCCAGCGATTCCGAGGCGACCGTGTGGATGGAAGCGCTGGCACGGATTCCGGACCGGGCTTGAACGCGTCGATTACAATAGGCTATCCGAATTGACGACTACCTGGAGGAGCAAGCCATGAAACAGATTACCTGCGTGATCAAACCATTCAAACTCGACGAAGTGCGCGAGGCGCTGGCCGACGTCAACGTGACCGGCTTGACCGTGACCGAGGTGAAGGGTTTTGGCCGCCAGAAGGGGCACACCGAGCTGTACCGCGGCGCCGAGTACGTGGTCGATTTCCTGCCCAAGGTAAAGGTCGAAGTAGTGGTCGACGACAGCATGACCGAACAGGTGGTGGACGCGATCATCAAGGCCGCGCGCACCGGCAAGATCGGCGACGGCAAGATTTTCGTGCAGGATGTCGAGCAGGTGGTGCGCATCCGCACCGGCGAGACCGGGCCAGAGGCAGTCTGAGCCAGTCGTTTTCGTCGTTCCCGCGCAAGCGGGAACCCGTGCTGAGTATGGATTCCCGCTTGCGCGGGAACGACCCGGGGCACTATTTAGCGGCCCATCCGCAGGTCGAATTTCCAGGTCAACAGGCGCAGGGTGGTGATCGCGGTGGCGCTGGTCCACAGGGCGAAGTCGTGTTCGGCGCCGAACTTGCGCATCAGCAGGAACATCCAGCTGCCGAGGAAGGCGCAGATCGCGTAGGGTTTGCCGTCGCGGAACACCATCGGCACTTCGTTGCAGACGATGTCGCGCAGCACGCCGCCGAAAATCCCGGTGATCACACCCATCATCGAGGCGATGAAGATCGGCATGTTGGCGTCCAGCGCCGAGGCCACGCCGGCGATCGAGAACAGGCCGAGGCCGACCGCGTCGGCGACCACGATCAGGCGCTCGGACACAATCTGGCGCAGGGTGCGGATCAGTGGGGTGGCGACCAGGGCCAGCACGAAAATCAGGATCGCGTATTCCTGGTGGATGACCCAGAATAGCGGGCGGCGGTCGAGCAGGATGTCGCGCAGGGTGCCGCCGCCGAACGCGGTGATGAAGGCGACCGTAAATACGCCGACCAGGTCCATGCGCTTGCGCCGCGCTTCGATGAAGCCGGAGAACGCGCCGACCAGGATCGCCATGATTTCGATGAACTTAATGAGGGTCATGCGGGGGCAGGTGAGTGGCGATGTTGCTAGCCTAACATGCCAGCGCTCGCCCGTCGTTCCCGCGCAGGCGGGAACCCATAGCGCGCGTGAATTGCGCCACACTATGCATGCGCGCTATGGATTCCCGCCTTCGCGGGAATGACGGCTAGTAGGCGGATGTCGCGGACTTGAGCAGCACCAGCAGCGCGCCGTGGCTGCGGTCGGCCACGTTGGCGGCGCAGAAGGCGATCACGTCGTCCTTTTGCTCGAGCCAGCTGTGCACCATCGACCTCAACACCGGCTCGCCGCCGGCCGAACCCAGGCCCTTGCCATGGATGACGCACACGCAGCGCAGCTTGCGCTGGGCGGCGCGGCGCAGGAAGTCGCCGATCTGGTCGCGCGCGGCGTCGCGCCGCATGCCGTGCAGGTCGAGCTCGTCCTGCACCGGCCAGTGGCCCTTGCGCAGCTTGCGCAGCACGTCCGCCCCCACGCCATGGCGCAAAAAGCTCAGGCTCGGGTCGTCGTCCAGCAAATGGTCGACCTCGAACTGGTCGGACAGCGATTCGCGCAGCACCGCCGCGTCGTCCTCGGCCTGGGTGCGCGGCTTGCCGGGGGCCGCGGGTTTCGCCACCACCGGGGCCGGCTGCGGCACGTAGCGGTCGGACTCGGGCAGGCGCTTGACGCCGCCGAGCGCGCCGCGGAACACATTGGCTTCTTCGCGCGCGGCGCGTTCGCGCTTCGCGCGCTCGGCCTGTTCGAGCGCGCGCGCCTGTTCCTGCTCCTTGAGCGTATTGCGCAAGGCCTTCAGGTCGGCAAAGTCCTTCAGCGATGCCATTGGCGCGATCAGCCTTCCAGGCTTTCGAGGTAGCGCTGGGCGTCCAGCGCGGCCATGCAGCCGGTGCCGGCGCTGGTGATGGCCTGGCGGTAGACGTGGTCCTGCACGTCGCCGGCCGCAAATACGCCCGGAACGTTGGTCGCGGTGGCCATGCCTTCGAGGCCGGTCTTGGTCTTGATGTAGCCGTTGTGCATGTCGAGCTGGCCCTCGAAGATGCTGGTGTTCGGCTTGTGGCCGATCGCCACGAACAGGCCGTGCACCTTGAGCGGGGAGACGGTGCCGTCGAGCGTCGACTTGATATTGACGCCGGTGACGCCGCCCTCATCGCCGGTCACTTCATCCAGCGTATGGTTGTACTTGATGACGATCTTGCCTTCGGCGGCCTTGGCGTTGAGGCGGTCGATCAGGATCGCTTCGGCGCGGAACTTGTCGCGGCGGTGGATGATCGTGACCTTGGTGGCAATGTTCGACAGGTACAGCGCTTCCTCGACCGCGGTGTTGCCGCCGCCGATCACCGCCACTTCCTGGCCGCGGTAGAAGAAGCCGTCGCAGGTGGCGCAGGCCGACACGCCCTTGCCCATGAAGGCTTGTTCCGAGGCCAGGCCGAGGTATTGGGCCGAAGCGCCGGTCGAGATGATCAGCGTGTCGCAGGTGTACTCGTGGCTGTCGCCGATCAGGCGGATCGGTTTCTCGCTCAGCTTGGCGGTATGGATGTGGTCGAACACGATGTCGGTCTTGAAACGTTCCGCGTGCTGCAGGAAGCGCTGCATCAGCTCCGGACCTTGCACGCCCATCGGGTCGGCCGGCCAGTTTTCGACGTCGGTGGTGGTCATCAACTGGCCGCCCTGTTCGACGCCGGTGACCAGCATCGGGTTCAAATTGGCGCGCGCGGCGTAAATAGCGGCGCTGTAGCCGGCCGGGCCGGAACCGAGGATCAAGACTTTGGCGTGTTTCGTAGTCGTCATGGAAGGCTTCAATCGAAGTGTGGATAAAAGGAAACTGGGGCCGATCGGTCGCGGATCAAGACCAAAATAGGCATCAGCGATTATAGACGATGATGCGCATGAGCATGAATCGTGGGCTCAGCGCGCAATATATGGCTTAGAATGAGCGCATCGCGGTTTTTGCAGCAACGTTGCATAGAGTATGACAAAGACAAGCCAAGCCACCACATCGAGCTACACCCGCAATGCCACTCTCCGGCAACCGCTGCCGAACCGGCTGGTTCGCCTGTTGTCCGAGGCGCGCTGGATCGCGCTGGCGGTGGTATTCGTGTACTTCGTGATGATCCTGCTCAGCTACAACAAGAGCGACCCCGGCTGGTCGCACGACATCGTGGTCTCCAAGGTAAGCAACCTGGGCGGCCGCGCCGGCGCCTGGCTGGCCGACCTGATGCTGTTCATCTTCGGCTTTTCGGCCTGGTGGTGGTGCATCTGCCTGCTGCGCCTGGTCTGGAAGGGCTACCGCCAGCTGACCGAGAAATTCGTGCTGCAGGCCGAGTCCGACCCCGAGCACCAGCACGAGGGCCCGATCCGCTGGGCCGGCTTCGTGCTGCTGTTCGCCGGCAGCGTCGGCCTCGAATACCTGCGCCTATACAGCTTGCATGCCCAGCTGCCGCGCGCGCCGGGCGGGGTACTGGGGCAGTTGATCGGCCACTCGTCGCACCTCGCCTTCGGCTTTACCGGCGCGACCTTGCTGCTGTTGCTGCTGTTCGGGCTCGGCTTCAGCCTGTTCTTCCATGTGTCGTGGCTGGCGGTGGCCGAGAAGATCGGCGAGGCGATCGAAGTCACCATCGACTGGTTCCGCCTGCGCTACCAGGACCGCGAAGACCGCAAGCAGGGCGAGGTGGCGGCCGTCAAGCGCGACGAGGTGGTGGTGCACGAGCGCGCCAAGCACGTCGAGAAGCACGTGGCCGCGCCGCCGGTCAAGATCGAGCCGCAGGTGGTCGAGGTCGTCAAGTCCGAGCGCGTGCAAAAGGAAAAGCAGGCCACCCTGTTCGAGGCGCTGCCGGGCGACTCCAGCCTGCCACCGCTGTCCTTGCTGGACGAGCCGCCCGCGGTGCAGGAAACGGTGTCGGTCGAGACCCTGGAATTCACCAGCCGCCTGATCGAGAAGAAGCTGTCGGACTTCGGCGTCGAAGCCGAGGTCGTGGCCGCGTATCCGGGCCCGGTGGTCACGCGCTACGAGATCGAGCCGGCCACCGGCGTCAAGGGCAGCCAGATCGTCGGCCTGGCGCGCGATCTGGCGCGTTCGCTGTCGCTGACCTCGATCCGGGTGGTCGAGACCATCCCCGGCAAGAATTACATGGCGCTCGAGCTGCCGAATCCGAAGCGCCAGATCGTGCGCCTGACCGAGATCGTCGGCTCCAAGGTCTACAACGACAGTGCGTCCAACCTGACCATCGCGCTGGGCAAGGACATCGCCGGCAAGGCCGTGATCGCCGACCTGGCCAAGATGCCGCACCTGCTGGTGGCCGGCACCACCGGCTCGGGCAAGTCGGTGGGCATCAACGCCACCATCCTGTCGCTGCTGTACAAGTCCGACCCGGCCGACGTGCGCCTGATCCTGATCGACCCCAAGATGCTCGAGATGTCGGTCTACGAAGGCATCCCGCACCTGCTGGCGCCGGTGGTGACCGACATGCGCCAGGCCGGCCATGCGCTGAACTGGGCGGTCAACGAGATGGAGCGCCGCTACAAGCTGATGTCCAAGCTGGGCGTGCGCAACCTGGCCGGCTACAACACCAAGATCGCCGAGGCGGCCAAGCGCGAAGAGCACATCCCGAATCCGTTCAGCCTGACGCCCGATTCGCCCGAACCACTTGAAAAAATGCCGACCATCGTCATCATCATCGACGAGCTGGCCGACCTGATGATGGTGGTCGGCAAGAAGGTCGAGGAGTTGATCGCCCGCATCGCGCAAAAGGCGCGCGCCGCGGGCCTGCACCTGATCCTGGCGACCCAGCGGCCGTCGGTCGACGTGATCACCGGCCTGATCAAGGCGAACATTCCGACCCGGATCGCGTTCCAGGTCTCGTCCAAGATCGACTCGCGCACGATTCTCGACCAGATGGGCGCGGAGGCGCTGCTGGGCATGGGCGACATGCTGTACATGCCGCCCGGGACCGGCTTGCCGGTGCGGGTGCACGGCGCCTTCGTATCGGACGACGAGGTGCACCGGGTTGTGAAACACTTGAAATCGCTGGGGGAGCCGAACTATGTGGAAGGCATCCTCGAAGGCGGCACGCTGGAAGAGGGCGGCGGCGGGGCCGACGGCATGCCGGCCGGCGAGGGCGGCGGCGAGTCCGATGCGCTGTACGACCAGGCGGTGGCGGTGGTGCTGAAGAACCGGCGCGCCTCGATCTCGCTGGTGCAGCGCCATTTGCGGATCGGCTACAACCGCGCCGCGCGCCTGCTCGAACAAATGGAAAACAGCGGCGTCGTCTCCGCCATGCAGTCGAACGGCAACCGGGATATCCTGGTACCGGCCAACACCGCGGAATAAAGAGACCGTCGTTTCCGCGCAGGCGGGAACCCATACTCAGCATGGGTTCCCGCTTTCGCGGGAAGTCGTTTCCGAACAGAGGAAACGACGGCTCTCTCCAAAAAAGGATAATAATGAGCTTTACATTGAATAAAATTGCGGCAATCTGCATTGCGGTCGGCACGCTGGCCTTGGCCGGTGCGGCGCAGGCCAGCGCGCTCGAGCAGTTCAAGATCTTCGTCGGCAGCACCAAGGCCGCGCGCGGCGAATTCACCCAGCGCCAGGTCAGGAAGTCGGACTCCAGCAAGGTCGCGGTGCCGTCCACCGGCACCTTCCTGTTCGCCCGTCCCGGCAAGTTCATCTGGACCTACCAGAAGCCTTACGAGCAGCTGCTGCAGGCCGATGGCGAACAGCTCTACATCTACGACAAGGACCTGAACCAGGTGACGATCAAGAAGCTGGGCGACGCGCTGGGCTCGTCGCCGGCCGCCATCCTGTTCGGCAGCAACGATCTCGAAAAGAACTTCACGCTCAGCGAAGCAGGCACCCGCGACGGTCTCGAATGGCTGAACGCGACGCCGAAGGCGAAGGACACCACCTTCGAGCAGATCAGCATCGGCCTGCGCAACGGCACGCCGGAGGCGATGGAGCTGCGCGACGCCTTCGGCCAGACCTCGCTGCTGACGTTTAAAAAGTTCGAAAAGAATCCGAACCTGTCGGCCAACCAGTTCAAGTTCACGATCCCCAAGGGCGCAGACGTTTTCAACAACTAGCGGAACCCGCTGAGCGGATCGCAGTCATACCTGATGTGCATCCGCCGCCATAAGACAAACAACGCAATCGCATGGATGATCTGTTCAAAACCGAGCCCGCGCCGCCGCTCGCCGAGGCGCTGCGCCCGGCCACCATCGACGAGGTGATCGGGCAAAGCCATTTGCTGGCGCCGGGCAAGCCGCTGAACCTCGTGTTCAAGTCGGGCAAGCCGCACTCGATGATACTGTGGGGGCCGCCGGGCGTCGGCAAGACCACGCTGGCGCGCCTGACCGCCCATGCCTTCGATTGCGCGTTCATCGCGCTGTCGGCCGTGCTGTCGGGCGTGAAGGATATCCGCGCCGCGATCGAGCAGGCCGAGCATTACCTGGCGACCGGCAAGCACACCATCCTGTTCATCGACGAGATCCACCGCTTCAACAAATCGCAGCAGGATGCCTTGCTGCCGTTCGTCGAGTCGGGCCTGGTCACGTTGATCGGCGCGACCACCGAGAACCCTTCGTTCGAAGTCAACTCCGCGCTGCTGTCGCGCTCGCAAGTATATGTGCTCAAGGCGCTCACCGATGCCGAGCTGCTGCAGCTGCTCAAGCGCGCGCAGGAGCGCGTGCTGCAGCAGCTCTCCTTCGACGAGGTCGCGATCGCCACCCTGATCGGCTATGCGGACGGCGATGCGCGCCGTTTCCTCAACCTGCTGGAGCAGACCAAGACTTCGGCCGACACCTCGGGCATCACCCACATCACGGGCGAGTTCGTCGACAACGCGCTGACGCTCAATTCGCGCCGCTTCGACAAGGGCGGCGACAATTTCTACGACCAGATCTCGGCGCTGCACAAGTCGGTGCGCGGCTCGCATCCGGACGCCGCGCTGTACTGGCTGTGCCGCATGCTCGACGGCGGCGCCGATCCGCAATACCTGCTGCGCCGCATCGTGCGCATGGCGTGGGAAGACATCGGCATCGCCGATCCGCGCGCGATCCAGGTCGCCAACGACGCCGCCGCCACCTACGAGCGGCTCGGTTCGCCGGAAGGCGAGCTGGCGCTCGGGCAGGCCGTGATCTACCTGGCGATCGCGGCCAAGAGCAACGCCGGCTACAACGCCTACAACCAGGCGGTGGCCTTCGTCAAGAAGGACAAGTCGCGCGAGGTGCCGGTCCACCTGCGCAACGCGCCGACCAAGCTGATGAAGGAACTCGGCTACGGCCACGAGTACCGCTACGCGCACGACGAGCCGAATGCCTATGCGGCGGGCGAGACCTATCTGCCCGAAGGCATGGCCGAGCCGCGCTGGTACGCGCCGGTGCCGCGCGGAATCGAGGCCAAGATCGCCGAAAAGCTGGCCTGGCTGCGCAGCCTGGACGCCGAGGCCGGCGACAACGAGGATTGAGAAAATCGCCTGGTCGTTCCCGCTTTCGCGGGAACGACGGTTTAGCTGAACGGCATGCTGTTCGTGCGGGTCTATTCCGCGTTTTTTGCAGGCTGTCCCGCATTTCTGGCGCTTCATCGCAAGTCGATGGAAGCTCCGGGGGCGAGTGGGTAAAGTACCACCATACCAACTCACTTCCCACCCAGGAGCGCATCATGAAAATCCGTAAAAACCTCGAAGCCGTGTTCCTCGCCGCCGCCGTATTGGCGACCTTCGCGAGCTACGCCACCGCCGAAGAACGCGTCTACGGCGCAGCGCCAAGCGCCAGCGTGAGCGCCGCGGCCGACAGCAAAATGCAGGTCGTGGTCATCAAAGGCCATCGCCTGAGCGCCACCGAAAAAGCCGCACTGATCTGAGCGCAGCGCGCAGCAAACGCCCCGGCGAGCGCGGCCTCGGGTGGACCCGAAGCAAATCTCGCTGAGAATGCCTGTCGGCTTGGTACAATTGCGTTTTGACATACGCGGCTCTACCAACAATGATAGACATTCAACTCCTCCGCAAAGACATCGACAACGTCGCCGCGCGCCTGGCGACCCGCAAGTTCCAGCTGGACGTGGCTGCCTTCAACGCTCTGGAAGCCGAGCGCAAGGCGATCCAGACGCGCACCGAAGACCTGCAAAGCAAGCGCAATTCGCTGTCCAAGCAGATCGGCATGCTCAAGGGCAAAGGCGAGGACACGACCGCGCTGATGACCGAAGTGGCCGGCCTCGGCGACGAGCTCAAGGCCAACGAGACCGCGCTCGGCGTGGTGCAGGCCCGGTTGGCCGCGTTCATGGAGGCGCTGCCCAATGTGCCGCACGCCTCGGTACCGGTGGGCGCCGACGAAACCGCGAATGTCGAAGTGCGCAAGGTCGGCACGCCGCCATCCTTCGATTTCGAAGTGCGCGACCATGTCGATGTGGGCGCTCCGCTGGGCCTGGATTTCGACGTCGCCACCAAGCTGACCGGCTCGCGCTTCTCGGTCATGAAGGGCGGCATCGCGCGCCTGCACCGCGCGCTGTCCCAGTTCATGCTCGACACCCACACCGGCGCGCATGGCTACACCGAATGCTATACGCCCTACATGGTCAACGCCGACTCGCTGCGCGGCACCGGCCAGCTGCCGAAATTCGAAGCCGACCTGTTCTCGGTGAAGAAGGGCGGCGCGGAAGGCGAGGGCGAGACCTTCTACCTGATCCCGACCTCCGAAGTATCGCTGACCAACATCGTGCGCGACGAGATCGTCCCGCTCGACCAGCTGCCGATCAAGATGACCGCGCACACGCCATGCTTTCGTTCCGAGGCGGGCAGCTACGGGCGCGACACGCGCGGCATGATCCGGCAGCACCAGTTCGACAAGGTGGAGATGGTGCAGGTCGTGCATCCGGACAGCTCGTATGACGCGCTGGAAGAGATGGTCGGCCATGCCGAGACCATCCTCAAGACGCTGGGCCTGCCGTACCGCGTGATGTCGCTGTGCACCGGCGACATGGGCTTCGGCGCGGCCAAGACCTATGACCTCGAAGTCTGGCTGCCGGCGCAAAATACCTATCGCGAGATTTCCTCGCTGTCGAATTGCGAAGCCTTCCAGGCGCGGCGCATGCAGGCCCGCTTTAGGAATGCGCAGGGCAAGCCCGAGTTGCTGCACACGCTGAACGGCTCGGGCCTGGCGGTGGGGCGCACCCTGGTGGCGGTGCTGGAGAACTACCAGCAGGCCGACGGCAGCGTGCTCATTCCGGAAGCGCTGCGCCCCTACATGGGCGGGTTGGAGCGCCTGAGCGTAAAAAAGTAAGGATTTTTCGCGAAACCCTCTTCCGTTTCGGGCAGGATTTGCTATAATCTTGTTCCTCGCGGCAGCAAGCGAGAAGTAGTCCGACCAGAGCAGGAAAGGTGGCAGAGTGGTCGAATGCACCGGACTCGAAATCCGGCGTACAGTTATGCTGTACCGTGAGTTCGAATCTCACCCTTTCCGCCAACAATATTAAAAACCCGCTTCGGCGGGTTTTTTCATCATGGCGCTCGCATCGGAGACAAGATTCATGTCTTCGAAATATTCGCGTGAACCAACCTGGATGCCCGCGATATTCGCGTTAAGACGAGTAAGCGGCAAAAGGTTCGGCCTAACGTTGAAGCCAGTGAGCACGCCTATTTGCGCAATGGGACCGTTGGGTGCGATGCACTGCATGGATCGTTCATAGGTGTCCTTGCCGCCAAGCTCCAAAATATGTGTAGCGCCTTCTCCCTGGGTAATTTCTTGGACCGCCAAGTGCCAGTCCGGCGTATTTTGATAATTGATGAGATCGGACGCGCCAAGCTTACGAGCTCGTTCAAGTTTGTCGTCGGAAGATGACAAGACGATGCAGGGAACGCCCGCGGCGTGTGCGAATTGCAGTGCAAACAGCGCGACGCCACCTGTCCCCTGGATGAGGACCCTGTCGTCGGGCTCGAGCGGAGCACGAACGAAGAGCGCATGCCAGGCCGTCACCGCGGCGCAAGGGAGAGCCGCGATCTCCACGTCGGATAGGAATGTAGGCGATGCGACAAGCGCTCGTTCCGGAACGATCACGTATTCGGACAACACGCCGTCAGCGCGTTCGCCGCCGAGTGCGGAGTGTGCGTAGCTGGACCGGAACCGGCCTGAGATCCAATCAGGAAAGAATATCGTAGCGACTCGGTCCCCAAGCTGGAAGCGCATCGCTCCGTCCCCAACCGCGTCGATGGTGCCACTTGCGTCGGACAATGGGATGCGATTGTCAATCCCGCCGTCGCCGAACCGGGATATCATTGCAACGTCACGGTAGTTAAGGCTAGCGGCCGCTACGCGCACCCTGACTTGTCCGGGTCCCGGCTCTGGAAGTACGGTCTCGGCCATCACAAGCTTACGATCAGCCGCGCTAAATTTATAGTATCGCATCGTCTTTCGCTCCTTTCGCCACGCCGTTACATGTCTGGCAAAAAATCGGACTGCCTCGGCCTCCAGAGAGTCTGGTGGTGCTGGAATACACCGATGTCCCGGACCCGAAGCTCTCCCAAAACAGCGTGCTGGTGCGCGTCCGGGCGTCCGCGCGGCCGCGCTCAATCCGGCGGACCATATACTGCAGGCCGGCTTGGCCGAGAGCCACACCGACGCTGGTTCCCGGTCATTCCCGGACGCCGTAGCGGCGATAGATAACCGCTTTCATCTCAGCCGTCCGCTTCAGAAGGCCATCGGCAGATTGTGGCGAACCTGCAGCGACTCGATGAGCCACTGACCCTCCACGCGAACCAGCTTCTGCGTGTAGTAGCCAGACTCGATCGGCGTGATCGAGCCCATCGCACCCGTTGCACCCGCCGGCCAGCCGCTCGCCGGCTTCGCGGCACCGAGGATGCTGAAGACCATGAACTGGGCGTCGACCGTCGCGCGGTCTCCGTCGATGTCGATCAACAGGCCGTCGGTGGCGTTGTGGCTCCACCCTCGCGGCGGGTGCGGCTTCATCATATGCGTCGTCGCGTGCGCGATCGCCTCGCGCCCGGCGAATTCCCCGATCAGCTCCGTCTCCCCGTCGGGATTGTTGTTGTAGAAGATCGTCACGCGCGCCTTGGGCGTGAAGAGCGCCGCCATGGCGGCGCCGTCGCGCCGATCGTGAGCCCGAACATAGTGGGCGAGAACCTGCTGCACGGCCAGTTCGTCAGGCAGGGCTTGTTTAACACTGTCGATATCAGACATAAGACACTCCTTTAAATGTATCTTTGAAGGATGCCATTAAAAATTGTGAATTGCAACAAGGAGAGGTACACTTCCAAAAAGATTGGAAAACTATGGACCTAAGATTCGCAAGCACCCTTCAAATCATGCTGAGCTTGGCACTTGCTCAAGAACACGGTGCAGAACCAACGCCCTCGTCATCGCTGGCCGAAGGACTTGGTGTCCCATCCAGCTTGGTCAGACGTCTCATCACACCGATAGTAAAACGGGGATTGGTCGTGGCTAGTCTTGGCAAAAATGGTGGTCTGCGCCTGGCTCGAGCGGCACAGGAAATTACCCTGGATGAGGTCTATGACGCGGTTTTTGAAAGCTCTCCAATTTGGGAACAACGAAAAGACTTGAAACATAGATGTCTTGTGACAACGAATGTGGAAGCGTTCCTTTCCGAGGTCGACCGTGAGGCTTGTAACGCCGTGCGCTCTACACTCATTGGCAAGACATTAACCGAAAGCCTGGGTCGAATGAGAAAGCTCGAAATTGGAAGCACTGCCAGAGCCTTGGACCAATCAGGGGGGGCGCTGAATTGAGCAGAAGTTCACGAATGTGGGAATGCGCGCATTTTCGCGTCCGATGAGCTGCTACCCTACGCTTACCGGACGATTTCTTCGAATGAGTCGCAAGTGGAGGGACTGGCGTGCATGTGAAGCGATGGATGGGGATTGGCGGCGTCGTCGCTGCCGTGCTGTATGCCGCGTGTATTCGCGCCGGCTCGGAACCAGGCGTGTCCTGCGGACTCGGCTTGCCGCCTGACGCTTCCGGTTTTGCCGAAGCCGAGGCCCGCGAAGCGGCCGAGCTGAAGAAAAACGGATTCCTGCGCGTCTGCGAGACCAACCTGGAACGTTTCGACATCTCGTTTCGCCCCATGGACGTGGCCGAGGCGGGCCTGGCGTTCCAGCCGGTGGATCTGGCGCGTACGCCGTTCGCCCGGTTCAAGAGCATCGGCGGCAGGGCCGAATCCATCTCCGGCACGCGCTCGCGCCTGTATCGCAGCTTCCGCATGCCCGATGGCCATACACTCACTTTGTCCGAACACGACATGTCTGCCGACGGCACGAACAGCTGGCGCGATCCGAAGAACGAGCCCGAGCGTATCAAGGGCATGCCCGCACGGCTCAGCGTGTTCCAGGCGCCTTCGGGGAAGGCAATATCGCATCTCTCCTGGAAGGAGGGGCGGCGCGATTACGAACTCTGGCTCGACGCCAACGTAGCGCGCGAACCGCTGCGCGATCAACTATTCGCCCTCGCCGCTTCGCTACCGGACTCCATCCCGGCATGTCCAAACGAACCGCCTCCACGATCTGCGCGTTTGGGACCCGATGGGAGGCCGGTCGACGAACCACCCCCAGCCATGCTGACCAAAGAAGCGTTCGAAGCACGTTTCGAGAGCGCGCGGCCGTGCAAATGACATCGCAGCGCGTGCGCATAGCATAGGTGACCGCGCGATGCGGAACGCGTCGAACACATCGGATTGGTTTTGCCGTAATAGCCCCAGGCTTTTGTACATCGCCATGGTCGCGCCGGAATCGAGATGGTCCAGGCGTCGTCTAGTTCGAATCGGAAGCATGCCAAGCGCTCGGCGCGTCTGACCGGAAACACAACGCAATAATGGTAACCAAGGCAAAAAGTCCGATAACACTCACCAGTTGGAGTATCAAGGGGTGGGAGACCGGGTAAGGCGCGAACCCCACGCCGGACTGCTCCAACCAGAACAACGCTATTACGGTGGCGGAAACCATGGCACTCCAAAAAAGCCCGGCGACCGCACCGCCAAGCAGCACTGCAATGAGCGGGCACAGCACAAACCAGGGAACCGTCGGCGCGCCAATTCCGCCAAGATGCACGGCTAGCCAAATTTTCAGAACGAACAAGGCGCCGATGAATACATCGCGCGCCACCGCCAAGCCCAGGCCGACACCCATGAGAAATGGGGATATCATCATTACGATGCCGCCGGTGAGTACCACGGTCGCCGCAGCGTCATCACCAAGGAAATGGTACATCAAGGTCAATATCGGAACGCTGAGCGCCGTAATAGAAGCGAGCAGCGTTAAGTGGCGCGCCGACCTCAATTCGAGCGGATTCGCCTGAACCTTCGCTGGGATGACCCGGTCGAAAGCCGAGAGGCACTGCGAAACAATGCTTGCGGTTGCGGTCATGGCAGAATTTCCTTATTAGTCAGGGTACGAATGGCGTGCTCGCGCGAAGCGTTCATGCGGCGTCGGTGGCGAGATTTTCGCGCGACGGATTTGCGGTCAGCCGCTGGCTTTCATTGGTCGAGCTCGCAATTCGGTTTTCGATAAACTCGGCCAAGCGCATAACTGTCTGGTGATCGTAAAGTAGCTCGGGAATAATGGCAAAACCGATCCTTTGCTCCAATTCGAATGAAATCGAGGCGGTGGCCAGCGAATCCATGCCCAGTGTGGTGAACGGCGTGTCGAAATCCAAATTCTCAGGTGCGCCCGCCGGCTCGCTGCGTAGCCATTGCATCACACAGTCATGAACAATCTGCTGTATTGCGGTCGCCTCCCGCGCGCTACCCGTCGGTGCCGGAATTGGGGGGGCGGTGCCTGCTGGAATAACCCGGGCTTGCGGCGACGGCGAAGCTTCGGTGGCAAAACGTCGGAGCAGCGGATCGTTC
>Ga0193702_1000183_pt1 | contig 24954 bp, 24 predicted proteins | sample U3a1metaG_FD_143060 | JGI IMG/M metagenome (GOLD analysis project Ga0193702, IMG submission 143060) | Soil microbial communities from a riparian zone of the East river system, Colorado, United States - U3a1 | ecosystem: Environmental > Terrestrial > Soil > Riparian zone | place: USA: East River... | reverse complement strand
AATTGCTGACAAAACAGTGTCAGTATTTCATCATTTTTAATGGCGAAATTTGCAGCGCCAAGGAGATTTGGCCCGGTATATTTTCCATTAACCTGCTTTGCCGCAACAAGAAATCTCAGTAACAGCAGAGAAGGCGCGGTGAATACCATGCCAATAAACCGGGTACAGCGGTGCCAGATGGGCAGGGTGAGGAGGATACGATCCAGGAAATTTGGGTGACCGGCGGAGCAACCAAGTAAACAATGGCAATGAGAAGATAAGCCGCGATTCTATTGGTGCAGTGGATTTTGGGAAGAGGGTCATACAAAAGGATACAGTGGATGGAAAGAAGACCGTGAAGAAGAAAAGCGCCCCAGGGGGTGGTTTTTTTTAGAGGAGGGACTTGGTTTGAGAAAAACGGAAAGGGGTTTGAAATCTTCTTAAGTGGAACGTATTAATGTTCGGTTCGACTGTCTTCTCCAATACGTTTGGGTTCGGACCTCATCATTTAGACAAGAGATAAAATAGCATATTTAGCGTTACATGGCAATAAACTGGTTTACTTACTTAAGTTAAATATTCTATAGCTACAGTAGGTAAATTTATTAATCCACTGAACCTAATTCACCGATGTTAATTTAGTTAAATTCATCCTTCGGCTTTTTACTTATCTTTATTGAACTTTATTCCAAAGTTGGGGATTATGAATATAGAGAAAATCACGATTAAAAATTTCAGAAATATTGGCAACGAAAGTTCATTTGCATTGAATTATAAGTTTACAACAATAATTGGTATTAACGGAAAAGGTAAATCTACTATATTACATGCATTGAGAATTGCTTGTGGTGCATATTTTCTGGCGATCCCGGAGGTAAAAAAAAGACACATTAAAAGTGATGAAATAAGGCAGATTGATGTGGGACATTCTCTCACCCAGCAAAGGCCCGTAAAAATTGAAGCCGTGGGCACTTTTCCAGGGCTTAAGAAACCAATATCCTGGAAGAGGCAGATATTGGAAAATAGCAATACAACAACTTCCAGCGAAGCTGAAGTTGGTTCGATCAGGAATATTGGCAAAGCAAACTATAATAAAATTTCAAAGACAGGAAATGACAGGGTGTCGTTACCTGTAATAGCATTTTTTGGGACATCTCGCGCACATGGCGCCGGAAGGAATATTAAACCCAGGGTAGGCAGAGAAATTTTCAAGGAAGGATATCAGGATTGGTATGAAATGAAATCAACTACGTTTAAATACGAATCCTGGTTGAGATCGTATAATGTGCTGCAAAAACACGGCAAAGAGCGGAGCCATACTCGGGATGCATTTGTTGCGGCATTGAAAACGGCTAACCCATATATTGTTGACGTAGAAACGGAAGGTGAGTCGCTATATTTAAAGGTAAACATCGATGGTCTCGTCTCTGATATATTACCAATAGAGCTCCATAGCGATGGAATTCGTTTTTTTACTGAAATGGTTGCTGAAATAGCATATCGCTGTATTACGTTAAATGGCTATTTGGATGCAGAAGCCGTGTTGCAGTCAAAAGGAATTGTAATGATAGACGAAATTGATTTGCATTTACACCCCAACTGGCAAAAGCATGTTGTTCGGGATCTTAAGTCAGCTTTTCCTAATATACAGTTCGTGGTGACAACACACTCACCATTTATTGTTCAAAGTCTTAAAACGGAAGAGCTTATCAATCTGGATCCCGTTGAAGGTCTCGATGAGGATCCAGACAAATATAGTATTGAAGAAATTGCATCACAGGAAATGGGGGTTTCACATGTAGAAAGGAGTGAAACTTTTATAGAAATGCAAAACGCGGCGAAAGAATATTTTAATTTGATTAAAGCGGGAGCCAGTGATGATGATATTAACGCAGCGAAATTGCTCCTGGATTCGTTGCGGATAAAATACAATAATGACCCGGCCTATGTGGCTTTACTGGAATCGGAGTTTCCGCAAGCTTTATAGATATTATGAGGCCTATTATTAAAACACTGAAACTTACAGCAGCAGGAGTTCCGGTTGAATATATTCCACACGACGAAGCCAAGCCCGACCTTTGTGACGAGATTGGAACTTTTTGTTCTTTTTGCGAAAAATATAACAGTCGCTCTGCGTTGCACGTCGAGCATGTTTTTGCAAAGAAGGCAAAAAACGTTGCAGGGCAATTGATTTACGATCATTTAAAATTCAGATGGGACAATTTTTTATTGGCATGTGTGAACTGTAATGGTGTAAAAGGCTCAAAGGATATTGCAGTATTAAATCCATATATGCCGCATGAAAACAATCTTCTTTGCTTTATTGAAACTATAACGGGGGGCTTAATTCAAATTAAAGCCGGTGTAGCGGGTAACGATCTTATCAGAACCCAGGCTTTTATCGATTTGGTTGGTTTGGATCGTGTGCCCGGACATCCAAAATATTCGGATAAAGATGATCGATGGGATAATCGTTTAGAAGTTTTTGATATAGCTACCCGCCAAGAAGCAAAGTATGTCAGACCCAATCCCACGACTGACATCGAGACCATTGTCGACCTTGCTAGGAGGACAGGTTATTTTTCAATATGGTTTAACATATTTAACTCACACAACGCCGTTAAAAACGCCTTATTAAACGGGTTTGTAAATCAAAACGCTGTTCTTATTACGCCATTTCCCGGCACACATGTTACATCTTTTGATGCTTTAAATAATTATATCCCGCTTCGACGCCCTTAACCATTAAGGAATAGTTGCTTTTGCCATGCTCCGCCCGCCTAAACATCCTCCGCTTTTACCGCAAATAATTTTGAGCGTCCACGCTCAAAAAAAAAGCCCTCAGAATAAATCTAAGGGCTTTCAGTGGAGCCGGAGGGATTCGAACCCTCGTCCAAACATGGTATAAGGTAAGCTTTCTACATGCTTAGCTTCTGTTTAATTGTAGGGAAGGGGAAGGCCAGTTGCTTGCCTGTACCGTCTTCCTTAGGTGCTTTATCTCGCCCGCTATGCACACCTTAAGCAGGCCAGTTCCATCTGTCGATGCCCCTGGTACCGATCCGATGAAACGGAAAACCGGCGGGACAAAAGCTAGCTAAATTCTAAATTAAGCAGCTAAGGCGTAGTTATTTTCGCCATTTGTGATTTTGAGTGTTCTGATTAGAGCGCTAATTCACCCAACGCGCTGCATGCTTACTTACTTATCTCCATCCTGTCAATTCCGGTCGACCCCATTTTTTAGAGTTTGCAGTTGCCTGTGGGCAGTTAGCAGTTTTTTGATAAGGATACAAAGATACACTATTGAGGTGAAAGGCAAAAGGATAAAGGTAAAAGGTATTTTCTTTTTGCCTTTCGCCTTTTACCTTTCAGCTTTTACCTCTTCCACGCCAACTGAACGTCCAGGATACACCTTCAACGCTTCATCCAGGCAGGCCATTGCTTTCTCAATATCGTTATTGTTCAAAACGTATGCCATTCTAACTTCGTTCAAACCGGCGCCGGGAGTGCTGTAAAAGCCTGTTGCCGGTGCCATCATAACCGTTTGGTTCTCGTAGCTGAAACTTTCCAGCATCCACTGGCAAAATTTATCGGCATTATCTATCGGGAGCTGCGCCACCACATAGAATGCTCCGCCCGGGTTAGGGCAGTAAACGCCTTCCATTTTGTTAAGGGAATTTACTATGGTGTTGCGGCGGGCAGTATATTCTTTATTTACTTTTTCAAAATATTCATCAGGGGTATCAACTGCTGCTTCACCTGCAATTTGCTCAACCATGCCTGCGCTAAGGCGGGCCTGCGCAAACTTTAAGCCTGCAGCCAGTACGTCCTTGTTTTTAGTGATCAGGCAGCCTAAACGCGCACCGCAGGCACTATAACGTTTGCTCACGGTATCCATCACTATTACATTTTCTTCCAGGCCAGCAAGGTGCATTGGCGATATGAACGATTGCCCGTCATAGCAAAACTCCCGGTAAGCCTCATCGCTGAATAAGTACAGATCGTACTTTAATGCCAGCTCTTTTAAGGCTTCCAGCTCTTCTTTTGAATATAAGTATCCCGTAGGGTTATTGGGGTTGCAGATAATAATAGCCTTAGTTTTATCAGTTATCAGCTTCTCAAATTCGCTGATAGGAGGCAGGGCAAATCCGTTTTCAATGTACGATAGGATGGGTTTAACCACTATATCGCTCTGGCAGGCAAAGCCGTTATAGTTGGCATAAAATGGCTCCGGAATTATCACCTCATCACCCGGGTCAAGGCAGGCCATCATAGAGATGGTAATAGCTTCAGATCCGCCTGTAGTAACAATTATATTCTCGGGGGCAATGTTATAGCCCAGCTTGTTATAATATTCAGTAAGCTTTTTACGGTATGATAATGTCCCTTCTGATGGCGTATAGGCCCAAACCTTAAAATCAATGTTTTTAATGGCGTTAAGCATCCCTTCGGGTGTTTCAATATCCGGCTGACCTATATTTAAATGGTACACCTTTTTCCCGGCAAGTTTAGCCTTATCAGCAAAAGGCGTTAATTTACGAATAGGAGAGGCAGGCATTTGCTGCCCTTTGTGCGATATTTTTGGCATGATGCAAAATTAAAGTAAATTATACTTTTTTTGAAAATAAAAGAACGCTGGTATTACCGATAAATGCAGCTGTTGAACAACTGTAAAAATAACATGTAATAAATTTCATTAATCCGAAATTTATATTTTACTTTTATATGTCTTATTTACATTAAAAAAATAAACAGGCCTAAACAATACAATCACATAATTTATGAAGCTCCCGTCATTGATTTATTGTAAAGAAAATTACATTGATATAATAGCTGCATTAACTATAAGATCTACAGCTATTTCTATGGGAAATTATCTATACAATCATCCCGATTATCCAGGTCTTTTAAATATTGGTGATATGCCTGCCGGCTGTGAAATTAAGAATACCCCTATATAAGAATACCCCTATATAAGAATACCCCTATATAAGAATACCCCTATAAAAGTAATGCCATACGAGGTCTGAAATATTTTCTTTCTGCATAGAAAATAAGCTTTACAAAGTAGCAAAATACTTAGAGAATGCTAATTAGTTTAATTTGAAACAATAAAAGAAAGGGGGCAACAAAAGGCAACAAATAAAAACAAGACCGGGCATCCTGGGGATCTGCCGCTCATATAATTACCGAAAAAAAAGTATCATTTAAAACCTAAATTTAAAGAGATGAACAAATTAAAATTAAAAGCATTGGAATTCGGTGCTACTGAAGTGCTCACAAGGGCACAATTAAAAAACGTGTTGGGTGGTGATGGCAGTGGTAGTGGCGGTGGACATTGTGTCTTCACTTCTGATTGTCAATCTGGCTATCATTGTTTTAACAGTACATGCGTTCCTGATTCGGGTAGCGGTTGTTCTTGTCCTCCGGGCTGGCGCTGTCTGCTCAGCGGCGTGTGTGTGGTTGGATAGGTAATATTAATGCCCTTAATTTATTGAAAAAGCGGGTGATAATGTGTTAGCTATTTATTAAAATTCTTTAATTAAGGGCATTTTTTCATTTTGCTATCATTCTGCAGACTAAAGATATTTTAAGCAACTTTATTTTACGTTCTGAATAAAAACGACTACTTTGAGTTTTCACTTGCTCATAAACCTTTGAATAATGTTTCGCTTTCTTTTAAACTTAATTAAAGGACTGATTATATTTCTAATAATTAATGTTGGAACGCTATGCTCATCCAATTTATGTGCACAAAATATTGCTACAGATTCTCTTCAATCTAAACTAAGTCGGTATAATTCGCTGTATTCCAAACAAATATTATTTATTAATACTGATAAAACAGTATACACAAATAACGAAACAATATGGTTTGCAGGGTTTATACTACAGAACGCTGAAGGGAAAAATATTACGGCTGATATTTTATCTGTTTCACTGGTACAAACAGGTACCAAACAGATCTTTATGCAAAAATATTACCTGCTTAAAGATAACCTGTGTGCGGGCAGCTTATTATTACCTGATTCTATTGCACCAGGCAATTATGAACTGGTTGCTTTTACAAATCTTATTGATAGAAATGGCAAACCATTGGGGGCGTTTCGTCAGGAGTTAACAATTAAATCGAATAAGGTAGCGCCATTTTTCACAAATTTTAAAATTGCTGATACATTGCTGGAAACAGGCCCGGGCATAGGTATTAATATAAGTGCGGCTCTGCCTGATGCAAGTCCTTTGAAAAATGCTGCTATAAATTATAATTTACAGGGCCAAAAATCAAAACTATTGAAACTGGATGCCTATGGCAAAGGATTGATTTTAATCCCTAAAGCAGCTCTGAATCCTTCAAACAACAATATTTTATTCACCTCTACCCAGTATAACGAACATAAGCAGTACTTTAATTTGCAATTACCTCAACAAAAAAAAGATTCAATATATCTTAAATTTTACCCTGAAGGTGGTTATTTGATAGAGGGCTTAAAAAGCAGAATCATTATAGAAGCCAAAACAGCTTCGGGCAGCACTGTTCAGCTAAAGGCACTTTTGTTGAGCGATGGGGGAATAACGGATACTTTGAAAACCAATAATTATGGTGTTTGCACATTTAGCATACTTCCCAAAGCTAATACTCATTATGCGGTAAGATTATTGGATAATGATAAAAACATACATGCTGCAGAATTTATGCTGCCTCATGCTATTAAGAAGGGCATTGTGGTTGAAATACGCGACGCTGTAACCAATGATACGCTTCTGGTTTCCTTAAAAAGCTCCATCAAAAAGCAATCCGTAAGAGTAGCCATTTCCAATACAAGCACAGGTTATGTATCTGAGCCAATAGTTATTTATTCAGAGAAAAAATTGACGCTGCCGTTAAATAATATTTTAAAAGGCATAAATGTATTAACTGTGTTAGATTCATTAAACCGCCCATTGGCAGAACGCCTGTTTTTTGCGCATTTTGACCAAAAAAATGATGCAGGAATAAAAACCGATAAGCCGGTATATAAAACCAAAGAAAAAGTTAACGTAAGTATTCAGCTTACTGATAAAAACAAGAGCCCGGTAGGCGGAATTTTTTCAATTGCCTGCGTGCAAACTAACAGGATTGATTATGGTAAGCAAAAAGACATCGCATCTTATTACTATTTGGGGCAACTTTTTAGTTCTCTTCCTGCTTACAGGTTAAAAAAAACTTTTGAAAATAAAGCAGCACTTGAATACCTGTTGCTGTTGCAGGGCTGGCGTCGTTACACATGGCAAAATATAATGCAAGCCCCAATAACAGATACGCTTCAACCAGTTAGGAAATTAGAACTAAGCGGCCAGGTATACAGATCCAATGAAATCTTAAAAAAAACAGTTGAATTAATCATAAAAAAAGATTCAACGTTGGTTGTTATGAATACCAATGCGAACGGTTATTTTCCGTTAAATCCTAATGAGATTGCTGTTCCCGAAAATCGCTCGGTATTTGCAATGGTTTCCGGTAAAAGCAATTCAGGATACCAAATAATTACAAAAGACCCAATTCAGCAATTTATTCAAAGACAGATAACCGGCTTCCGTTTTGAACCTGCTGCAACACCGCCGGCCCTGCAAAACTCAAAACAGCTGCTGTTACAAGATTTTGATAAAGTAAACATGTTAGCCGAGGTAGTTATAAAGGCAAAAACCAGCCCTTATGCTGCGAGCCAGGGCATTTATCCTGTTAATGAATGCGGAGATTATGTATGTTACCTTAATATTTTAAATTGCCCCATCCATCCGCCCGCCAGTTTGCCGGTAAAAGGGCAAAAATATTATGTTCCCGGCCGCGGTGTTGTAACTTATGAAGGTTGCTTAATAGAAGGGCAGCAGGGGATGTCAAAAATAGGTAGCGTATATACTGCACGTGAGTTTTATGGAATGGATAGCACAGCACTGCAACAAAACACACCAGAGTATATGTCAACAATATTTTGGAAAGCTTTTAACATCACAAATAAAGACGGGAAAATAGACTTTTCTTTTTATACAAGCGATATCAAGGGCCCTTTTACAATCACTGTTCAGGGTGTTGCAACAAATGGCGACTTTTTATACCAGGAAAAAAATATTACTGTAAAAAACAATCCATAAACACAGCAATGAACAATACCATCCCCACCTATATCATCAACTTAAAAAAGCGAATCGCCCGAAAAGAGCATATTGTAAATGAGTTTGCCGGCCGGGATGAGTTTGATGTAGTGTAAGCTTGCCCGTTGCCAGCGTTACACAATAGAATAAAAAACAAAAAAAGACACAGTTGCTGTGTCTTTAAAATATCTTTTTTTAAGTCCTCTCCTTTGGAGAGGATTTAGGTGAGGCTTTACTTGCTGCTCGCCGGTTTCGCAACCACTTCGCCAACAATATTTAAATTTTTCTGCGGTGTTTCAGCATTTGAGGTAACAACAATTACTTTATTAAACGGAGCAGCAACTGCAGCGTTATAAGTGATTTTTATAGTGCCCTTTTCGCCGCCTTTAACCGGGGTTTTAGTGTAATCAGCAATGGTACAGCCGCATGTAGGCCTTACATCGGTTAAAATAAGCGGTTGTTTACCTACGTTGGTAAATTCAAACACGGTAGTAACGGGTGTTCCTTGTGGTATTTTACCAAAGTCGTGTTTTTCCTCGTTGAATTTAAATACAGGTTTTTCACTATCTTGTGCCGATGCGGTGAAAGCGAAACCTAAAATTACCGCGCATATTAATAAAATCTTTTTCATTTGGTTAATTTGTTTTTTAAGGCAATAAAGCTATAATGAGCAATTTTTAGTTTTTAATTGTAGCTCATTATGGTTTCATAATGTTGATTTGATACACACAAATATAAAAGGTTTAATGTAATAATAAAACTATTAGTGAAACTGTATGTTTTATATGCAACAATGCCAATTACAAAATAGAATTTTATAATTTTACCGTCTAAACAAAATATTATATGCCCGAAACTGCAATTAACGCTACCGGAGTACTAAATACCGCAGAGCTCAGTTTTGATGATTTTAAGAATGTTGTGATCAATGATTACCGCATAGCCTACGAAAGCAGGCAGGCGAGTTTGATCGGTCGCAGGGAGGTGCTTACCGGTAAGGCTAAGTTTGGAATATTTGGCGACGGCAAAGAAGTTGCTCAACTTGCTATGGCTAAGGCCTTTAAAAAAGGTGACTGGCGCGCAGGTTATTACCGCGACCAAACTTTTATGTTTGCCACAGGAATGAGCAACCTGAGCGAGTTTTTTGCACAGTTGTACGCTTATCCTGATATAGAGAAAGATCCTGCGTCGGCAGGCAGGCAAATGAATTGCCACTATGCTACCCGCTTTGTAAATGAAGACGGCAGCTGGGTAAACCAGGCCGAAACCATGAATTGCTCGGCCGATATTTCAACTACAGGTGGCCATATGCCACGTTTATTAGGTTTGGCCTATGCTTCAAAGCTGTACCGCCAAAATAAACAGCTTGAATATTTAAATACCTTTTCAGTAAAAGGTAACGAAGTTGCTTTCGGAACTATTGGTAACGGGTCAACATCCGAAGGGTTGTTTTTTGAAACCTTTAATGCCGCCGGGGTTTTACAGGTGCCAATGGCTATCTCTTGGGACGATGCCTACGCTATCTCGGTTCCGGCTAAGCTGCAAACCACCAAAGAGGATATCTCCGAAATATTAAAAGGTTTTCAACGCGATAAAGGTACCAACGGCTACGAAATATTTAAAGTAAAAGGCTGGGATTATGTGGCGCTTTGCGAAACCTACGAGCGTGCAATTGCGCTGTGCCGTGCCGAGCATGTGCCGGTTTTGATCCACGTTATTGAAATGACGCAGCCCCAGGGCCACTCAACTTCAGGCTCGCATGAGCGTTATAAATCAAAGGATCGCCTGGCCTGGGAAGAAGAGCATGATTGCCTTTTACAAATGCGTAAATGGATGATTGAATCGGCAATTGCTGCTGAGGCTGATTTGGATGAAATTGAGGCAACTGCCAAAAAGTATGTTCGCGATGTGCAAAAACAGGTATGGAATGAGCTGAGCAACGAGATCCTCATTGAATTAAACGAAGCATCACGATTAATTGAGTCGCTTGCACGGGAAGTGCCTGAACAAGCCGAACTATTAGAACTAGTTGCCGAATTACGTGAATGTGTTGACCCAGGACGGAAAGATGCGGTTGCGGCTATTCGCAAAGCGCTGCGCATTACCGTAAAGCAAAACACACCGCAAAAACAGGATCTCATAAACTGGCTTGCCGATGAAAGTGTAAAAAACGAGGATCGTTATAGCTCTAAATTATTTGGTGATACACAATATTCTCCTTTAAACGTTCCCCAGGTACCGGTTAGGTATTATGAGGATTCAAAGGCTATTGACGGCCGCGAGGTACTAAATGCTTGCTTTGATGCCAATTTTGAACGCGATAAAACCATCGTAGCATTTGGCGAGGATGTAGGCGCAATTGGCGATGTGAACCAGGGATTTGCCGGATTGCAAAGTAAATATGGGGATCTGCGTTTAACAGATACCGGCATCCGCGAAGCCACTATTATAGGGCAGGGGATGGGCCTGGCTATGCGCGGTTTAAAACCAATAGCCGAGATCCAGTATCTTGATTATCTGTTATACTCTATAAACGTTTTAAGCGATGACCTGGCCAGCTTAAGCTACCGCACACGCGGAGGCCAGAAAGCGCCATTAATTGTGCGTACCCGCGGGCACAGGCTGGAAGGCATCTGGCATTCAGGTTCTCCGCTCGGGCTGATATTAAATTCTATGCGCGGCCTGCATATCTGTGTACCTCGCGATATGACGCAGGCAGCAGGAATGTACAACGTATTGTTAAGAGGGGATGAACCCGCATTGGTAATAGAATGTTTAAATGGTTACCGTTTAAAAGAACGGCTGCCTGCTAACGTTGGCGAGTTTACCGTGCCATTAGGCAAAGCTGAAATTTTGAACCACGGCACTGACGTTACCGTTATATCCTACGGTTCAACGTTACGGATTGTTATGGAGGCCGTTTATGAACTGGAAAAATTAGGCATCAGCATTGAGGTTATTGACCCGCAGACGCTGTATCCTTTTGATACGGATAAAGTTTGTGGCGCTTCGTTAAAGAAAACCAGTAAGTTGTTAATAGTGGATGAAGACCTTCCCGGTGCTGCATCCGCCTATATTTTACAGCAAGTGCTTGAAGATCAGAAGGGCTATTACGCACTTGATGTTCAGCCTAAAACGCTTACAGCAAAAGAGCACAGGCCGCCATATGGATCAGATGGAGGATACTTTAGCAAACCATCACTGGATGATATTATTGAAGCGGTTTACAGTTTAATGAATGAGACTGATCCGCATAAATATCCGGCTATTTATTAATGAGTTAATGTGTGAGTTAGTGAATTAGCGATTTAATCAGCAAGTTGGTTATTTGTCATTAAATCTCATTCATAACACCCCTTTTTATAAAAATCTTACTTTTGCGTCCCGGTTGTTTTGACCGGGACGTTTTTATTTAATACTTATGGATACTACATTTTCAACAATAGCAGATATTATAAAGAACCGTCGCAGCGTTAAAGCGCAGGCAATGAATGGCAATAAAATCCCGAATGGCCATGTTGCTGCCATATTGGAGCTGGCCAACTGGGCGCCTACGCACGCTTATACCGAGCCGTGGCGGTTCGTGGTTTATGAAAATCCGGCCGAATTTTGTCAGCAACATGCAGAATTATATAAGCAAAACAGTATGGGAGATAATTTTAACCCAACTGTTTATAATAATTTAATGCACCAGGGTGATAAAGCCTCACACATAATTATAGCCATAATGAAACGGGGCGATTTAGCAAAGATCCCGCCTTTTGAAGAAATTGCTGCAGCATCATGCGCCATACAAAATATGTTGTTGAGTGCCGCTGCATTAAACATAGCCTCGTTTTGGAGCACGGGGGGGATGGCACAAAAGCCCGTTTTAAAAGAGTTTTTGGGATTTGGTGAGGAGGATCTGGTTATGGGCATCCTGTACTTTGGTTATGCTGATGAGTACCCCGCAGGGCAAAGAAATACCGAAATAGAAGAAAAAATAACCTGGGTTAAATAATAATTAAACTTTTTTTAAGTTTATTAAACAATACTTATATTAAATTTTTTATATAGAATTTAATATTTATGCGGGTAGATTATACTAAAAGATAATTTTTTAATTATTAAATTATAATCTACCTTTGCAACGATTTGTAATTAGTGGCAAAATAAGCAGAACCCTGAGGCTGCTTTTTACGTAGAAAAGGCCCTAATTGATTATTGATTTAACCCTGGTAAAGAATGAGAAAACCTCTAGGCGGATTTGTGTGCATTTTATTGATCCTCGCAATTGCTACCATCAGCTGGAAACCGGCAGAAATTAACAAACATAACATCGATTTTAAAAACGCTTTTTCTGCAAGGGAATTGCTTGAAAAATACATTAGTAATATTTATGAATCTGCACATTTGCAGGGATCAGGCCTGGAGCTTGATGTTTTTAGTAAAGCAGTAACTGGCTTTATGAATTTAAAGGCAACCAACAAGTTGCCGCAAACCAGTTCAATTCTTACCGTTGTTGATTTAACCAAATCAAGCCATGCAAAGCGGATGTGGATAATTGATATGCTTAATAACGAACTGCTTATTAATACCTGGGTGTCGCACGGGCATGGCAGCGGCGATGATATGGCTACAAGCTTTTCAAACAAAATTGATTCGCATCAAAGCAGCCTGGGTTTTTATATTACTGATGATGTTTACAATGGAAAAAACGGACGCTCCTTACGTTTAGACGGTATGGACGCAGGCTTTAACTCCAACGCCCGTGAGCGTGCCATAGTGGTACATGGTGCAGATTATGTTGGCGAAAATGCAATAGATCAGATTGGTCGTCTTGGCCGCAGCTACGGCTGCCCTGCAGTTCCACCTGAGGTTTCAGACAAGGTTATCGACCTAATCAAAAACAAAACAGTGATGTTTATCAATGGTAACGACGGACGTTATAACTCAAGGTTTTTAGATCAGGACCTGGCTGCAAACTATGTATTCCCGGGTACGAACAACAGCGTTATGGCAAGTCTGTAAAGACACTAATTTTCACGAATTTATTCGAATTTCACGAATTTGATTTGGAAGACCAGCCGTCTTCCTGAATTGTTTTCGTTTCTCCAATCAGACGATATAATTCGTGCAATTCGAATAAATTCGTCCTTATTTAATTTTTTGCCATTAATTGATTGGTTGGCTGCAGAAATTTTTGCAGATGCTCATATAAAACAATATCCTGCCCGTATACATCATTTCTGAATTGCAATTTACTGTCTTCATCAAGCCAGCAGGTAACATACGTAATATATACCGGAACTTTTTTTGGCAAATAAATAGTGGTAGGATTGGGATTATCCTCTGCCATATCTTTAGCAATTGTATCATATTTGTCGCCCTGTCCAAATAGGTTTAAGGCAAGTCCCTGTGGGTCGCCTAAACGTACGCAGCCATGGCTTACCGCACGCATTTTTCTGTAAAACGCGCTTTTTGCCGGTGTATCATGCAAATAAACACTGCTTCTGTTGTTAAACAGAAATTTTATTTTACCCAGGGAATTATCGGCCCCCGGTTTTTGTTTAAACTCATAGGGCGAGTTTTCTTTGGTGATCTTAGTCCAGTCAATATCTTCCGGGTCATCAACCAACCGGTCATTTTCATAAACATCAATGGCTTTGTTTGACAAGTAAAAGCGGTCCTTCGCGGCTTCAACCAGGATCTCTTTGTTGGCAATGCTACGCGGAATGTTCCAAACAGGGTTTACATCAACACTATGGATTAAGCTGTTAAGCAGCGGTGTTTCATGCTCGTTTGGCTTATCAATTTTGCAGGTATCGTTATAGGCGGCAAGCGTGTTGGCATTATCCATATTGCGGCCCTGGCCAACACAAACTTTCATTTTTAGTACTGATTTGCCGCTATCTATTACATTCAGAAAAAAATCAGGAATGTTTACAATAACGTATTTGTTTTCAAAAGGCTTGTTCCGCCATCTTAAACGCTCAAGGTTAACCAGCAAAATACGTTTGGTTTCCTCGCCCGACCGGCCCGGATCTTCATATTTCTCTCTCAATGCCTTTTGTAAGGCCAGGTATTGCGGGCTTTTGGGTTGAATGCTATCCAGGTATGCCTGCATGTCGCCAATGTGAAAAACACGCAGCATGCCCAGGCTATCAGGTCTTTTGGTTGCTAAAAAATATCGCTGGTAAATTAGTTTTGGGTTTATTACCCCATATTGCATCGCATTGGAGTAATTTATTAACGAATTGGCAGCTGCAAGTTCAATTTTAGCTATTTGACGATAAGCGGAATCTAAACTCTTTGTGTTTTTTTTGATAGCAAAATTATATATCAGCGTTCTTAATCTGTCCGCCTTAAAAATTTCGGGATTAAGCCCGTGCTCATCAGCCCTTAAACAATAGCTTGATATAGTCTGCAGGTCACCATTAAATAAATGCGCCAGCACTAATTGCGGCGTATAATGATTTCTTCTATAGTAATCTGCAATAAAATCAGCATGTTTTAATTTTGAATGCTCACGGATCAGCTCGTTTTTAAGGACTTTGGAAAAAGCTTCAGGTGTATAATCCTGGTAAATTTTGTTGTGGGTCTTTTTAATAAAGAAAGTGGCTGTTTCGTTACGCTTCTTTTTACAGCTTTGAAAAGTGAGAATGAAGGCAGAAAGGATTAAAAGGGCTACGGTAATTTTCTTTACCGGATGTAATTTGATCATAACTATTAATGGACTCAAAGATAAGGCTTTGTTAGCAATTCACAGGAACAACTTAATATTAGATTTTTGTTAATTTTGAAAAGCACAAAAATCAACCCATACCACATGGGTCTTAATTTTTACAACCAATAGCATGCCAATGAAAAGATATTTCCTGGTTTTTTTAATCTTTTTAACGAGTAGTCACCTGAAGGCTCAAAAATTTAGCCCAGTAAATGAAAATTCCACTGCTGGCGTGAAGAAAATCCTGAACTTTTTGTATGATATAAAGGGCAAAAATATTTTATCAGGACAGCAAAACTACAACAGCGACATGAACGTGTTTTCAGACAGCGCTAAAAATATTACAGGTAAATACCCGGCTGTTTGGGGCAGTGATTTTATTAATTGGGGCGATAAGGACCTGGGCCCGCAGATAGTTGAGGAAGCGATAAAGAAGTCGAAAGAAGGTTATATAATTACCCTGATGTGGCATGAAGGAAAACCGACAGATAACCCTCCGTATGACTTTGAAAAAAATGTAAAAGGTAAAATGACCGATGCTGAATGGAACGAACTGGTAACACCCGGTACCAATCTGAATAAAAAATGGCTTGGTCAGATTGATGTTGTAGCAGGTTATTTAAAACAGCTCAGGGACGCAGGGGTAACCGTTTTATGGCGGCCATATCATGAAATGAACGGTGTTTGGTTTTGGTGGGGAAACAGAAAGGGTGAAAATGGCATCAGCAAATTATGGAAAATGATGTATGACAGGTACACTAATTATTTTCACTTAAATAATTTGTTATGGGTATGGGGAGCAAACGGGTTACGGGATATCCCATACGATGAGGCTTATGATTATAAAGACTACTATCCCGGTGCTAACTATGTTGATATTTTAGGGGCTGATGTATACCACTTTGACTATGAGCAAAAGGATTACAATGAATTGCTGAAGCTGGCCAACGGCAAACCGATAGCACTTACCGAAACCGGCGAACTACCCAAAGCGGAGATCCTTAAAGTACAACCCGAATGGACCTGGTTTATGGTTTGGACAAGCTGGCTTTGGACAGATAATACGCATGACCGGGTTAAAGAAATCTACAACTTACCCCAAACCATGAGTCACGATGAGGTTAAAGCTAAAATGAATCAGTTAAAATAATTTTTATGAGTAATAAACCTGAAGTTTGGCTCCGCGGGCCATTAGATGATATTCCGGGATTGTTGCAGCCCGTCGCTCATGCTTTATTGCAGGCACGTGAGGAGATCACAGAATTAATGACGGACTTTCCGGAAGCATTGTTGTGGGAAAAACCTGCAGGCCTTGCCTCACCTGGTTTTCACCTGCAGCACCTTGCAGGGGTGCTCAACAGGCTTTTTACTTATGCTAATGGCAAACAGCTTGATCAGCAGCAATTGGACGCGCTCGCAGCGGAAGGCAAGCCGCCGGTAGGAGAATATGACGTAAGTACTTTAATTGAGAGGTTTAATAAACAGGTTGCTGACTGCATTGCTCAGCTAAAAAAAGTTAATGAATTAACCCTAACAGAAAGCAGGGGAGTAGGACGGGCAAATTTGCCGTCAACCATTATTGGGTTATATGTGCATGGGGCCGAACATACCATGCGGCATACCGGGCAGCTTTTGGTTACGGTAAAAGTATTGATTGATAAATATGCCGATGATGTGGATTCCCGGCTTATAACGTAGTGTTTTCTCCGCCATTTGGGCCATAAAAAATAACCCGGGTTGCAAAATCTTCTGTGAAATTTTCAAAGCGATGCTCAATACCGGCAGGTACAAAAAGCACATCGCCTGTCCCGAACGCAGACCGCTCGCCATTGTTTAAAAACTCCCCCTTTCCGCTGATGATAACATAAAGTTCATCCTGCAAATGCGGGGTTTGATGGTCTGTTTTTGCCGGACGGTAAATTTCGACCGACATGCTGCTATGCTCCATCAATTTGATGAACAGCGCGCCATCACTGCCGGCTAATTTCTGTAGAGCATCAGTCACTGTTGATCGCATAGATCAAAAGTAATTATTTAGCCTAAAAATCAGATGATTTTAGTAACAGGGACTCGGGTACATTTTGAACCTTAACAGCCTGCAAAGCCATTGCGTATTGTGGCCTTTGTAGAAGCACTTTCAGCTTCAGCTTGTGCCCAAATTTTTTGAGCAGGTATGTCAATAATAAAAGAACCATAAATTTGATTTTAAGTTATTTGTGGAATTTTAATCAATGTTTATTAAAAAGTAATTTTTATCCGTTAAATAGTATTTTTATATCACAATAAACTGCAATACGGTGAGGGGGAGGCGTATTGACTGAATTACAGTAACTTATACGTTTGCTTTTATAAATAAGATGTGTTATTAGTTTAACATTTTTAACTTAATTAACATGGGAAAAGAAACAGTAAGCGATCTCATTAAATTCCTGCTTCCTTACCCGGATAGTGTTAAGGCTGCTGCTTTATTGTTAAGGGAATTTGTTTGGGATTTGTACCCCGAAACCAATGAGCTTATTTATGACAACTATAACGCTTTAGCTTTTGGCTGGTCGCCAACCGATAAGGCTGGTGATGTATTTTGCAGCATAGCCGTGTTTAGCGACCATGTGAATTTTGGCTTCAATCGCGGAACCGATTTTCCCGATCCTCAAAAAAAATTGCTGGGTAACGGTACGCGGTACCGATATATAAAAATAAAAGAAAGGGACGATCTTCCCGAGGCCTATATAAAACAACTGCTGGAATATGCTTATGAAAATTCTACATCACGATTAAAACCTTCAAAAAAGATAATAAAAAGCGAAACCATAGTTAAATCGATATCCCCGGTTAAAAGAAGACCGGGTTAGAGATTAGAGGCTAGAGATCAGAGATTAGTTGGAGTCCGAAAGTCGGAAAAGTCAGTAAAGTCCGAAAGAAAAAATAAATTCTGCATTTAAAATTCCGACGTCCGCATTTTAACTAATCTCTGATCTCTAGCCTCTAATCTCTCCAACTAATGATTTCCTTTGGCGGCAGCAGCTGCTTTATCAATGGCGGCCTGTTTTTTGGGGTCGACATATTCCTCATCCCGGCTTTCAGGCACATTTCTCATATCAATGTTTTCCACGTACACCCACCTGCCGTTCTTTAACTTATAACCATCGTAGCTTAAATCAGGACCGTATGTAGCATATTTGCCCTTTAATTTTGGATCGGGCGGGGCAAGGTGATCAAATACGATCAGGTTTTGTTCAGGTACGTACTTTAACAGCATTGAAGCCTGGCGGGTATATTCAAATATTACGCGGTCGCGCGTTTTTCCATTGCCGTCAAAAATATGCATCCCAAGTTCAGGCTTACCTTCGTTAAAAGACAATACCTCAATTACTTTTTTTGTTGATTCAACGGTATTACCTTTCCAGCCTACTAATACATAGTAGGGTTTTGGGCTATAAACAGGGATTATTTTATAGTACTGCGCACCATACCACTTGCGGTTATCAGTAACCGAATCTTCCGGGTTTTTTAACAAAGGAGAGTAGTCTTCCAATGGGTACATCTTTAAATTACCGCCTGTATTTAACTGTATAGTGCCATAAAACCGGTTGCTGCCGTCTAAATTAATAATGTGCCAGCTGAATATGCGGAAGCGGTTATCAGGCGAGTTTAAAATGCTTATGCTTTTTACTGAATCAAACGGAAAAAGGAATGAATTTGGGATTTTTAATGCGCTTACGAGCGTTTTGATGAATGCATAATTTGCATTTTTTCGTTCAAGGTCGTTCTCATCATTTACAAACTTTTTACCCAGGCTAACCAGGGAGTCTTCGTATAAATGCAATTGTTTTATGCGTCCGCTTTCATCCGAATGCTGGGCGAAACCCGGCAAGAAAAAAAATAGAATAGTAATTGTTAAAAAGAAATACTTTATCACCATTTGTATCTGTAACGTAACTAACCCAAATAACGGAAATATATTTATTTTTATTTCCTCTCAAAACTAATAATATTTAATAGGTATATTTAATTGTTAATTAGTTTTTTAACCTCTAATCCTTATGGCTGCAGCAGATCAAATTGTACAAATAGCAACAACCTACAGTACCGAAAATATTACGGAGATCCAGGTAAATGCCGGATGGACTGATAAACAGTACCAGGCTGATATGGTATCGATAGGGTGGGAGCCCGGCGATGAGTGGTGCGCCGCCTCGGTAAAACTTACCTGGAAAAAAGGATACGCAGACAACCCAGCCGTTTGGGCACATGCTTTACGGCTTTTATCACTAAACAGCCAACAAATAGCAGTAAACTTCCATGCCGATCCGGTATGGCCAACATCAACTCATATACCAAAATTGGGCGCAATTGCTGTATGGCAGGAAGGTGATAGTTTAACGCAGGGGCATTGCGGCATTGTGGTTGCGGTTAACGGCAATCAATTTACTACTGTTGAAGGTAATACCTCATCACCAAGTCAGCCCAGCATTCGCAATGGTTGGACGGTTGCTGCGCACACGCATACATTAGGTTTACCGCATATTACAAACGGTCTTAATTTTGACAGGTTTGTATATGCAATAGAAAGTTACGATCCGCTTGTTGTTGAATAGTTTTCAATAACCATTGCGCTTGCGCCGCCGCCTCCGTTGCAAATTCCTGCAGCGCCGAATTTTCCGTTGTTTTGCTGTAATACGTGCAGCAACGTTACAATGATCCGGGCGCCTGATGCACCCAGCGGATGGCCTAATGAAACAGCGCCGCCATTTACATTTACTTTTTCAGGGTCGAGCTTTAAAAGCTGGTTATTTGCTATGGATACAACCGAAAATGCTTCGTTTATCTCAAAATAATCAATCTCGTCAGCTGAGAGCCCTGCACGGTGCAAAGCCAGCGGGATGGCTTTTGATGGAGCAGTAGTAAACCACTCCGGTGCCTGCTGTGCATCGGCATAAGCAACAACCTTTGCAAGTGGTTTAATGCCCAGTTCATCAGCTTTTTCCCTGCTCATTAAAACTACCGCCGCTGCACCGTCATTAAGGGTGGATGCATTGGCCGCGGTTACGGTTCCATCCTTTTTAAATACAGGCTTCAATGAAGGGATCTTATCAAACTTTACGGCTTTTGGCTCTTCGTCTTCGGCAAATAAAGTTACTTCGCCTTTTTTATCTTTTAACTCAACCCGAGTTATTTCATCCTTAAACTTACCTTCGCTTTGCGACTTTTGCGACCTTTTATATGATTCTATAGCAAAAGCATCCTGCTCTTCGCGGCTTATATTGCATTCAACAGCACATAATTCTGCTGCTGAACCCATGTGGTAATCGTTGTACACATCCCAAAGGCCATCTTTTATCAATCCATCGGTAATTTGACCGTTGCCCAGCCTGTAACCATTTCGGGCCTTATCCAAATAATAAGGCACATTGCTCATACATTCCATCCCACCGGCTACAACAATTTCATTTTGGCCCAATGCAATGCTTTGAGCTGCCAGCATAATGGCTTTCATGCCCGATGCACATACTTTATTAACCGTAGTAGCAGGCAAAGGCGGAAGCCCTGCGAATATTGCTGCCTGTGTTGCCGGGGCCTGGCCCAGGTTTGCAGATAATACATTGCCCATGTACACTTCCTGGATCTGTTCAGGCTTTAATCCTGCCTTTTCAACTGCTGATTTAATAACAATACTGCCCAGTTGTGTTGCTGAAAGGCTTGCCAAACTGCCGCCAAAACTGCCGATAGGGGTGCGGGTTGCTGAAACTATTACTACTTCTTTCATGAATGATCTTTAAAATTGGTACCGCAAATTTAATATTTTTTATTATGCACGCATAGTATTTAAGTCGATAGTCTTAAGTCATGAGTCAAAAGTCTGCAATATTTTTGACTCAGGACTTAAGACTCAGAACTTATTACTAGTCTGTCTTTTTCTTTTTGCTGCTTTTTTTACGCTCATTTAAAGCTTGCTGCAGCAGGTATTCTATCTGGCCGTTAGTGCTCCTGAATTCATCCCCGGCCCAGTGCTCAATTTCTTTAAGAACTTCCGGGTTAATGCGTAATATAAATGCTTTTTTCTCAGCCATAAATCAATGTGCCGCTTGTCTTTTTCTTCTCAAAATAATTAAATACGATCCCAAAAAGGCCAATAAAGGAATTACTGTTGCCGGCGCCAGGCTTTGATCAATATAAATAGTATCCGTTAAGCTAAAAGGACTGCTGTGAATATGCATTATTTTTCCATACCCGCTCGATTCCCAAATGTATTCCCTGGCCCAGATTGAAGGCCTGTAAAATTCAGCGCTAAAACCGGTTTGTAATGTAAAAACTATCTTTCGGCTAAACAGCTCTTGTGTTGCCCGTCCTAAGGTCACACCATCCTGGTTGGTAATTAGCAATGTCCGGCTAAAAATACCTTCACGCTTAAACATCCATGTATCAGCAGCAGTTACTACTGTTGCTTTATACATGGAAAGCCTGCGATAAGTGATTTTACCATAACTGTAAACATTGTCAGTCAATTCATAGTCGGGACTAAACCAGCCCTTCCTTATCATGAAAAGTTGGGTTACCTTTTTTGTATCGAATGTGTTGAACATGTGCTTAGTGGTATAAGGTTCCTGTGTTTACAACAGGGTTTACACTTCGGTCGCCGCACAAAACAACCAGCAGGTTACTCACCATTGCTGCTTTGCGTTCCTCATCCAGCTCAACAATATTTTTTTCGGATAGCTTGCTTAATGCCATTTCAACCATGCCCACTGCGCCTTCAACTATCAGCCTGCGCGCCGAAATAATGGCGGATGCCTGCTGACGCTGTAACATGGTATGCGCAATTTCAGGGGCGTAGGCTAAATGCGAGATTCGTGCTTCCAGTACTTCAATACCCGCACGGTCAAGTCGTTCGTTTAACTCTTTTTCCAATAAAAGGCTTACCTGCTCTGCGCCGCCTCTTAAACTGAGGTGAGCCGACTCATCTTCAAAATTATCATAAGGGAAAGAGTTGGCCAGGTGCCTTACTGCTGCCTCACTCTGTATATTTACATATTGAAGGTAATTTTCAACTGCAAAAATAGCGCTGGCCGTATCTTTTATTTGCCAAACAATTACTGCGGCAATTTCAATTGGGTTACCAACGCTGTCATTTACTTTAAGCTGCTGTCCGTTCAGGTTAAATGCTTTTAACGAAACTTTCTTTTTTGTGGTAAATGGGTTCACCCAAAAAAAGCCGTCCTGTTTAACTGTACCTACGTATTTGCCAAAAAGAGTAAGCAGTTTTGACTCATTGGGAGTTACTATGATAAGTCCCGGTAAAACAAAAATAAAATCTACCAAAACAATAATTACACCCGCTGCAACAGCTCGAAACACAAACGAAATGACAGCTGCGGCAAGCAGCACCAAAAATAAAATGAATGCAAGATAACCGGAAGGAGGGTTAATGGTTTTTTCAGTGTTCATGATTTAAATTGATTTTAAAATGATATCGCAAAGATATCATTCTTTATTTCACAAATGCAAGAAAAACTGCATATAACAGAAACTTATATTAATTTTGAGATAGAAACGTATAAATGGCAAAACTATCTTCATCGCGCCAAAAGGCTTTATTTCGCAAATACTCCCGTAATGTTAAGTTTTTAATGATGCTGGCGAGCATCTGCGTAATTGTTTTTACCCTTCCCAAACAGGCGAAATTTAGTTATGATATTGAAAAGGGGCGGATCTGGAATCAGAAAGATCTGGTATCACCCTATAATTTCGCTATATTAAAAACGCAGCAGGAAGTTGAAAACGACCAGAAAATTGCGCTGGCAAGCATAACCCCCATATACCAGGCAGATGATGGCCTTGCCCAGCACCAGCTTGAGGGATTTAATAATGACATTGAAGTAAAGTGGCACAGCGCAGGTATTCCGGATAACAAAAAGGCCAAATATGCGCTAACCGGCTTTACTTTGTTAAAAGGCATATACGATAAAGGCGTTTTAGTACTTAACCCTAAATACCAGCAAAATGCTGAAAATTATAATGTAACTATATTAAATGATAACGTAGCAACAGATAAAAACACCGCCGAGCTTTTTACCAAACAAAAGGCCTTAGATTATTGCGACCAGTTTTTAACAGCTCATAAGGAGTTTGATAAGGCTTTTCTGCTCGATCTGATCAATAACAGGCTTCAGCCTAATTTAATATATGATAACAAACTAACCTCCCGGCTTGAAAAAGAAGTAGTTGAAAACCTGTCGACTACAAGAGGGATGGTACAAAAAAGCGAAGTAATAATAGCCAAGGGCTCCGTGGTGAGTGATGAGGCGTACCAAAAATTACAATCGTACAAAAAAGCATTTGAGGATAACGCACGTATAAACGGCGACCGGCGATTGGTTTTGCTTGGTCAGTTTTTGCTGGTAGGCATTGCCATTACGTTGCTTATTGTGTTTTTATACCTTTTTCGTAAGGATATTTATGCGGATAACCGCCTTGTGAGCCTTATATTACTGGTAATTACGGCAATGCTGTTCACGCTGTCAGTAGCTATAAAGCTGCAGCTCCCCAATTTATACTATATCCCTTATTGTATAGTTCCGATAATTATCCGGATCCTGTTTGATACGCGCCTGGCGCTGAACATCCATTTACTGGTAGTACTCATAGCCGGCTTTTTTGTACCCAACAGCTTTGAGTTTGCTTATTTTGAAATTACGGCTGGGATGGTTTCTATTTACAGTATTAAAAACCTCATTCGACGTGAGCAATTCCTTATTTCGGCGCTTATCATCACCTTTACTTATTTTGTTTCATTCCTTGGGATCTCATTCATCCGCGAAGGCAGCTTCAGAAATATTGACTGGATGGACTTTGTGCCATTTGTAGTAAGCGTTTTGTTAACACTGCTGGCTTACCCGCTTATCTACATCTTTGAAAAGATCTTTGCCATAACGTCTGATATCACCCTGATAGAACTAACCAATACGAATGCACCCCTGCTGCGCGAAATGGCGTTCACAGCGCCCGGTACCTTTCAGCACTCGTTACAGGTTGCCAACCTTGCCGAAAATGCCATATACAGCATTGGAGGCAATGCCTTACTGGTTAGGGCAGGGGCATTGTACCATGATATTGGCAAAATGGAGAACCCTTTGTTTTTTATTGAGAACCAAACCTCCGGATTTAATCCGCATGATAAATTGCCTTACCAGGAAAGCGCCCAGATAATTATCAGGCATGTAAGCAAAGGGATTGAAATGGCCCGCAAAGCAAACCTGCCTGAAATTGTGGTCAACTTTATCCGCACCCATCATGGCGATACAAGAGTGGATTATTTTTACCAGTCGTTTTTGAAAAATTTTCCGGAAAAATTCATCGATGAAAACACTTTTAGGTACCCGGGACCCATTCCTTTCTCAAAAGAACAGGGTGTTTTGATGCTTGCGGACTCGGTTGAGGCTGCTTCCCGTGCATTAAAAGAGCCTGACGAATTATCAATAAGCAACCTTGTTGACAGGATTGTTAAATACAAGCTTGATCAAAACCAGTTGAAAGACAGCGATATAACCCTCAAGGATATTGAAACTATAAAAACAATATTCAAAAAAATGCTAATGAGCATTTACCACGTTCGGGTAGATTATTAAGAAAACGAAGTTTTTTTTTGAGGGATAAGCCTAATTGCTATATTTGCAATCCCGAAAAAAAGGGAATTATTGGAATAACGATCTGCAAAGATCAAAATATGGTGAGGTGCCTGAGAGGCCGAAAGGATCAGTTTGCTAAACTGACGTACGGGAAACTGTACCGAGGGTTCGAATCCCTCCCTCACCGCTGAATGAAAAACTACCCTGTAAATATTTTATTTACAGGGTTTTGTGTTTTTTTAGCGTATTTCCCAGGGCACCCCACCTGAGTTTATTCACTTAAGTATTTGAAAATTAGCCTCTTAATTTTAATGGATTTAATTGTTATCCAAAGTGATGGAAATTTAGGGCCTTTTTATAAGTGTGAATTGTGCAGCGGTGTGAAGTAACCTTCTGTTAAATACGATACACTGAATGGTATCGCAAAGCTGGCGTGGTCAGGCATATTGCAAGCTACAGGACTTACCACCCCTTGTTGTCAATTAAATTTGACCGGAGATATGGCTGTCAGTAAGT
>Ga0193702_1000182_pt1 | contig 24994 bp, 22 predicted proteins | sample U3a1metaG_FD_143060 | JGI IMG/M metagenome (GOLD analysis project Ga0193702, IMG submission 143060) | Soil microbial communities from a riparian zone of the East river system, Colorado, United States - U3a1 | ecosystem: Environmental > Terrestrial > Soil > Riparian zone | place: USA: East River... | reverse complement strand
AATAGGCCGTTAATTTACCTTCGGCAACATACACACCTTTATTTTTAGAGTTTGATACTATTGTGTTACGGGCAACAATAAGGCCGGTAATATTGGCGATGGAGCCACCGCTAACCAGTATGCCGCTACCACTTGCCGGATAGTTTATCAGTTGCTTACACCAGTTAATCACCTGTTTATCTACATATAGAGCGCTTTGATCCGCAATGGTGGCGTTGCTGTTCATCACCCCAGCAAGCAGGTCGGCAAAGGCGCCCATAGGGGTGCCGGTACCTTGTACCCATGCAAAATATTTTGGATGAATATTGCCGCCGTGATATGGAAAAATATTTTGCTTAAACTCCTCGTAAATTTCAAAAATATCCCCGGGCTGTTGAGGAATGGGCTTTTTAAACTCATCCTTTACCTTTTCAGGTATCGGCGTCCATACCGGTTTTTCGCCAATGCCTTTTAAATAATCAACCATGTCGTCAATTATTTGGTGGCCCAACGTTTTAATATCGTCCCAATTGGCCGGATCTAATCCAATCTCCGGTTTTGAATTCATCTTCATCATAAAAATATTTGCCTTACAAAAATGTGTTATAATTTTTTAATAAAACAGATGCAGAATTATTATTTTTGTGCATAACAGATCGGTTCGTTTATTGACAGGCAAAGTTCCATTCAATTAACTACTGGTAAAACCCGATAGTTGCTATAATACAGATGATAGATAATTCAACCCTGGTAACTGCACCTGATGAAGACTTTTTGTACGTACAGATTGCAGATAGGCTGGGCAGCCAGATCCACCAGCTGACATTAAAGACAGGTGAAAAATTACCCTCCGTACGGGCGTTAAGCCAGGAGCAGGGGATTAGCCTGAGCACGGCCTATAAAGCTTATGTTCAGCTTGAAATTAGGGGATTAATAGAGGCAAGGCCAAAATCAGGCTATTATGTGCGCTATACTCCGGCTCGCTCTTTTGATGAGCCAAAGCATGAGAGACAGGTAAATGTATCCGAAAAACTCAGCCTTGATGAGATGATAGCGATGGTTCATCGCAATTTTTCGGCTGATAGCATTGTGAAATTATCTGTCGCCTCTCCTGCATTATCCTTGTTGCCGCAGGCTAAGCTCAACAAGTCAATGATGGAAGCAATCCGTTTAAGCAGCAATAGCTGTATTAGCTACGAAGGCGTCCAGGGGAACGCAAATTTAAAAACGCACATAGCCCGCCAGGCTTTTAGCTGGGGAGGCAACATATTGCCGGATGATGTTGTAACTACCCAGGGATGTATGGAGGCGTTGGTGTTTTGCTTACGTGCGATAACGAGACCGGGCGATACGGTAGCTATTGAAAGCCCAACCTATTTTGGGATTTTTAGCACCGTGCAAAGCCTGGGTTTAAAAATTATAGAAATCCCAACAAACTCGGTCGATGGCCTTGACCTGGATTTCCTGGCAAAGGCTATTTATAAACAGCAAATAAAGGCCTGTTTGTTTGTGCCCACCTTTAGCAACCCGCTGGGCTATTGCATGAGCAATGAGAAGAAAAAGAAACTGGTGGAATTATTAGCTAAAAATGAGGTGCCGCTTATTGAGGATGATATTTATGGCGAGATGTATTTTGGTAAAACAAGGCCGCGTACGTGTAAAAGCTATGATAAACACGGTTTGGTGATGCTTTGTTCATCCGTGTCAAAAACATTGGCGCCGGGGTACCGTGTAGGCTGGTGCATTCCCGGGAAGTTTAAAACGGAAATCATCAACCTGAAGCTAAAACATTCGCTATCATCGGCATCGCCAACGCATGCGGCCATCGGCCATTTTTTTGAAACAGGGCGGTATGATCTGCACATGCGCAACCTGCGCAAAGCGCTGCACACCCAATGTTTAAGGTACACCCAGGCCATTGCAGAATATTTTCCGAATGATGTTAAGGTGAGCAGGCCACAAGGTGGTTACGTACTTTGGATTGAGCTGAATAAAAAAATTGATGCGTTTGAGCTATATAAACAGGCATTGGTTTACAAAATCAGCATTTCGCCGGGGCAGATCTTTAGTACCGACAGTCGTTTTACAAATTTCATCCGAATCAGTTTTGGCATCCCATACAATGATGAAATTGAGCAGAGCCTTAAAACATTGGGCCAGTTAATAAGTAATTTTTAATAAACAGCCAACCATCTTTAATATTTTCCGTTATACCTATATGATCCAATCGTCCATAACCCATCGTTTAAAAGATCAGCATAGAGCAATTACCCCCATCATTATAAAACTTAATGACAGGCAAATACAGCAACATCACATTAAAGGTAAGTGGAGCATCCACGAACATATTGCCCACCTTGCCAAGTATCAGCCAATTTTTATCGACCGTGTCAGGAAAATCCTATTGATGGATAATCCCGAGTTTGAAGCTTACAGGGCAGAGGACGATGACGGATTTGAGATTTATTGCGCGTTCACAACCTATGAACTGCTTAAAAAGATCTCAACCGACAGGGAGATTATCTATAGCCTGGTAACTAAATTGTCTCCGGATAAGCTTGATCGCATTGGGATTCATTCTAAATATGGTAAACTAAATATTTTGGACTGGACAGAATTTTTCCTTTTACATGAGGCGCATCATCTGTACGCAATTTTTCAATTGACGCACACGCTGAAATGATTTCTGATTCAGATTGTAAAATCTTTCCTTTCCTCAATCGTCTACCCATTAAATAACAATTCATTGTTAATTTTACTGACCTTTTGTTTCTAAACAAAAAATAAAAAACTTATGCCTGAAGATAAGCCCAAACAACCCGGAATTTTTAGCCTGCTAAAGCCATATTCAGGTTTGGTATTCCTGTTGATCCTGTTTGCGCTGTTTAGCAACAGCGTTAACCTTTGGCTGCCCAAAATAATTTCGCACGGTATTGATGATTATATTCATAGCATGATGCGGCGGCTCCATTTTGATACCGGCCCGGTGATCATAAAATTTTCGCTGGCGGTACTGTTCATTTTTGTGTGTTCATTCCTGCAAAGCATTATCCAAACCTATACATCCGAAAAGGTCGCCCGCGATTTGCGCACCAGGCTGTCGGATAAAATCTCCCGGCAAAGCCATGCTTTTGTTGAAGAGGTAAATCCATCAAAACTGTTAACTAATCTTACTGCCGATGTGGATTCTATAAAATTGTTTGTGTCGCAAGCGCTGGTATCTATCGTATCATCGGTATTTATTATTGTAGGCGCCAGTATTTTGCTGCTAACCATTAACTGGAAGCTGGCTTTGTGCGTTATAGCCATCATCCCTATAATTGGCGGCACTTTTTTTTATGTGCTTAAAAAGGTGCGGGCGTTGTTTATGAAAAGCCGCGAGGTTATTGATTGGCTTAACAAAGTAATAAACGAAAGCATTTTAGGTTCGGCCCTGATCCGTGTAATTAATTCACAGCAGCTGGAATTTGACAAGTTTTTACAAGCCAACACCAAGGCAAAAGATTTCGGACTCTCCATATTACGCTTGTTTGCAGGATTGATCCCAGTTATTACCTTTTCGGCCAATATAGCCATGCTGAGCATTTTGGCATTGGGCGGGCATTTTGTAATAAACGGTACCATGAGCCTCGGTGATTTTGCCGCTTTTAACAGCTACCTGGCTCAGCTTATATTTCCGATACTGGTTATTGGCTTTATGAGTAACATTATAGCTGCTGCAACAGCTTCCTTCCAGAGGATAAATACGGTTTTAAACGCATCAGATAATACAGAGACAGGGCTATTAAAGGACGCCTTGCAGGGCAATATTCAGCTAACAGGTGTATCTGTATCCTACGGGCAAAAACCGGCGCTTAAAGCCATATCAATGGATATAGAGGCAGGCTCAAAAATTGCTGTAATTGGCCCCACGGCTGCAGGTAAAACACAGTTGCTTTATTTGCTTACCGGCCTCATAAAGCCGAAAAGCGGGACTATTTTATTTGACGGAAAAACCATTGAGGAGTATAACAGCGAATCGTTCCATAGCCAGGTTGGTTTTGTTTTCCAGGACAGTATTATTTTTAATATGAGTATTCGTGAGAATATTGCTTTTAGCGATACCGTGACCGATGAATCATTGCAAAAAGCTATTGATACAGCCGAACTAAGGGAATTTATTGAAAGCCTACCCGAAAAATTGAGCACCATTGTTTCAGAACGAGGGTCGAGCCTTTCTGGTGGGCAAAAACAACGCATTATGCTGGCAAGGGCGCTGGCAATAAATCCGAGGGTTTTATTGCTGGATGATTTTACAGCGCGTGTTGACGCCAATACCGAAAAGAAGATCCTGGCCAATGTGCAAAAGAATTATCCGGGATTAACCTTACTATCGGTAACCCAAAAAATAGCCTCGGTTGAACATTACGACCAGATAATTTTATTAATGCAGGGTGAGATTATAGCCAGTGGCAAGCATGATGACCTTATGAAAACCAGCCCTGAATACGTACAGATCTTTAACTCGCAACAAAGTACCAGCAATTATGAACTACAATCTAAATGACCTCCAGGCGAAGGCTCCGAAAACCTCAACCTGGTCGTCGCTAAATAAACTGCTGCAGCTAATCTCGCACGAAAAAAGAAACCTGTGGCTTGCTTTTTTTACCATCTTGGTTACTTCAACAATAAACCTGATGGGGCCGCTTGTGGTAGGCAACACTATTGATAAGTATATTTTTGTAGCACATAAAAACTATCACGGTGTGTTGGTAAATTGTGCCATTTTGTTTTGCATGTACCTGGTTTCGCTCGTATCCAGCTATGTGCAAACTATGCTGATGGGTGGGGTAGGGCAGCGAATGTTGTTTACACTCCGCAATTCTATCTTCAATAAATTACAATTGCTGCCTGTTGGCTTTTTTAATCAGAACAAAGCGGGTGATCTTATTTCGCGTGTTAATAATGATACGGATAAGCTGAACCAGTTTTTTTCACAGTCATTAATGCAATTCATCGGCAGCATAGCCACTATGACAGGCGCGGGAATATTTTTGCTGGCCATAAATATTAAGCTTGGGGCAGCAACGTTGATTCCGGCTGTTATTATTTTGCTATTTACCAGTGCAACATCGGCATGGGTAAAACGAAAAAATGCCAGGAACCTTAAAAGTGTTGGCGGCATGAGCGCCGAGATCCAGGAAAGCCTGAATAATTTTAAAGTGATCATCGCCTTTAACCGCCGCGATTATTTTCGCAAGCGTTTTGATGAGGCTAATCAACAGAATTATAAAACAGCCATTGGGGCAGGAATTGCTAATAACTCTTACGTGCCGGTTTACGGAATGTTTTCGAGCTTTGCGCAGTTAATTGTATTAGCTTATGGCATTTACCTGGTATCGCTGGGAGAGTTAGGTATCGGTTTACTGGCAGTAAGCTTTTTATCGTATGCAAATAACTTTTATAACCCGCTAAGGCAGTTAGCTGCACTATGGACAAACTTCCAGGTAGCTATGGCAGGCTGGGACAGGATAGCCCAGATCCTGGCGCTGGAACCTGATCTGGCTATCGTAAACAACGCTGTATCTGAACCATCAGCTTCGCTTTTGGAATTCAGGAATGTGCATTTTGGATATGAAGAAGATAAAGAGATCCTGCACAACATCAGCTTTAAAATGGAACAGGGCAAAACCTATGCGCTGGTTGGTCCAACAGGTGGCGGTAAAACAACTACAGCATCATTAATAGCCCGTTTATATGATCCGGGTAAAGGACAGGTATTGCTTAACGGGAAGGATATAAGGAGTTATGAGCCTGCTGAGCGCACAAAAAAGATAGGTTTTATTTTACAGGAACCATTTTTGTTTACCGGAACTGTGCGTGATAACATATTGTATGGTAACGAACTTTATGTCAATTACACCAATGAGCAGCTGGAACAGGTGATAAAGGAGGCTAACCTGGGCGCTCTCCTGGCTATATTTGAAAACGGACTGGATACAAAAGTGCTTTCAAGCGGCGATAGCATCAGCCTGGGGCAAAAACAATTGATAGCATTTATGCGTGCAGTATTACGCAATCCTGAATTGCTTATTTTAGATGAAGCTACTGCCAATATTGATACCATTACTGAAAAATTGCTAAGCGATATTTTAAATAACCTGCCGGCAACAACAACCCGTGTAATTATAGCACACCGGTTAAATACGATTGAAAATGCAGATGAAATATTTTTCGTTAACTCAGGCGAAGTGATCCGCGCGGGCTCATTCGACCATGCAATGGATATGTTGCTGCAGGGAAAAAGAGTAAGTTGAGGATGGTGATTAGAGACTGGAGATTATAGATTAGTTGCCTATTGCTGATGTTAGTGTAAGGATATCTTTTATACTGATATATCACTAATTGTCAATTGTTAGTTTCTAATCCCTTTTCTTAACTAATCTCTAATCACTAACCTCTAATCTCCAATTTTTTTTATACACTTGTGTAAATAAACTATAAACCGATTATGCAAAGATATACTGGTCAAAAACGAATTTTAGTTGCTACTGATTGTATAATTTTCGGATTTGACGGATGGAATTTAAAATTGCTGCTTGTCCATCGTAATATTGAACCCGAAAAAGATAAGTGGAGCCTTATGGGCGGTTTTATTCAGCCGTCAGAATCGCCGGAAGATGCAGCCAACCGGGTATTGGAATTGCGTACGGGATTGAAAAATGTGTACATGGAGCAATTCCAGGTATTTGGCAAGCCGGACAGGGACCCGGTTGAAAGAACCTTATCTATAGCATACTTCGCACTGATAGATATTCACCAGTACGAGCAACAAATAAGCGATGAATACCATGCCGAATGGTTTTTATTGAGCGAAATGCCTGAACTGATATTTGACCATAGCGAAATGGTTAAACTGGCAAAAAGGCAATTGCGTTATAAGGCTGCCTTGCACCCCATATTATTTCAGCTGCTACCCGAAAAATTCACCATCCCCCAGCTACAGGCCCTGTACGAAGGCGTTTATAATACTACGTTCGATGACCGGAATTTCAGCCGTAAGCTTTTATCAACGGGCTTGTTGGTTAAGCTGAATGAGAAAGATAAGTTCTCTTCAAAAAAAGGAGCATTTTATTATAAACTCGATCAATCACACTATACAGAGAATTTCGAAAGATTTTTAAACCTGGTACCTAACCCCGATAAGTTTTTCTAAAGGAACAGCGTAATATTTGCGTCTGCGACACTCACGCGTATCTTTATTACTTGTATTGCGTATTACATTATATTGCATCATTATAATAAATTTTGATGTCATAAATGTTAAATTATATTCAATATCTTAATTCTTAATCAAATAATATACTAAGATATATACAACGGATAGGGAGAAAAACTATATTCGTACATTGATATTGCTGTTTGGGAGGCCATTTATAAATGTTCAGGATTTATTAAAATGGTTTGATAATAACATAATCTCAATAGCGTTCGTAGAATTTACCTTGCTGTATAAGAGCACAGAATATTGATGAAAAAAAAATTATACTTATTATCAGTTCTTTTTTCATGTATGCAATTGGTATCGGCGCAGCAAAAGCCGCAATACACTCAGTATGTTTTTAATAATTACCTGCTAAACCCTGCTGTTGCAGGTATTGAAAACTATACCGATGTTAAAGCTGGTTACCGGAGTCAATGGACTGGTTTGCAGGGAGCCCCTGTAACAAGCTATTTAACTGTAAATGCACCTCTTGGCCAGAATTTTTTACAGGGCGATGCAACCGCCTTTCCGGCAAACGGTGGTATAAATCCGTCGAGCAGGTTGTATACACAAAACTATATGGCCGCCGAGCCGCATCATGGTATTGGCTTTATGGTAGTTAGTGACCAGGCCGGGCCAATCAACCAAACCAATATTGATGCATCATATGCTTATCATCTTGGCCTGGCGGGTAATTTAAACCTTGCTGTAGGCGTTTCCGCAGGATTTAACCACATCAGCCTGAATACCTCACTCATTACGCTTGAGAACCCGCTTGACCCGGCAATAAGTAACGGAAATAACAGCCAATGGAAACCGGATCTGAGTGTAGGAGGGTGGCTGTATTCATCCAATTATTACTTTGGTGCTTCAGTACAACAGTTGATCCCTCAAAATCTTTATTTCAGCACAAATAATTCTTACAATCAAAGTAAAACTGTTCCCCAATATTTTGTGACAGGTGGAGTAAAGCTTTTTTTAACAGATGAGATAACGCTGTTGCCATCATTCTTAATAAAAGTAATTGAACCTACTCCAATTACCTATGATTTAAACGCCAAGTTCTCATTCAGTGATAAGTTTTGGTTTGGTGGCTCCTATCGTCACAACGATTCATTCGGGGTGCTGGCAGGCGTAAATGTAAGTTCATTTATAAATATTGGATATTCATACGATATCACCACATCAGCTCTGAATACCGTAAGTAATGGCACCCACGAAATTGTAATAGGCTTACTGCTTAATAACAGGTATAAGGTGACTTGTCCGCAGCACCTTTTTTAAGGAGAGCCCCCTGGCCCCCTAAAGGGGGAATTGAAAAATCTTAGCGTATAGTAAAGTCAACCTTGGTAAAACAAGGCATCGGCTTATAACTTTAAAAAACCTGAAATTTGCATCTATGCAAATCAAAAAGCTCCCCCTTTAGGGGGCTGGGGGGCCTACAGCTCTTTCCTCAACCTTGCAACCGGGATATTCATCTGTTCGCGATATTTGGCAACTGTGCGGCGGGCAATGTTGTAGCCGGCATCTTTAAGAATCTCGGTGAGTTTCTCATCCGCTAAAGGATGGCGTTTATCTTCAGTACCGATATGCTCTTCCAGGATCTTCTTAACTTCTTTGTTTGACACTTCTTCACCGCTTTCGGTTTGGATAGCCTCCGAGAAGAAAGATTTTAGCAGGAATGTACCAAATTCAGTCTGTACATATTTTGAATTAGCAACCCGTGAAACGGTTGATATATCCATATTAATCCTGTCAGCAATATCTTTCAGGATCATTGGCTTTAAATTTTTATCATCGCCGGTCAGGAAAAACTCGTACTGGTATTGCATAATGGCGTTCATGGTTTTTAAAAGCGTTTGCTGGCGCTGTTTAATTGCATCAATAAACCATTTTGCCGAATCGAGCTTTTGCTTAACAAACTGAACAGCTTCTTTTAGCTTTTTATCGCGCTGCGATGCCTTGTCATAGTGCTCAAACATCTCCTGGTATGAGCGGCTTACCCTAAGCTCTGGTGCATTTTTTGAATTTAAGGTTAGGATCAGGAACCCGTCATTATTGGAGATATGAAAATCAGGGATCACCTGCATTTGCTTGGTGTTCACCTCGTTTGAGTCGCCGGGTTTGGGATTAAGCTTTAAAATTTCATTTACAACCGCCCTGAGCTCGTCCGATGTCATGTTTAATGATTTTTCAAGCTTATCATAATGCTTGCGGGTAAACTCATCCAGGTAATGCTCGACAACCATTATCGCTTTTTTGATGATCAGGTCGTTCGGATCTTTTTTACGCAACTGAATTAACAGGCACTCTTGCAAACTGCGGGCACCTACGCCGGCGGGGTCAAAACCCTGGATAACTTTCAGCATCTCCTCTACCTCGTCATCTTCAGCAAAAACATTTTGCGAAAATGCAAGATCGTCAGTAAGCGATGTGATAGGCCTGCGCAGATAACCATCGTCATCAAGGCTGCCAATGATCTGTTTACCTATCCTGAAATCTTTATCTGATAACGGAAGCAGATCAAGTTGTTGCTGGAGGCTCTCGAAAAATGAACTCTGTACGGCTATGGGTATTTCCTTCCGTTCATCCTCATCATCACCATTCTGATCATATTTTGACCCGTATTCATTTAGATTATCTTCCTGCAGATAGTCTTCAATATTAAACTCATCGGCCTCGCCTTTTTCTTCATCGCCGTTATAGGTATCCTCTTCCGGGTCGCGGTCAGGGTATTGTTCTTCCGGCTCGTTTAAGTTAGTTAAGCTTAAGTCTTCCAGCGCCGGGTTTTCTTCCAGCTCCTCTTTTATCCGGGTGTCCAATGAAACAGTGGGCACCTGCAGCAGCTTTATAAATTGTATTTGCTGCGGAGAGAGCTTCTGTAAAAGTTTCTGTTGGAGATTTTGTTTAAGCATAATTAGATAAGGCCAAAAATACATCAATTACTTTAACTAAAAAATAGCTAAAATAACTTGGCAATTACTACGCTGTTAAATGCTGAAAAAAATAATTTGTTTGGATGGGTTATAAATTTATTCGTTACTTTAGATAAACAAAAATCAGGGCATATGGCTATTATTAAAGAATTTAAAGAGTTTGCCATGCGTGGCAACGTCGTTGATCTTGCTGTCGGCGTTATTATTGGTGCAGCATTCGGTAAGATAGTTACCTCGTTAGTAGCTGACGTTATTATGCCCCCAATTGGTTATATAACGGGTGGCGTTGATTTTGCCGAGAAAAAGATTGTTCTGAAGGAGGCCGATCCGGCACACAAAATCTTAGAGAACGCAATACACTATGGTAATTTTATAAACGCTATAATCCAGTTCCTGATTGTTGCATTTTGTATTTTTATGATGGTAAAAGCGATTAATTCTTTGAAAAAAGTGGAAGAGCCTGCACCGGTAGCTGATCCGGAACCAACAAAAGAAGAGATTTTACTTACAGAGATAAGAGATTTGCTGGCTAAGAAAGCGTAAGGGGCGTTCATTAGTTCACTGGTTTATTTGTTCATTGGTCTTAGCATTTTTAAACAAGATAAGACCAATGAACTATTGAACTAATACACCATTGAACTAAAAGGTTTTAGCCAATTTAGGATCTGTAAGTATAATATAATCTCCCTTGGCGGTGAATTTACTCCAGTCGGGGTTATCAAAGCTGTCATCTGTATAGGCTGCAATATTAAGAATACGTACTTTTGACGCATACTTTTTTAATTGAGCGGCAGTCCCCAATTTTTCTTCACTATGAAAGCCGCCATTTACCTGCATGATCTTAAACCCGGGATGGTTTTTAAATAGTAGCGCAATGTTATAGCCCATGGTTGCATCCCAAAGGTTTTGCGCCTGGTACATTTTCATATTCCCCATTGCGCTGTGGCCGCCCATTATTTCAACAAATTTATCATAATAAGCTCCTGTAGCGGTATCAATAGGCAGCGGTGGTAAAAAGGCTTTGCCTTTTGCGTCAAGCTGCTCCAAACTGCCAAGCCCTAAGCGGTTTACCATATTGGTGTAGCGTGCCGGAGCGTTTGCCGCAGTAACCGGGATGTGATCTTCTTTAGCCAGTTCAATCATGGGACGATAGTCTTTATAATTGTGCCAGGCCCGGGCTTCAGTAATAAAATTTTTTTCGCGGATAAGGCCTGCCAGGTATTCATTAAGCGGAGTTTGACAGTCTGTTTCAAACATCTCTAGTGATAAAGCCATTTTTCCCTGGTATTTTTCAGCAAGCTTTTTGAATATGGCATGTTCCAGGTAATGCCCGGCCGAGTCATTGTGTTCTTCGCCAAAAAACAAAACATCAGCTTTGCTCATATCATTTACGATTTCATCAAGCGTTATAATTTTTTTCTTTGACGAGCTGTAAATCTTGTAATGGGTGGATAAGGAATCCTGTGATAATACAAACAGAGGCAGTAAAAAAAGGACTACGGTTAATGAGGCTTTCATTTTGATCTTTGAGATTGCTGGAAATTTTGTCGGCATTAAAGAGGCAATTTATACAATTACAGTGTATTTTGGCCACGTTAAATTTTTATAACATATGGCAACTTTTCAACAACCTAAACTAATATTTGAAAATATTTAAAAAATCACTACATTTGCGCTCTTGTTTTAAAAACGACGAATAGAATAAAATAGCCATGAAAAGAACGTTTCAGCCCTCACAAAGGAAAAGAAGAAATAAACACGGTTTCCGTGAGCGCATGTCAACTGCTAACGGCAGGAGAATATTAGCATCGAGAAGAGCTAAAGGCAGAAAAAGATTATCAGTATCTGACGAGCGTAGCCATAAAGCATAAGCTGGTTGCTTACTCCGGATAGGGGCATGAGCCGGTTATATACTTAAATTTCGGTTCAGCATCAGCAACAATGTATACTTTTAAAAAAGAAGAACGGTTATGTAATAAGAAGCTTATTGATAAGCTTTTTCATAACGGTTCTTCTTTTTTATGTTATCCCTTTAAAGCATCCTGGCTGCTTATTGATGAGCCGGTGCAATTCCCTGTGCAAATATTATTTTCGGTATCAAAAAGGCGTTATAAACATGCTGTTGACCGTAATTTAATAAAAAGGCGCATGCGCGAGGCCTACAGACTTAATAAACAAAAGCATTTGTACGATGTACTAAACAGCAGCAATAAAAAAATTGTGCTTTCAGTAGGCTTTATAGGCAAGGAAATTGCTGAATACGATTTCGCGGAAAAAAAAATGCAGAAGCTTTTAACACAGCTTTGTGCAGAAATTGCAAAATGAAAGCTATAGGCAACATATTGAAGCTAATAGTTGGATCAGTATTCGTTGTTCTTATAAAAATATACCAGTACTTTATTTCGCCTTTAACAGGGGCCTCGTGCAGGTACACACCCACCTGCTCACAATATGGTGTTGAAGCAATAAAAAAACACGGGCCGTTCAAAGGCGGTTGGCTAACTTTAAAGCGGATTGCCAGTTGCAACCCCTGGGGAGGGCACGGGCATGATCCTGTACCCTGAAATAAGCCTTAAGTTAAACGTTTTTGTTTTGCACTGACTTAAGACTAAAGACTTAAAACAATGAGCCTGATTTTACAAATAGAAACCGCTACTTCTTCCTGTTCAATTGCCCTGGCAAATGGTGGCGTTGTATTGGGCTTTAAACAGGTTAACCAGCGTAATTTACACGCTGAGGTAATTACCAGGTTTATTGAAGAGATAATAGCGACAGCAGGTTTCAAATACGCTGATCTGGATGCTATTGCTGTTAGCAGTGGGCCGGGTTCATATACCGGTTTGCGCATTGGTATTTCAACAGCCAAAGGTTTATGCTTTGCGCTTGATAAGCCGCTTATAGCCGTTGAGACCTTAGACGCCATGGCATCCGGACTTTGTGTTATAGATGAATACAGGGAAAAGAAAAACCTGCTTTTATGCCCAATGATTGATGCACGCAGGATGGAAGTTTATACAGCGGTGTTTACTACTGCCGGTGAAAAAATAAAAGCAACCTCTGCAACAATAATTGATGAAAACAGCTTTGACGATCTTTTAAAAGAAAACGAGATCCTGTTTTTTGGAGACGGCGCCGAAAAATGCTTTAATGTTTTGAATAAAAACCCTAATGCCTCTTTTTTGCCCGATTTTGTAAATTCAGCGACCTGCCTTACCCAAAAGGCAGCACAAAAATTTGACAGTAGGCAGTTTGAAGATGTCGCCTACTTTGAGCCATATTATCTTAAAGATTTTATCGCCGGAAAAAAAGCAGTATGATTTCGGAATTCGGATGTTCGATTTCGGATTTTATGTTTTGAACCATGATTTTTCATAAATTGTTAGTTATTAAAGGCATTCAAGAAGGCTTTGCCGTTAAAAGATTATAGGATTTCTTGATTGTAGCTTAATCTTAATCATAGGCATCTTTCAATCCTTTAATCATGGTTTAAAAAAGAATCGAATTCCGAAATTTAATCGTTTGTTTTAAACAAACGGCCCCACAAACGTCCTAAAAATCCTTTTTCGCCCGTTGGGATGGTGCTGGCATTCATAGGGTGCTCTGTTACAGGGCCAAATTTAAGCGAAAACCCTAAAAAGAAATCGGCGCCGGTAGATGAGCTGTTTTGAAAAGTTTGAACAGAACTTTTACCCAGTTGCGCAGATAGTAAACTGCCGGTTTGTGCTACTTTATCACTCCCTATATAAAAATCAAGATTTGGTGTTTGCACCATAAATTGCGCGCCCAGGTTAAACAACTTCAAATCATCATAGGTGGTGGTAAGGGTTAAGATGTATTTTTTATACTGAAAAGGATTAACCAATGCCCCTGTAAAACCCGGATAAAATAATTCTTTTGATGCTATAAGCGTTGGCATGTACCGGAAGTTTCTGTCGTCATCAAGCCAGAATTTTTTGTGGACACTTAACTCTGCCCTGCCATCAATGGGGGTGGTAAATGAGGTTTGCGCGGCATTGCCATGGATTATCTTACTTACAGCATTATACACACTATCTTCGCGTCCTTTTGTTGATAAACCCTCAATAGCAACAATATCATTAAATGCGCCGGCATGCGAACGGCTGCTCCAATGGATAAAGCCAAGGTCTTTTATATTACCCTGGATATAAAAACTATCCTCCGTACGGAATGTTCCGCCGAGTGTTATAGCTGCACCCGGATTACGGAAAGTTGGTAAATAATCGCGGGGAGTTAAATGGCCGGGGATGTAACTTGTATAATAAGTTCCGCTTAATCCTAAAATAGCCGAATCTTCAGCTTTATTAAAAGCCACTTGCGAATGATTAATGGTCAGCTCTTCATATTGGATCCCCAGCAAGGCACTTAACTTAGCTCCGAAGGAAAATTGCTTGTTGATCTTTTCTTTATAAGTGAAGCTTATTTGGTGATATGATTGAAAATGGAAATTGTTGTTGAAAATTTCCGAATAAGCATCGCCGCTAAAGCTTCCGGCTCCGTTTAATAGAGCAAAGGAATCATCAGTAAATACCCCTTTCCCTTCTGCCTTGGTTTGCGCAGAAAATCCCAGCTCAACATCGCCGTTAAAGCTCGAAAACATTTTGAACATAACCAGGTATGCATTCGCGTTAAGATTTATGTGGTTGTACTTGCCCTGGTTAATCAATAAGGCCGAATTATCATATTTATTATTAAAGGCGCGGTTCTTTAACGTTGCCTGCGCATCGCCAAGAATAAAAAAGTTGGCATTGAAATTTGGTACCAGGAAATTGGAAGCAAATTGTTTGCTTGAGTCTGTAATGAAAGCTTTTTGAGATGGATTTTCAAACGAGTCATACAAACTGCCGGTATTATACTGGGAAAATTGTTGGCCAAAAACTTTAACGGAGAATGATAATAACAAGAAAACAAGTAGAATCTGCTTCATATATCGCGCTATGCGTGTAGTTTTATATTCGTCTTAAAGATAAAATTCCAAATCCATTAATAGAAAAATAAAAGTAATTAACCAGTTAAACGGAATTGAAGGCGTATAGTTGTGCCGGCAACAATCTATTTTACTTTATAATTAACCGAATCTGTATTCAGTTTCATACAAAAGTTAGTGTAAAAGTTTTTATCAACAGCGGTAAACTGGAATGATGCGGCATAAAAGCTCTTCCAACCCGGATCAACCGATCTAAAATCGTCATAAACATCGGCGTCCAGATCCCTTTCAAGGATCGGTTGTGCATTTTTGAAATTAAAAAAGAAAGAAACATTGCTTTGGCCTGCCAGCAAATTATCAAACTGGTTGTACTGTGCGTTTTTATTTAAAAATTTACGATTTAGATAGGTATCATAATAGCTTACCAGCTCCGTGTTGCTATTGGCAAGTATTAAATAATTATCAATAATTATAAAATAAGGTTTCCTGAAAATGCTGAAGGCATCACCTAATAAAAAAAACGGCAGCTTATCATAGCTCAGCTGCCCGATGTTTTCATCGTTCATGGTGCTGATGGCTGTTATTATTAATTTAAGCTTTGACCCGTCTTTTACAGACACAATGCCAAATTTTTCAAAGTATCGTGTTGTTACTACTGCAAACTCATTGCCCAGCAAATTATTAAATTCGGTTTTTATTTTTAAAGATGCATCGGCCCTGATCTTACTGAACAGCTGATCCCGTTCGGCTGAAAGCCCGGTTTTGCTTTGCCAGTCTGCCAGGTCTGCACCAAATTTTAAAGGATTTGAAACAGAAAAATTGGTGCTGTATGCCGTTGTTGAAGGGAAAATATCCTTTAAATGATTAATTACAGGCTGCTGGCCAGTAAACAGGTTTAAATAGTTTAAACGCCCATTGTTTTGTATAATGGTTGAGCCGTTAAACATAATAGCATCGCTACGATAGTTAAGGTTTAACGCGGCCAGCGCAGGCAGCTGTCTAAAGTTTTTGAAAATATCGGTATTTTTATTTTTGAATAAACGCTCAAATAACGGTGATAGCTCGTTGTAATTCACATACAGGTTGGCCAGGGCGTTGTTACTCTGTTGTTCAGAGAGCAAGACAAAGGTTTCTTTATCCGCTTTGTTTTTATGGGCCGCACTCTGATCGATTAGTTCTTTTGAAAAACTACCCGAAAAAACATTGTCCCCTTTATTTATAATATAAAAACGTTTTTTAAGCACGTTGATATAAATATTGTAGCCCGATCTCCCCGAAGTACGGATAGGTGTTATTAATAAACCGCTGTTTGGCTGCTTACTTATCTGGTCAAACAAATCAGGTTCAAACCCAGTAGCCGGTGACATGGAAAGCAGCAGATCGATACCATCCGTTTTTGAAGGATGTAAAGAAATAAAGATGTTTTGGCCTGTAAAGTACTTGGCTAATATGGAATTTTGAAGCAACTGCTGTCTTAAAGTATCTAACAGGCCCAGTTTCTGTTTGCCAATTATAGCAGCAAACAGCTTATTATCTTTAAAAATATCATAAAAGCCCTTGTCATTATTAAACTCAAATATTAGGGCCGCATTATCAGGTATGGCGTGCATAACCTGGCTGGTGCGTGTTCCCGGCGGGTTTAAGTTTTTAAAATAAACAACCGTTACAAACGCTGTAGCTGCCAATAAAATTAGGGTAATAATAATTTGCTTTTTCATTGCTGCTTGCCTTACAAAGGTAGTTTTTTAAGTTGATTAGGTTGGATTAAGTTGATTAGGTTATTGTTGTTAGTTGCAATGCCATGATTGCTGATGATACCTATGCTGCAACCTGCTTTATTTATGTAACCATCAAATCATTTTAACTCAATCAACCAAATCAACTTAATCAACCATTCACCAAATTAATTAACTTAGCCCTTTATAATTCATGAAGAAGAGAATATTTATTACAGCCTCTGTTTTGGGGGCGTTGGCAGTTATTGCGGGTGCATTTGCTGCACATGGTTTACAGGGGCGCTTATCTGCAAAGGAAATGGAGGTATGGCATACTGCGGTTCAGTACCAGTTTTATCACGTATTTGCTTTGCTGGCTTTATCAATTCTTGACAGGTATAATACAAGTTTGGTCAGAAACTGCTATTATCTTTTCACCCTCGGCATAGTGTTCTTTTCCGGTTCATTGTATCTGCTCGCAAGCCGCGAGCTGTTGGGTTGGGGTTGGCTAATTGTTATAGGCCCTGTTACACCTTTAGGTGGTGTATTGTTTATTGGCGGATGGATAACCATGGCTGTAGCAGCAATGAAAATTAAATAATTTAATGTTAGAGTTTGCCGAAGCACAATATACCGATCGTGAAACGCTTTTTGTTGAAGTGATTCTGCCTTTGGCAATTGCTAAAAATTACACCTACCGCGTTCCTTACGAAATGAACAATGCAGTTGCAGTGGGCAAAAGGGCCGTGGTGCAATTTGGTAAAAGCAAACTCTACACCTCAATTATTGCATCAATAGGAAAACTTGCGCCTGAAAAATACCAGGCAAAGTATATTATCGAGATTTTGGATGACCGCCCGGTTGTTACAGGTGAACAGCTGCGGTTTTGGCAATGGATGTCGGAGTATTATATGTGCACTTTGGGGGAGGTAATGAACGCCGCGTTGCCATCGGCATTAAAACTAGCCAGCGAAACCAAAATAATACTTAATAAGGATTATGAGGTTGACCGCACCGATCTGAATGACAAAGAATTTTTAATTGTTGATGCGCTTGATATCCAGCCTGAACTGACGGTTAGTGATATTGTAAAACTGTTGGGGCAAAAAACGGTTATGCCCATTTTGAAATCGCTGTTTGAAAAAAACGTGATCCATATTTCTGAGGAAGTTAGCGAGCGGTACAAGCCCCGTACGCGGAGTTTCATAACCCTTAACCCTATCTACCAAAACCAGGATAATTTAAAGGAACTCTTTGGTATTCTCGAAAAGCGCGCCCCTAAACAGGCTGATGCCGTGCTGGCCTACATAAAACTTTCACGCCATCAAAAAAGCATTTCGAAAAATGAGTTGATTGAAGAAAGCGGTGCAGGGGCAGCAAGTATTAAATCGCTGGAGGAGAAAGAAGTATTTGTAATAGAGGAAAAGAATGTAAGCCGTTTGTTTTTTGAGGAGAACGAGCTCTATAGCAACTTTGAATTAAGCGAACAGCAAAATATAGCGCTCGTTAGTGTTAAAGAGCAGCTTAAACAAATGGATGTTGTGCTTTTGCATGGGGTAACCTCATCTGGTAAAACGCAGATCTATATCAGGCTGATAGAGGATATGATCAACTCGGGCAAGCAGGTTTTGTACTTGCTGCCCGAGATTGCACTCACTACGCATATTATTGAGCGCCTTCGAATGTACTTTGGCGCCAGTATAGGGATCTATCATTCCCGTTTTAATGACAATGAGCGGGTAGAGGTATGGCAAAAGGTTATCAGTAATGAATATAAGGTTTTGCTGGGCGCGCGGTCAGCGGTGTTTTTGCCTTTTAATGATCTGGGTTTGATAATTGTTGATGAAGAGCATGAAACGTCATACAAGCAATTTGACCCTGCACCACGTTACAACGCCCGCGATGCCGCCATTTTTTTGGCTAATATGCATAAGGGTAAAGTGCTGTTGGGATCAGCCACGCCATCGTTCGAAAGCTACTATAACGCCAGGATCAACAAATATGGCCTTACCGAGCTTACTGAAAGGTACGGTGGTGTAAAGCTGCCCGAGATAGAGGTGGTAAGCATAGCAGAAGAAACCAGGCGGAAAACCATGCAGTCGCATTTTACAAGTGTACTAATGGGTGATATTAATAAAGCGCTTGAAAATAAAGAACAGGTGATCCTGTTTCAAAACAGGCGCGGGTATGCCCCGCTGCTGATGTGCAAGATCTGTGCTTATACCCCAAAATGTATCAATTGTGATGTTAGCCTTACCTATCATAAAAGCAGCGGGAAACTGCACTGTCACTATTGCGGATATAAAGATGATGCTCCACAAATTTGCCCGGCCTGTGGTTCAACACACCTTGAATATAAAGGCTTCGGGACAGAGAAGATCGAGGACGATCTTTCGGTGATCTTACCTGATGCCCGCATGGCAAGGATGGACCTTGATACTACCCGATCGCGCAATTCGTTACAAACTATATTGAACAACCTGGAGGAAAAGAAGATTGATATCCTGGTAGGTACGCAAATGGTAGCCAAGGGATTGGATTTTTCTGACGTTACCGTTATTGGGATCATTAATGCAGATAGCCTGCTCAAGTTCCCTGATTACCGGGCTAACGAACGCAGCTACCAAATGCTGGCCCAGGTTAGCGGAAGGGCAGGGCGCAGAGGCAAACAGGGCAAGGTAGTGATACAAACGTACGATCCGACGCACCGCGTGATAAAGCAAGTGATTGAAAATGATTATAAAGACTTGTATTTTACAGAAATGGAAGAGCGTAAAAGCTTTAAATACCCGCCATTTTACCGCATCATTAACCTGGACATAAAACATAAAGACCCCGAAATTGTGCACAACCAGTCTATCTACCTGGCTAATGAGCTTCGCAAGCAATTTGACGACAGGGTTATCGGTCCTGAATTTCCATTGGTTGGCAGGATCAGGAACTTTTATATTAAAACCATAATGCTGAAGTTTGAAAAAGATGGCATCTCTATTAATAAAGTAAAAACAATTATTAGGGATATAATTACCCAGTTTCAAACTACCAAATTGAGCAAAGGGAGCATTGTACAGCCGGATGTTGATCCGTATTAGCTTAGCGGGGTTTTATCGAATCTATGCTGATTTCTGCAACGCCAGGTCCTGGATTTTCTGCAACCTTGCTGCAATAAAATCTTGTCTTTAGTTTATGATAGGAAACCTGTATTTTTAAATTATTAACATGATATTGGTCGCCTAAATCAAGTGGGCTATATATACTATCTGTCCGCGAAGTTTTTATTTGCCAGCCGCATCCATCAGCAGCAATACATCCGGTGTTAATAACAGTAGCATCTTCACTTATAATAGTGGTTTTATCAATGCTGTTTTTTTTGAAGGAGTATGATATTATTAAAGATACAACCAGGATGCAAAGAAGGGAGAGTGTGTTAGATAATTTCATAGGGTATTTTATTAACTATAAGGTAATTGTAAGCTGTATTTTGTAGCGAAATATTTTTTAATGAATGTTTATTTAATTTTTAGTAGTTGTAATTTACATATAGCGAATATAATAGAATTTTTATTTAGTTAAGGTTAATTTAAGGATATATTTTATGAGTGAGCATAACTATAAAGCAATCATTAACTGGACGGGAAACCAGGGTAAAGGAACCGCCGACTACCGCGGTTACGAAAGAAGTCATACCATAAGTGTAGATGGAAAGCCAACAATCCCCGCTTCATCTGATCCGTCATTTCGCGGCGACAAAACAAGGTATAATCCTGAAGAGCTATTAGTTGCATCGCTATCATCATGTCACATGCTTTGGTATCTTCATTTGTGCAGTGTAGCCGGAGTTATTGTAGTTGGTTATACCGATACAGCATTGGGTACTATGGTTGAAACAACAAGCGGCAGTGGTTATTTTAAGGAGGTTACTTTATACCCCAAAGTTATTGTAAGCGATGAATCAATGATTGAAAAGGCTAATGCTTTACATCATGAAGCCAATAAAATGTGTTTCATTGCCAACTCTGTTAACTTTCCAATCTTACACCATCCAATAACACGATTTAAGGATTCTATTGATTTGTAAGATAATTCTGCATAGTTTCCCTGAGTTTTTTAAGATAAAGAATCTATGGGTAATAATATCAATGATCTAACTCATAAAATTATAGGATGTGCTATGAAGGTACATAACGTTTTAGGCAACGGCTTTCTTGAAATAATCTATCAGAAAGCATTGGCTATCGAAATGAGAAAGCTTGGATTGAAATTTGAGCAAGAAAAGGAAATGTCAATATTTTATGAAGGAGAACTAATAGGTTCAAGAAGGGTGGATTTTTTTGTGGAGAGCGCTGTTATGGTAGAATTAAAGGCAAAGGAACAAATAGAAAACGTGCATAAAAATCAAGCAATAAATTACCTTGAAGTACACAATATAGCGGATGGATTGCTTATAAATTTTGGAGGTTCAAGTTTGGATTTTAAACGGGTTTATAATAAAAGATTAGTTAAACCGGGTGAAAACCCAATTGTGTAAAGAAAACAAATCTGAAAACTAATCAATTATAAATCCTTTATCCTGTAAATCTATAAAATCCCTAAATCGTGTTAGCTTTGTACTTATAATGGCCTATAAGTATATCGACAATTACCGCGAAAAGGGTGCGCGCAAGCTACTGGTTGAAGAATTAAAGAAAAAAGGAATTGATGACGAAAATGTTTTAGCCGCAATAGGCAGGGTAAAACGCCATTACTTTTTTGATGAAACTTTCTGGAACCAGGCCTATAAAGATATAGCCTTCCCGATAGGTGAGGGGCAAACTATATCTCAGCCTTATACCGTGGCTTATCAAACTCAATTACTGCATATCAATAAAGGAGACAAGGTGCTGGAGATCGGTACCGGCAGCGGTTATCAGACCTGTATCCTGCTTGAGCTTGGCGCAAAAGTTTATACCATTGAAAGACAGGAGAAACTTTATAATCATACCCGCCAGGTTTTACCACACATAGGCTACAAAGCAAATTTTTTTGTCGGCGATGGCTCAATTGGGATAGCTAAACATGCGCCATACGATAAGATAATAGTAACCGCCGGCGCGCCGACAGTTCCGGATGTGTTGTTAAAACAACTAAAGATAGGCGGGATCCTGGTTATCCCTGTGGGTGACGAGCAATCCCAAAAAATGATAACCATAATTAAGGTTGCAGACCACGATTACGAAAAGATTGTGCTGGATACTTTCAGGTTTGTACCGCTGGTGGGGGATAAAGCCTGGTAGAGGCCCCTAACCCCTAAAGGGGGATGAATATCAGGTTGCCTATCCACGCTAATCAAAAACTCCTCCTTTAGGGGGCTGGGGGCTTCGCCTTTACCTTTTCATCGCCCTGTCCATCTCAACTTTTGTATCACGCTCTTTCAAAGTTTCGCGTTTATCAAACGTCTTTTTACCTTGGGCAAGGCCTATTTCCAATTTAGCAAAGCCGCGTTCGCTAATAAAGAGGGCAAGGGGAACAATGGTTAATCCTTTTTCTTCGCCGCGGGTTTGGAGTTTTTTTAGTTCTTTTTTGGTGAGTAGTAAAATGCGGTCGCGTTTGGCTTCGTGGTTGTAGAATGAGCCAAAGCTATATTCGGCAATATGCAGGTTACGTACATAAAGCTGGTCATTTATAAAAGTACAAAACGCATCGTTGATATTGGCTTTGCCATCGCGGATAGATTTAATTTCGGTGCCCAGCAATTTTATGCCTGCAATATATTTGTCAAGTATGTGGTACTCAAAATAAGCTTTCTTGTTCTTTATATAAATATCCTGGTTCATCACGGCCTCTTTTGCTGCAAATATGCAAATTATTTTTGTGGCTTAACTACCAGCACAGGTACGTTTACCTTGTGGCGTACGGAATTAACAGTTGTTCCAAAAATCAAATCTTTTAATGCCTTGTGCCCGTGCGATCCCATTACTATAAAATCAATATCCTCGCTGTTTACAATTTTGGCTATTGAGCTTGCGGCGCTGCCATAACCTATTTGGGCTTTTGCCTTGTAACCAAGTTTTACCAATGCATTAACGTAGGTGTCAAGGTTATCCACATCACTTTGGGTTTCATGATCCATTACTTCAGTGCCATAATAACGGGCACCCGCTGTTTCAACTATATGAATTAACGTGTAATGCGCCCTTTTACCTCCCTGCATAATGGCATTCCTGATGCAATCAGTATCATTTTTCGAAAAATCAATAGTTATTGCAATATTATGGTACGCAATAGGCTCAATGCCTTCAATTGTTGTGGCGAGCCCATGGGGTACTTGCGCCGGGAGATCTTTATGCTTGAACAATATTGGCCTTAAAAATACATAGAGCAATAATAGTGCAACGCCAATAATCAGGGGTGTCGCCAATCCGTAGATCCATATTGAAGCCGATGGATATTGGGTTACCCAGTCGCCTATTTGCTGATAAACTAATTTTGCATTTAAACTCACTATTACAATGGCACTTGCCCAGGCTAATATTTTAACTTTAAGACTGATCGCAAATTTACCCATTCTCTTCTTGTTTGACGTAAAATGAATGAGCGGGATTACTGCAAAACCCAATTGCAGGCTCAATACAACCTGGCTTAATATAATAAGGCTGCCCAAACCGCTTTCGCCAAAATAAATAATCGTAAAAACGGCAGGTACAATGGCCAGTACGCGGGTTAGTAAGCGGCGCAGCCAGGGTTCAATACGCAGGTTAATGTGCCCCTCCATAATTATTTGCCCGGCAAGTGTGCCTGTTATGGTTGAGCTTTGGCCTGATGCTATTAAGGCTATTGCAAAAAGAGTAGGTGCTGTGGCGCCAAAAATATGTTCGAGCAATTTGTAGGCATCCTGAATTTCAGCAACCTGGAAGTAGCCGTTTTTGTAAAATGCAGCGGCTGCTAATATCAATATGGCAGCATTAACAAAAAATGCAAGGTTTAATGCAATAACCGTATCAAACAGGTTGAACTTAATAGAGGCTTTGATACCCTCATATGTCCGGGTTATTTGCCTGGTTTGCACTAATGAGGAATGGAGGTATAAATTATGTGGCATTACTGTTGCCCCTATAATACCAATGGCAATATACAATGCGCTGCCCGTTAAATTACCCGGGATAAATCCTTTGGCTACGCTGGCAACATTAGGCCCTACAATAAACATCTCAATTAGAAACGACAAGCCGATAATAAATATCATCGACATGATGAATGCTTCGAGCTTGCGCATACCTTTGTTCATCAGGAACAGCATCAGTACCGTATCTGTAATGGTAAGTGATACGCCCCATAATAGCGGGAGGTGAAAGAGTAACTGTAAGCCAATTGCCATCCCAATGATCTCGGCGAGGTCGCAGGCAATGATTGCTATTTGAGCTAAAAGGTAAAGGCAGAAATTTACAAAGCGCGGATAGGCATTTTTTGAAGCCTGTGCCAGGTCGAGCCCGCGCACTATACCTAGTCTTGCGCTGAGTGATTGCAGCAATAATGCGATTAAGTTTGATGCGAACAAAACCCAGATCAGCCGGTAGCCAAATGCACTGCCTCCGGCAATATCGGTTGCCCAGTTGCCCGGATCCATATAACCAACACTTACCAGGTAGGCGGGCCCTAAAAAGGCTAAGATCCTTTTCCAGCCGGTTTTGCTTTCGGTGTTTATTGAACTATGAACATTCCCTAATGAACGGTCGTCTTTGTTACTCATAAGGTTATCAGTAAATTATTAGCCACTTCGCGGCTTATTTGTACGGTTTTATTTTCCATCTGTAATACCATTGAGCGGTCGAACTCAATAATATCCTCAACTATTATTTTTTTTCCTATTGTGAGTCCTTGTTTTTCCAGGTATTGTAAAAAGGCTGCTGAATGATCGCGCACCCCGCAAATTACCCCGCTTTCACTAAGCTCAACGGTCGATAGAGGTTTTAAGTCGTGTATTTTAAATTTTCCATCGCAATCAGGGATTGGGTCGCCATGCGGATCATATTTGGGATAATCCATAAATTTATCAAGCCGGTCTATCAATTCATTTGACGAAATGTGTTCCATTTCTTCGGCCATTTCATGCACCTCGTCCCATTTAAAATTCAATTTTTCCACCAAAAAAAACTCCCAAAGCCTGTGCTTGCGGATAATATTTACCGCAATTTTTTCG
>Ga0193702_1000181_pt1 | contig 25148 bp, 14 predicted proteins | sample U3a1metaG_FD_143060 | JGI IMG/M metagenome (GOLD analysis project Ga0193702, IMG submission 143060) | Soil microbial communities from a riparian zone of the East river system, Colorado, United States - U3a1 | ecosystem: Environmental > Terrestrial > Soil > Riparian zone | place: USA: East River... | reverse complement strand
AATTAAAAAGAAAAGGGAGAGTTGACTAATGGTCAGTTTGACTGGGGCGGTCGTCTTTAATAGAGTAGCAAAGTACATCCAAATATATCAACTTAAAATCAAATGCAAAAGAAACAATCACTACCGTGGGTTACCCACGGTTACCGTGGGTTACCCAGACTGTGTAACACAGGAAACTTTCTTTTAATTAAAACAAAAACTTTTAGATATTGAGAATAGATATTGAGTATTTCTATTTATATTTATATTTATATTATAGAATAGGACTACTTAGTAATCTTTAAGAAATTATTTTCTAATATTAATATATAATTTATAAGGTATGGCTAGAAATTGAATGGAAATCAATCAACCGGTGAAGGGTTGCGCAGGGTTCAATGGCGATAAGCATGCTTAACTGAAAGACTCAAAAGTCGCACAGATACGTAAGTAGGGCATAGTGACCCCTCGCTATAATATGGGATAGACGGGGATCAATTAATAAAAGTTACGCTAGGGATATAATTTGTTGTCCCTTTCTATTGAAAAATAGATAAAAACAAAACCGGGTGAATTGCAAGGATAATTTTATTTATTAAAGTTCATTTGCAGCGAAGCTTACTTCTACATAACTTTTGCCTTTTAAAAAGCAAAGGTGAATATCGGAGTATGAACGTTCAACGACTAAAAAGTGAGTAATGTAAACAATAATCTTTTCACGAGCGCCCGGCATCTTAATAATTAAAGGTTTGTTATTTTAGTTTTCGCCTTATTGCCATTTCTCGAGAATGCGCAAGCGACACACGAGTATTTTTGCGTAAAACGGTCCTAATGATCATGTAATAATCATGGTAATAATTGTAATTGAGGCTCCTCTTGCCTTTGGTAGCTAAGCAAAGTTAGCCAAGAGTATTAAACATAAACAAGTTAAACTTATTTTTATGTATTTGTAAGTCTGCTGCTAACATATTTATAATATAATATAAAAATATAATAAAAAATTAAAAAATAATAAAAACATGAACAATCACTACCGTCGGTTACCGTGGGTTACCCAGACAACGGCAAAATTTTAAAAACGGATATCATAGGACTAGGACCTAATAGTAATAAAGTTAAAGAATATAAAAATAGCTTAATAAAGCTTTCTAATAATCAAAAAGAAGCAGCTATAGGATTATTACTTGGCGATGCTAGTTTACAATCTCAAAACGAAGGGAAAACTTATAGAATTAAATTTGAATGAGGTGATAAAAACAAAGCATATGCATTACATGTGTTTACTCTTTTTGTTTGTTCAAACAATGGGTTTTATCTCAGCCTCATAAAAAATCTAGAATTAGTCCTAAGGGTAACATTGTAATTAATTGAGGGTTTCAGACTTTTAGTCATGAAGCTTTTAATTTTCTAGCTGACTTATTTTTAAAGCAAAAACATAAAGGTATTAGCGAGAATCTTATATTGGATCATTTAACTCCAAGAGGTTTAGCTTATTGGTATATGGACGACGGTGGAAAACTTGATTATAATAAAAATACAAAGAATAAAAGCGTTGTTTTAAATACCCATAGCTTTACAACTTTCGAAGTCGAAACAATGTCTGAACAATTAAGTAGCAAATTTAACTTGATTTGTGAAGTAAGATCAAATAAGGATAAAAAAATTATCGTTATCAAAGATTTAAGCTATCAAGCTTTTTATAATATAATTAATCCTTATTTAATTAAGGAAATGAGATACAAACTGCCATATGATTATAGTAATTAAGATGATGACATAGTCTGAACTTACTTGTGAGAGTAAGAAGTAATAATTAAAAAAATTACGATAACATATTTTGAACAGGCTGATCGCGGACGAGAGTACACATTGTCTCCGCGGTTTGGCACCTCGATGTGAAAAGATAGTCGAGTATAAATTGGGAGAATTGCAAAGATCTCTTACTATTAATTAAGACAATTTGCAGCGAAGCTGGTATCGATATTCAATTATTATAATTGTGATAACAGAACGTTCAACGACTAACAAGTGAGTAATATAAACAATAATCTTGACACGAGCGCCCAACAACTAAAATAAATTTTCTTTTGCTGCTTATTCCATTAGCATTTTGATTCTTAGACTAAAAATAAAAGCAAGGGTAAAGTGGAAATGATTCAGTTAAATTTTGATAAATAAATATTATAATTTGTCCTATAAAATCTTATGTATTTATAAGTCTGCTGCTAACATACTATAAATAAATAAAAATTTACCATAAATAAATAAAAAAAATTTAAATAGACATGAAAAAAAACTTAATATTATCTAAAGAAATTAAAAATTATAGAGATGGTTATCACCTCAATTCTAAGTATTGGCAAGAATGGAAAACAAAATTGCCTGCTTTATCTTTTGAACTAAAAGAAATAGCAATAGGTATGATACTTAGTGATGCTTGTATGTACAAAAAAAGCAATCATGCTTTAATTAAATTTGAACAAGGCTATATTCAAGAAGAATTTTTAATTCATTTATTTTCTCTTTTTAAGTCTTACTGTTTTATGGTTACACTTAGAACCAGGAAAACGAATAGATTTATATGGAGAAAGAAAAGGTTTAATTAAAAGTTTCTGGTTTAAGACTTTTTCATTTTATTCCTTTGATGAAATCTGGAATTTGTTTTATATAAAAAGTACTCCTTATCAGAAGGCTATCAAAACAATACAGGAAGGTTTAATCTTAAATCATTTAACTGATAGAGGTTTAGCTTACTGGATTATGGGGGATGGTTCATTACAAAAAGATAGAAAAACAATGATTCTACATACTCAAAGTTATAATAAAAACGAAAATTTAATTTTAAGTAGAGAATTAAATAAAAAATTTGGTTTTAAAAGTGAAGTAATATTACATAAAAAAAAATATTTTGTAGTAAAATTTAATTCTAAAGATGCTGTAACACTACATAATTTAATAAAACCACATATAATTGAAAGTCTGAAATATAAAATACCTGTTTGTTAAAAAAAGACTTAAATAAAAAGAAAAGAATAATTAGTTGAAGACATAGTCTGAACTTAATCGTAAGATTTAGATATTTAAGATAAAGAGCTTAAATGATAACATATTTGGTCGACTCATCCTATCCTCCGGGGGAAGAAGCTTGGAAGGGTTCGGCTGTTCGCCGATTAATAGGGTACGTGAGTTGGGTTTAATACGACGTGAGTCAGTATGGTCCCTATCTTCTGGAGGGATAATTAGTAAAAAACAGGGGCAGACCTTCTAGTACGAAAGGACCAATAGGCTGTGTTTCCATAGTGTACCAATTGTTTGTAATATTTGTACAGGAAATCTTAGTATCTCGAAGGCAAAAGTAAAGAAAAAAGATGAGAATCCTTTTTAACCTTTTTTTCCAATAAAAAAGTTCTCCCTACCTTGACTTTTATAAAATAAAGTTTAAAGTTTAACCTAAAAAGGATAAATAAAGTAGGACTCTTAAACAAATTATGTTTAATGAGCTAAAGGGTAACAAATTATGAATGCATAGTTGGGTAGCCACAAACATAATAGATAAGTGCTGAATGTCTATAAAGCAAGAATCTAACCCCTAGATACTAAAACGGTTTAAATAATATGTATAATTTATTCCTGTAATTAAGAAATAGAACATTTCTAGATAGGCTACAAATGTCAGTATTGTAAAATATTTAGTTTAGTAGTACTAATTTATAAAAAAACTAAGTGTTAATGGTTGTTATTCTTTATTAAGAAATTGATTTTTTAGGGTTAGCTCCCCTTTTGCTCTCTTGTTTACACAATTGCGCAGCGTGGGTTACCCACTCTTGCTCGGTTACCGAGAAGCTAGAGCAACATTTGCTCTGTTGTTCTGATTTGTAGTAAATTAAGAATACTCTTGTTTACACTGGGTAACCCACGGTAACCGAGTAAACACTGCGCAGCCGAACCGCCATCAGACAGGCTCCACTGTTGCCTTTGCTTGCAATAGTAAAAAGCAATCCTTGCTCCCATTGTCCCCGTGTTACACGGTCCCTTTGTTACACAGTCTGGGTAACCCACGGTAACCGTGGGTAACCCACGGTAACCGAGGGTATTGAGTGAGTAGGCCTAGGCCAAGCCCTGGCTTCCATTCTCTGGGTAACCCACGGTAACCGATGGTAATGATTGCGGTGTTCTGTTCTAACGAAGAAAGGGCAACAGGAAAAAGGAAAAAGTTGCTTGTTCTTAATTTTAGCCTGTGCCTAGTGGCATACCCCCTATAGGTCATTAAGAATACAAACAATAGCCTTTGCCTCTGGGGCTTCAGTTTTTATTTTTATTATTATTTTTTATAAAAATCAGAAGCCTAGGGGTCAAAAGCAAAGGTCGCTTGTGAGGTTCGGCCCCTGCTGTTGCGATTCAGGCTACAATTCTTATGGTTTTTGTGCTTTGTTTTTTTTTTTTTGTTTTTTTTTTTTTTTTTTTTTTTTTTTTTAATTTTATTCTTAGTTTTAGAACATTTGCTTGTCATTTGTTTTAACCTTTACTTTAAAGTAAAGACTAACCTTTGCTTTTGTTTTTTATTCTTGTTTTATTAAAAATAAGTACAACAAAAACCAACCTCTGTTGCTCGTTCTTTGTAAAATAGAACACCGTGGGTTACCCACTCTTGCCTCTTTTGCATTTGCGAAATGACAAGCAATCGTCGGTAACCGAGTTCTATTCTAGAAGACAGAGGAAGGTGCGAGAAAAGGTGTTTGTATTCTTATAATAAAAATAAGTGTTCTAACGACAGAAATGACAAGCAAATGTTGCTCGTAGCTTATCGGTGCGCAAGCGAGAGCAAGAGTGGGTAACCCACGCTGCGCAAATGTGTAAACAAGAGTCGTCGCTGTTCTAACGAACGAGTTCTAACGAAAGAGCACAAGAGGCCAGAGATAAAAATAAAAATTAAAAAAAAAAACAAAAAACAAAAAACAAAAAACAAAAAATAAAAATAAAATAAAATAAAATAAAATAAAATAAAGGTCTTTTCGTATAAAGGCTAGTACAATTTCTTTTCATGGAATGAATATCAGTTCGATTCTGATAAGGACCAATTTTAAATTTAAAATACCGAGGGATACAGAAGCAGAAGAATAAAATATCAAATACTAGACTAAATTTTAAAGAAAATAAACTTAAATTTGTTTTAAACATAAACAAAAGAAAGTGACCAAGAAAACAAGGCAAGGAAGAATAAGTTTTTATTCCAAGTCTAGTGTGTTTGAATTACTTGAGGCATCCAATTAAGGAGCTACATTTGCCTCTTGCCTCCACTGCCTCGGTAACCGAGGCAACGGGTGCAACCCTTGCTCTGTTGTTCTGATATTTATCCTAAGATGAGGAGATTTACCCGAACCGCCAACAGACAGGCTAGCCTATGCCTAGTGGTAGGGTGTGGCCAAGCCAACAGGTAAACACTAGCCTTGCCTCCAGCTAAGAGCAAAGGTAATAATACAAAAGGCGGGGCTTGCTGTAGAGCTAAGCACAAAAGCAAAAGGCAACAGGTCATTTAGTTTTAACATTAATTTTTTTAATTCTAAAAATAAAAACAAAACAAATGCAAAAACAAAAAAAAGTCATTAAGGGAATTAAAATTTAAAAAAGAATGGAAAGTAATTTTTAGAATTGATTTTAAAGAAACAGTAACCACGGGTATTTTAATTTAGGGCCCTTAACTTAATTTGGTAGAGTGTCTAATTGTCGATTAGAGTTGTCCCAGTTCGAATCTGGAAGGGCTCGTTTAATTTTTGTTGTTCTATTCTACTTTTTTACTCGGTTACCGTGGGTTACCCTGGGTTACCCAGACAGAGATACAAAAGAGGTTGTTTTTGTTTGTTTTATTATTTTTAGGTAATTACTAAACTAGAACTCGAACAACCCTTATTTTTATAAACACTAGGGATAAGATGGGAGGGAATGAAAGTTGGAATTTTATGTTAAGAGGAGGAATTTTAGGAGAAGAGGTATGGGTGAATGAGATTAGGGATGGCACACTATAAGTTAGGCTTTGGAGGGTCCCGGTAGGGAGTAAATCTTTAATTTAAAGAAAGGATCCTAAAGGGTAAGTAAAACTGGAGAGGGGATTTACCTCCCTCCCCCTCCCGTAAGGGTAGGAAGTTGGAATATTTTAGTATTTTTGCAGTTTAAAGTTATAAAAGTATGGTGTTTTATTTGATTAAGTAGGCCCTTTAAAAACAAGGGGAGGTTGTTCTTATAGTTGCTTTTCATTGCAATCGTCGGTAACCGAGCGCAATTGTGTAAACAAGAGAGCAACAGTAAGTATAATCATAATCATAATCATAATCATAATATTTATATTTATATTTATATTTATATTTATATTTATAACTTAATATAAAAGTAAAGTTAAGTAAACAATAAAGCCTTAATAGTTTAAAAGGTAAAACGGCTTACTTGTAATAAGTTAATAGCGGTTCAACTCCGTTTTGAGGTAGTTAAAATAGAATAGAATAGAATAGTAAAACTGATTGATAGTAATAGGGTTAGTGAATGGGATATTGAGGTAATATTAAATAAAATTTAAATTTATTTTTGGTAACAGATGGAAACAGATTTTAATTCTCTCTAGTGTAAAGCTAAAATAATAGTAAGACCCTCAATCCAAGTCTAAGAACAGAGTGTTCTATTCTACTTTTTTACTCGGTTACTGGGTTACCCACTCTTGTCGGTTACCGACTCTCTTGTTTACACAATTGCGCACCGTGGGTTACCCAGTGTAAACACTGCGCACCGTGGGTTACCCTGGGTTACCCTGGGTTACCCAGAGAAAGAGGATAGGTATTATTGTTATTGAAATAAATTAGTATTATTGAAATAAATTAGTATTATTGAAATAAGGTAGTATTATTGAAATAAATTAGTATGATACAGAACATTTACACCAGTTTTTTGATACTGAGTATAAAAAAAACAAAACAAAACAACCTCTGTTGCCCGTTCTTCGTAGAATAGAACACCGTGGGTTACCCACTCTTGTCGGTTACCGACTCTTTCGTTAGAACACCGTGGGTTACCCAGTGTAAACACTGCGCTCTTTCTGGGTAACCCACGCTGCGCAGTGTTTACACAGTGTAAACAAGAGAGTACAAAAGTAGAATAGAACAGCGACGACTCTGGCCTTGCCTCTTGTGCTCTTTCTCGGTAACCGAGTACAAAAGTAGAATAGAACTCGTTCGTTAGAACAGCGACGACTCTTGTTTACACAATTACGCTCGGTTACCGACGACTCTTGCTCTTTCGTTAGAACACCGATAAGCTGCGACCAACCTTTGCTTTTCATTTCTGTCGTTAGAACACTTATTTTTATTTTTATTTTTATTATAAGAATACAAACTAGGGCAAAAGATGGCTATTGCCAGCAAAGGCAACAGGGGAGGTTCTTAATTGCTTGAATTAATTACCGCTGGGTAAATACCTTCAAGATAAATAAATAATTCTCTTAATTCAATGGTTAGAATCGCATTCTTCTAAAGTGCATGTTCTGGTTCAAATCCGGAAGAGAATAAAAAAGTATTCTAGTTACTTTTGCTTAGAACATTTGCTCTGTTGTTCTTATATTAGTCTTCAAATAAGACGATAAGCCGAACCGCCGACAGACAGGCTCCCCCCTTTTGCCCTTTTGTTCTTATTTTTACTCTTGCTTTTTACACTTGCATTCGGTTACCGTCGGTTACCGTGGGTTACCCACTCTGGCATTCGGTTACCGTCGGTTACCGTGGGTTACCCACGGTTACCGAGGGTTACCCACTCTTGCATTTGATGCAAAGCAATTGTGCAAAGCAAATGTGCAAAGCAAATGTGCAAAGCAAATGTTGAATACTAAAAATAAGAAAAAAAGTAAAGATAAAAACTAATGCAAAAATCAAAATTAATGTTAAAACAAATGACAAGCAAATGTTCTAAAAGTAAGAATAAAAACAAAAGAAGAAAAAGAAAAGATTTATTTTTTGGTCATTAGAACTTTATTTAAACATTCCATGTATTTTACTTTGTTTTTTAATAATTCTTTGTTTCTTAGTCTTATTTATTTTTTTATTTAATTTATCTTTACTTTATCGTCCTCTTCTTCTTCTAAGGGGTTAATTTACTCTCGTGGTGTTTTAATTAATTAATTAAGGTTTGTTAAAAATAAAAATATAAATATTAATATAAATATATATATAATTTCCTGATTTATTAATATAAATAAAATTATTAAGGTCCTATTAGTTTAATTGGTAGAATGCAGCTTTGTGGATGCTGAGAAAAGAGTTCAAATCTCTTATAAGACCCTTTTTAAGTAATATTCTTATTATTTTTTATATTACTTTACTTCTTTTGCATTTGCAACTTTTGCTGCGGGGTCCTTTGCTCACCATCTCTCTTTTTTTCTCTTGCCTTAAGGTAGTGCAACCTTTGTCTTCCCTTGCTAAGGCGTTCTTAAAATTAGCCTGTGCCTAGTGGTAGGATGGCTACAACCAAGCCAATAGGTCCTCTCTTGCCTTGCCTCTGTTGCTCGCGCTTGCGCACCGACTCTTGTTTACACTGTGTGTTGTTTACACTGGGTAACCCACGGTGCGCAAGCGAGAGTAAACACTGCGCTCTTTCTGGGTAACCCACGGTAACCGACTAAAAAAGTAGAATAGAACAGCGACGACTCTTGTTTACTCTTTCTTTGTACAAAAGTAGAATAGAACACCGTGGGTTACCCAGTGTAAACACTGCGCTCTGTCTTCTAGAATAGAACAGCGACGACTCTTGCTCTGTCGTTAGAACACCGATAAGCTGCGACCAACCTTTGCTTTTCATTTCTGTCGTTAGAACACTTATTTTTATTATAAGAAACAACAAAAACAACAAAAAAAAACAAACAATTTAAGCAATCAATATAATTATTTTTATAATTAATAAAATTGCCTCTGCCCCCTCTACCCCTATTTAGGGCTCAGGCTAAATTTATATATATTACTCATATAGAAAAACAAAAATAAAATAAAAAAATAAGTATCTAAATTTCAATTTTATATTTTGATATTAACATTAACATTAAAAAACAACAATGAATACTATCTTTAATAATTTGGTTCTTAGGTGTAACATATTTAAGCTTTCTCTGCCTTTAGTTTTACAACGTTGCTTTAACGTTCTTTTATTTTTAACTTTCAAAAAAAATATTGTTTTAGACATAGTTATATCTTATATTATAAACATTTCTTTAACTATAAATATTTTTAAGGATCAATTTTTTAAGTACATCAAAGAACTAAGTTTGACTCAATTACTTAGGTATTTTTATTATGGGTTACTATTATACTTTATTTTTAATAGCATTATGGCTCTAGTTGGAATCTGTGCTTCTTTAGTTGACTGCCTTGCGGTTTTCCCTTTGCATTCTGGGCTTGAAGAAAGCGTGTTACAGTTGAATAATAATGGAACAGCCGGTAATTATGGGTTTATAACTCCCGGAGGTTCTAACACCCCTACCCCTGGTACTCCTGGTGGGGGTTACCCTGGAATCCCCTGTACTCACCAGACGACTACTCAAATCATACATGACGACGGTAGTTGATCCAATGGAATAAGAAGCTTGTTTATTTATGTTTATATGAATTCTCAAGCATTTGATGCAGCTACAGGTGTTAACAGTAGTAGCACTCTACCGGAAACCACCGTAGGTGTTGGGCCTGTTTATAATACTGGAATGATTCAGGGATCTGATGGTAATAGTGCAAATGTAACAGGGGGAACAGATGAAATAGCTAAGAGCATGGTGGGCATAGATTTCTCAAAATATTATGATAGTGTCCTAAGTAAAATAGTGAATTACTTAAATTATATGTTTGAGCCTGTACAGCATACTTTTACAATCGATGTAATGTCAAATCACATCCAAAATCTAAGTCTTTTAATATTTATCTTAACAGCCTTAATATCTATATTTTTTATATCTTTATTATTTAATGTTACATTATTTATCTTTAGCGATCGACTTAAAAGTTATTTCCAAAATAAGTATATTCTCTGATATATAGAGTTTAACAAAAAATTGATCGCTTTCGAAATTATTATCTTAAGTGGGTGAATAGGTTATTTATTATATGTTAGTTTAATAGGATTACATTACTTGGCCACGCACCCGGTCATTTTTTGCTAGAATTGGCGGGTAACCTAACTGTGATTCGCCAGTCTATTAGCCATATTTCGAGTAATAAGATTAATGAAGTTAATTCACAAACCCCTTTTATTTTTCCCTTTATTTTTTTTTTTTTTTTTTTTTTCTGATTATTCTCCTTTTTCATTTGATTTGAAATTAACTTTTGCCTGTTGTTCTTATTCTTATTTTATATGATTAAAACCCCCGCTACGCCTTAGTTTGTATTCTGATTGACCTCTAGGTTTTGTACAAAGAGCCACAAGGCACTGGCTAAAAATAAGCAAAAAGGGGGCAACAGTTGTCATGATAATGAGTGCTAGGAAGGTCACATACAACTAAGGGCATAAGGGCAAGAGGCAAGGGTGGTGTAAAGCAAAGGTGGCAGTTGGTACCAACAGAGTTGTATATACTAGGTAGTAGCGTAAGCGCACAACATCAGCAAGGGTGGAGCTCCTCTTGTGTAGGCTTGGCCTTTGGCGGCTCTAGGTTTTGTTCTATCTAACCTGTGGCCTACCAAGCCCTAGCCTTAGTAAAAAAAAAGAGGTAACCAAGGGAACATTTGCTTTAGCGGTAGCTTACAACTACGGCCCAGGCATTTCAACTACAGCCGGTAACCGAGCAACATGGCAAACTTCAATTAGCAAGGCGCAGGGGGCGGTGCCCTGCAGCGGCAGCGGCAGCACAAGTAAAAATAAGAACAATTGCACAAGTACAAATAATAACACAAGGGTAAAAGTGTAATCTTGATTTAGGCGGTGCGGCTTTTTATTCTGATTTTAAAAAAAATAAATACCAGCTAAAGCAGACCGGTACTTTTAAAGCAGACCAGATCAGCTAATTTACCAGTTTCTTTTTAAGATATTTCATAAAATTCCCAGGATCCTTTGGTGGGTGCTCTTTTTATTCTTAGTTTTATAATTTAATATTTTATCCATTAAGTAAACTTTAACATTTATTTCTTCCATTGCTTTAGCAACGGGCGCTAGGCCCAGGGAGTAAACTTTAAACAAAAATATTATATAATTCTACAAATTTGACCTTTTAGATTTATTACTTCTGTATTTATATTATATTCTATATTTTCCATTATAGTCGATATTCTTATGTTTATATTTACTTATTTTCTATCTTCTGAATGAATAGTATAATTTAGTAATAGTTTACGATATAAATTATTTTTTAAATTCTATTGGATAATAAAGTATTTTCTATGTTAATAGAATAGTATAGTACTATTAGAAAGTTTAGGGTATTTAACAAGGTTCAGGTTTCTAGAAATATTCTGTTAAAAATAAATCTCTTTTGATAAAAAAAATTAAAAAAACTTTAAAAAAATATGACAAATAGTAATCCAAATACAAATACAAATACAAATACAAATACAAATACAAGTACCAGTACTCTAATTGTAAATAAATATCTCAATAACAATAGATAGAGATAGAACTGACTTAGATCAAACTGTAAATAGAGATCTTCAAATAAATAGAGATGAATTAGAAAAAATATTGGATCATAGTATAAACCCATTATTACGCAGTGAAGGTAAAGAAACCGTAGTTTGGAATCAAGATTCGCTTATGAATCGAGTAAATTAAAACTTAGCGGAAATTCGAGACAAATGAAAGCCTGAAAACGTCAATGAGGGGTTTAGTTGGTATTGGAAGTGACGACAAAAGAATGATCCATTAACTATGAAATGTAATGCAATATGAGACAGTATAAGAAAACCACATTTAGTTAACGATATAATAAATGAGAAAACATAAATCACTAACTGAAATGTTTTAACTTGTAGAGAGTTTGCACGTGCTAATAGATAAACAATTATTTCAAATTTAAATATACCAAAACCCTTAGCGGAGAAAATCTGTAACTTTAAATCAAGCAATAAATACTCTAGATAAAAACATATTTTATAATTGTCTTTATATTTATATGCTTATTTTTAATTCTGTTTATAAATATTATTTTTAGTAATAATTTAGCTGAAAATATTGATAGTTATGTCACAGTGTACAATCATATTAAAAACAATAGCTTCTTGTACTTATTTTTTAGAAACGACAATATTATTTAAAAAAAAAAACAAAAATTATTTATATAACCAGAAAAAACAAGAAAAATAACTCAATCTTTTTCTTTATTTGATTTTTTAAATAAATTACCCCCTGGGTTCAAGAGAGTCTTAAAATTAGATAGCTCTGTCGTTTTTAATAACAATTATCACAAGTGTAATAGGTTATAATAGTAACATTGTCGCAGTAGTCTTTAGTCAGTTTAATGTTTATCCTTGAGATTTTTTAAAATTATATTCAATTTTTAATGTCTTGGTTGTCCTATACTATCTTGTAAGATTATATGTACTAAAAATGTATGCTAATAACAAAGAATATCTAAATCCAGAAAATTAACCTAAGTTAATTAAGAATGAATGATGAAATAATAGAATTAAAAGAAATTGCAACGAAATAAAATCTAATAGAGCTAGCAAAATTTTATAAGCATAAGCATTATTATTTCTTAATTAGCTTATATATATCAATTGTTTTATTTTGTTTAACAGGTTTGGTTTTAAATTCAATATATTTAATCCCGTAATTTTAGTTAAATAACATCATCATCTAACTTAAACTAGTAAAAAAAAAAAAAAATAAGTTATAACCCCCCTTGATATTTTTGCTTTAGCTTTATAAAACTCCGTATAAACTAACAAATAAAACCGTAACACTTGGGGATTAAAAATAGATGAAATAGTTTTTACTTTAGCATTAAATTTAAAACCCCTTTTTTCTACAAAAAATAAATAAAAAAACAAAAAAAAAAGAAATTTTTCTAATAAAGAAACAAAAAAAAAATAATCCCCTCCACTACTGCTATTAAATAGAAGGCTATAAGAGTGTGTGTGGGTACTACGTAGTACCCTCTTCCCAATTATTTAATAGAAATATTAAAATTTTCAACGAATTAATAAGGACTATTAAAATTTAGATTTAAGAGAGATAATAAAAATGTAGCGTACAATTACTTCCCTTTTGCATTTTTACTCTTTTAATTGTTATTCTTTATGAGGGTTGGAATTAAAAAAGTTCTAAAAAAATGAATGGGTGCAAGCTAAATAAAAAATTTACAGGCTCAAAGAGACATTATATAAAATAAAGATAGATATTGACGAAAAAAAATTAACAAGAAATAAATGAAAGTTTTAAAGATATTTTAAAAGCAAAAGCAAAAGTAAGATAGAAAGTTTTTAAAAATATCAAAACTAATTGTTCCAATAATTTCTACTTCATAAAGATGTAAACAGCTTCTTAAACTTTACTAAAGCTTACGAAAAAGCAACTAAACCTGCAAATAAAAGTGAAAATTTAGATAAAAAAAAATAAGTTTCTGGTCGAGCAATATAGTAATATTCGTGTTTCAGCTTCTCAATTAGCAGTTCTAAGTTCTAAGTTCTAAGTTCTAAGTTCTAAGTTCTAAGTTCTAAGTTCTAAGTTCTAAGAACAACAATATCTGTTTTTAAATAATATTAATGTTTTAAATTTAGTGGTATAGTTATAATAATTCTTGATTATAGGGAGCAAAAAATAAAGTAATTTAAAATTTAAGATAGGTACCCTAAATTAACTCGGTTTATAGAATTATGAAAAATTTCAATTTTATTATTGGACTAAAAATTTAATTATTTTTTTCAACTAATTTTTGACTAAACGCTAACCGATGTTTTATTTTAATTTTTATAGATAAAACCTCAATTAAGAGAGTAGGTCTCCATAGGAGGAAGGTAAGAATTATTGTTATTAAATTGTAAAATTAAATATAAAAATAGCGTGTTATTGGTGTGAGATAAAAATAAATATGTAAATAAAATAGAACAAAAATTGTATAGTAGTTCTAATTTATTAAGTAAATAATAGTATTAGAAATAGTGCCAGCGATAGTGAAAGATCAGTAACAGAAGAAAAATTAACTGAACTTATTAATGATCATTTAAATTGAAAAGGTGTTGTTGGTGAAAAGAGAAAAATATACAATGATAAATATTTAAAAAAACAAAAATAGCAATGAATATGAAGCAAGTCATCATAAATTAAGTTTTGCTACTTTATTACTAGAAAAAGATTTCTTAAGTGAATATGAATTAAGAAATTATGATAAAAAAGTAAAAATTTTAGATATTTGGTGGAAAGAAAAAAGGAAGAGAAGTCTTAATAAAAAGAACTGAATATTTTAAAAAGGAATCTGTATTTTACAATCAAATTTACGATATTTTAAATTTAAAAGGTGAAAGAATTAATGATACTACTAAACAATTAAGATTAGAAAAATGGATTATTGATTATGAGAATTATATAATTAGAGATCTTATAGAAAAAGGTGAGATGGATAGATTAAGTGAATGTAAGATTTATAGTAATATTTTTAGATCATTAAATAAAGAATGGACAAATCGAATGAGTAAATTTACAATAAATAAACACAGAGAATTGAAAAAAATATATAGTAGAAGTATTGAGAAAAATAATATTAATTGTAATATTCAATTTTTAGTTGTATTTATATTTAATACTATGGGACCTTTAAATACATTTAGTTTATTATTTAATAAAATTTTAGAACTTGTCTTTAAGGAAGGTGGGATAAAGTTGAATGAATTGGTAATGAGAATAGGTGAACATCTAACATCTAATTTTTATAGACCATTAACGGTTACCCGTTCTTTGTAAAATAGAACACCGATCGGTTACCGTGGGTTACCCAGAAAAAAGAATTAAAAGTTGAATCTAAAAATTATGATCTGGAGTGTCAAAGTAATGGTGAAACAAGTATAAATATGAGTAGTAATTGGGAAATTAATCCACTGGAATTATATGTAAAATTAAAAAGTACCGAAAAAAAAAGTCTAAAAAGTAATAATATAATAAAAGATAGAGAAAATTTATTAGCTTTGTTTACAAATATAAGTGAGGAGTTAAAAGCTGACTTAGGATACAGTTTTATGCTAATGTTAAAAAAATCATGTAAGGAATTGAATTACAGTAATATAGGTGAAGATAATAAAACTTATATATATGTAACATTCGATAAAGAATTTCGTGATGAAGTATTTGTTCAAAGTATTAAAACTATCTTCTTACCTATGATTTGTAAACCATTACTATGGAGTACTAAGAATAGTGGAGGTTATATAAGTGATATAATGAATAATTATGCTAATCCTGATAATCAAATTATTAAATCTAATCCAAAATTAATTGGTAATAGTAAAATTTCTCAAAAACAAATTGATTGTGTTAATTATATGAATAATGTGCCTTTTAAAATTAATACTTCTGTATTACATTATTTAATTATAGAGTGGGAAAAAGAAGAAAGTAAATTATTTAAAGGACTAAATAAGTTACATCCTAAGACTGATTTAATAAAGGATAAAAATTATAAAATGGATAGTTTATTTTTTAAAGAAATACAATCACATAATTCTATGCATTATCATTATTTAACTACTTTAATGATAGCTAATCTATATAAAGATCAAGTTTTTTTTATTCATACTTTCTTAGTTTTTAGAGGGAGATTATATTCTAGAGTATCATATTTAAGTTATCAAGGTGGAGATATGGCAAGATCCTTATTTCAATTCTATTCACCTAATGATAATATAATGGAATATAAAGAAACTAAAAATCCATATAAAACTCCAATAAGTTATGTAAAACAATATGCTGGAAATGTTTATATTTTAAGTAAGAAGACTATTATGGAAAAAATAGAATGGTGTGATAAATTTATTAATGAAATGGAAAAAGAATTTGATAAATATTATATATCTAATATCTCTAATACTAGTTCCAAAGAGGAACTAAAACTTTCAGGAGCTACAGTGAGTGACACAGTGACACAGTGACACAGTGACACAGTGACACAGTGACACAGTGACACAGTGACACAGTGACACAGTGACAAATAAATCTACTATTGAAGTTAAAGAAGCGGAACAAGAATTTGATTTTTATTTTCTTAATAAATATTTAGATAATGCGGAAGAACCATTTCAATTTATATCTGTATATTTTGCTATTAAAGATATATTTATTAAAAAACAATATAACATTAATATACCTATTTTATTTGATGCTAGTTGTAGTGGTATTCAACATTTAGCTAGTATTGCTTGTGATCTTAATGTTGCTAAAATGGTTAATGTTGTTAGTACACAAAAAGCTAAAAATGATTTCTATCAAATAGCAGCTGATAGTGTTGAAAATTCTATAAATAATTTGGATACAAACAATGAAATTAAAGAAAATTTAAAATTAATAAAAGTTATTAGATCTCTATTGAAACTTCCTATTATGACTATTTCATATAATGTTGGATTAGCAAAAATGAGTAAAGAATTACTAAAAAAAATGGGGAAATTAGTTAAAATTGATGATTTAATAGTTACAGAAAATAAAGAGGATACCAATATAATTAGACCTATGGACTTACCTGACTTAGAGGCAACCCTTTTTTCTTTAATGGATGTGAGCGGTGAAGAAGAGCAAAGACGAGAAGATAATTATGGTAATAAAACATTTAAAATTAAAATCAATAAAGAACATTCTAAAAATGAAAAAGATTTAATTTTATCTCCTAAAGAATGAGGAATTTTTAGTACTATTATTTTTAAAGGTGTTTTTGAGTTGGCACCTTCTATTAAAGAATTTAATAATTACTTAAATAATTTTATGGCTTTTTAGGTAAAAGAAATTTAACTTTTAATGGGGTGACTCCAACTGGTCTTAAAATAAAATTTGGTTTAGGGAAAGAAAAACCCAAAGAGCAGGTTTAAAATTTATAAGAGAAGGGAGTGGAGTGCAAATAAATATAATTAATAAAGAGAATATAGATGTCAAAAAATCAGTGGTTGCTTTAATGCCTAATTTCATACATTCTTTAGATGCTAGTAATATTCATGAAATTACTAATTTTCTTCAGAATTTAACTTTATCTTAATTTATTGAAGAACTAGAAAAAGTAATAAAAAGTGCTAGTATTACTGGTAAGATTATTTTATACAATAGTTTTTAATGACCAAGGACCAAGGACCAAGGACCAAGGACCAAGGACCAAGGACCAAGGACCAAGGACCAAGGACCTAGGACCAAGGACCTAGGACCAAATACAACTAGAAGAAGAAAAAGATTATTTAACTAAAAATTATACGTATAATATAGAATCACCATTGGAGAATCTAACAAAAGATAATAAATTTATGGATTTAGGTTTAGTTAAAAACCACGATCTTAAAAAAGTAGGTGCTTTTAAAAAAAATTAAAAATATTCCTTTATATACTATCCACGATTGTTTTGCTACAGCCCCTAATAATATGAGATTAATTAAAGAGAATGTAACAAGACTTTTATCTGATATGTATTTCTCTATGCCTTACATACAAATAATACATATTAGTCTTTTAAAACTATTATTGAGTAAAGAAGAAGTTTTTATATATCCAATAGAATTTATTAAAGAGGAGAGCACCAGCAAGGACAAAAATGATAGATTAATTATTAAAGACTTTAAAAAAGTAAAAGTGTATTAAGTAAAACTATAAAAATTGATTTAAATTATTTAGAAAATCCAAAAATATTAAAGATATTTTCGATAACAAATATTATTTAATCACAAAAGATTATATTAATCCTAAAAATTGAAATTTAATTCCCCTATTTCCAGCTTTGATAATTGAGAATAGAAATAAAAATAGCCAAAAGTTATATCATAGTGCACGTAAGTCTATTTATCTAATTTCTTAAGAATAAGTGTTACGGAGTTAGTTCAAGGGATTCGCCTCTCCACCTTTCCATAGTCCCCTGCTCTAATGAGAGTTTAGGTTAGGTGGACCAGACCAGAGGTTACAACCACACACCGCTGGTTTTTATTAAAATGTGACATAAGATGGTACTAGAGGTAGAAGTTACTTTTTTATGCCTCAATGTAAATGATGTTTAATTATTGGTATTACAAATTAAACTTGCTTTTCTATCATTATACTCCCAATAAATTTGGGGTTATTTTTTGTTGTTGTTGGTTTTGTTGAATTTTACTATGAATTTTAATTTTTATTTTCTAAGATGATTCTTCTTCCATAATTGGATTTATAATCAGCTTTAATAATTAACATTAATTCACTTTTTTATTTGTTGTTTTTTTGCTGTTCTGTAACGTTTTGTTTGTTTTATTTTCTATTGCCTTTTTTCTGCGGCCCTCGCGGGAGTAGGGTAGGGTGTAGGGAGAGTGATCTTTTGGGGAGGAGTAGAAGGTAGTAGGGTAGAAGCTAGTAGGGTAGAAGGGTAGAAGGGTAGAAGGGTAGACAACTACTTAGTATTTGGGGAGTAGAGTCCATTAAGGTAATTAGTTAAAGATCCTAGGAGCATTAGTCCATAGAGGAAGACAAGAATTATTGTTATATTTTTTCTATCTTTGTAAAAAAGAAGGAGGGGTAAAGTCAGTCTTATTTTTATTCTTTGTTATTTGTCCTAGGAGAACAAAAGTCTTATTTATTTTTCCGTAGGAGGAGTAGGTCTCCGTAGGGAAAGAATTATCTTTATTTCTACCTCCGCAGGAGAGTTACAAGCTCCAGAGGAGGTTGTAGATCTCCGCAGGAGGAGGGTAAACAAACTCTTATTTTTATTATTCTTATTTATTTTTCCGTAGGAGGAAGGTAATTATTCTAGTTATATTTCTTGTTATATTTTGTCTAATACAAAGATGTAATCTCCGCAGGAGTGTTCTATTCTACTTTTGTACTCGGTTACTGGGTTACCCACTCTTGTCGGTTACCGACTCTTTCTTCTAGAATAGAACACCGTGGGTTACCCAGTGTAAACACTGCGCACCGTGGGTTACCCTGGGTTACCCTGGGTTACCCAGAGACAGAAGAGAATTATTGTTATATTTTGTCTAGGTCCTAGGAGCATTAGTCCGCAGGAGGATGTAGGTCTCCATAGGAGTGTTCTAACGAAAGAGAGAAAGCAAAAGTAAGAAATCTAATTGACTAAAAATCAGAACTCAAAAGCAACATAAAAATAAAAGTATGAATAATATAAATATAAAAATAATTAAATTAATTTTCCCCCCCTTAACTGCTTTTTCTTGGTGGCGGGAGTAAATATTGACCCCCCCTACTGATAGTTTTTACTATGGCTAGGCTATTCCCTTCTTTATTGTCGTAACTCCTCACAGTTAAAGCCCCAGTACCTAGTGCCCCCGCTAAAAAAAAATTGAAGAGTAACTGAATAAAAATAAAATAAAAGATTTTAATAAGACCCCTCTCCCTCCTAGACTCGGAGTATGGGAAGAGAAGAGAATCACCAACAAGGTAGACAAGGGAACCACTAATAGATTAAAGTTTCAAGGCAAGAATAATAAAAAAATGGGGGGTTTTTACCCCTGTTTATTCAAACTTCAAAATTCAAACTTCAGAATTCAGAATTCAAAATTCAAACTTCAAAATTCAAAATTCAAAATTCAAACTTCAAAATTCAAAATTCAAAAAATCAAGAGGACAATTGTTCAAGAGGCTGTTCATTTCACTTGTTCTTATTTTTAGTCTTCAAACCTTTGCCTCTTGCCTCCACTGCCTCGGTAACCGAGGCAACGGTTGCAACCCTTGCTCTTTTGTTCTTATAATCGTCTTATTTGAAGACTAATATCAGAACAACAGGGGAAGCAAGGATTATACAAATCACAAGTAAGGATTAGTATTAACAAAAATGACAAGCAAATGTCTTTAGTTTAAGAATAAAATTTAAAACAACCTTTTCTCTTAGCTTCCTCTCGCTTGCGCACCGTTTGCTTCCCTTGCTTTGTCGCTGTTCTAACGAAGGGCAAAACTTAATTTCGTTCTTATTTTTATTTTTATTATAAGAAAAAAAAACCTTTTCTCTTAGGTTCCTCTTTCTGGGTAACCCACGGTAACCGAGTAAAAAGTAGAATAGAACTCGTTCTTTGTAAAAAGTAGAATAGAACACCGACGATTGCTTGTCATTTCTGTCGTTAGAACACTTATTTTTATTATAAGAATAAAACCTTTTCTCTTAGCTTCCTCTGTCTTCTAGAATAGAACTCGTTCTTCGTAGAATAGAACAGCGACGATTGCTGTTCAATTCTGTCGTTAGAACACTTATTTTGATTATAAGAATAAAACCTTTGCTCTTAGCTTACTCGGTTACCGATTGCTTGTCATTTCGTTCTTATTTTTATTATAAGAATCAAAACAACCTTTGCTCTTAGGTTCAGGCAAGAGTCGCTGCGCAATTGTGTAAACAAGAGTGGGTAACCCACGGTAACCGGGCAACAGAGGCAAGAGTCGTCGCTGTTCTATTCTACTTTTTTACTCGGTTACTGGGTTACCCACTCTTGTTTACTCGGTTACCGAGTGTAAACACTGCGCACCGTGGGTTACCCAGAGAAAGAGCGCAGTGTTTACTCGGTTACCGTGGGTTACCCAGTGTAAACAAGAGTCGGTAACCGGGCAACAGAGAAGGCTGTTCATTTCAAATTTAAATTGCAAAAGAGGAGCTTATTACATCCGATCCGCTTGTAGTTACCCGCAATAAAATTAAATTAATTAAACCTAGGGTTAAGTTTACAGATGGTTCTGTAGTAGACCTGCAAAGTCTAATGTTTAGGTTCAATTCCTCCTTAACTCTGACATAATAAAGTTTGTTTTTATTTTTAAGTCTAACTTTTTAGAGCTTTAGAACCCTCTCTTGCCTCGCTTGTGATCTTAGGGCTATAGTTGCGCTGTTCTAACGAAGGCCTTTGCTATTTTCGCCTCCCTGGGTGTTGCGGTGCAGCCTTGCTACCCTTGCTTTTGGCCTACGGCAAAACTTGCGTTCTTATTTTTAGTCTTCAACAATTGCCTCTTGCCTCCACTGCCTCGGTAACCGAGGCAACGGTTGCTTTATTAAAAAATATAAACATAAAACCTACTCTAAGGGTTTAAGTATATATACTACTATTATTATTAAAATTTATTTTTTATTTTGAGTCAAAAAAACAAAATTAAGAATATTGGCTTTCCATTTTCATAGCTACCCTGTTTATAAACCCCTCTGTTTAAATTAATTTAATAAAATTACATCCCCCTTTACGGGGCTTTTTGTTGTTTTTGTTTTTTTTCAAATCAAATGCAAAAGGGTTATTACACGAGGTAGTACAAGGCGGGGTGGTTTATTTTTATTTTTTCTAAACAAACAAACAAGGTTTTCTCGCAGCTACCAGTTGCTTCTCTTTCTCGGTTACCGACCATGTGTTACACAGTCTGGGTAACCCACGGTAACCGTGGGTAACCCACGCTAACCGATGGTAATGAATGCGGTGTTCTATTCTACGAAGAAGGGCAAAAGTTCAATTCGTTCTTATTTTTATTATAAGAATAAAAAAGCTTTTCTCTTAGCTTCCTCTTTCGTTAGAACTCGTTCGTTAGAACAGCGACGATTGCTTTTCATTTCTTATTTTTTATTATAAGAATAACAAAAACCTCTTTTGCTCTCTTGTTTACACAATTGCGCTCGGTCTTCGTAGAATAGAACACCGACGACTCTGGCCTCTGTTGCTCGTTCTTCGTAGAATAGAACACCGTGGGTTACCCACTCTTGCTCTCGCTTGCGCACCGATAAGGTGCGAGCAAAGGTTGTTTTTATTCTTATAATCAAAATAAGTGTTCTAACGAAAGAAATGACAAGCAATCATCGGTGTTCTAACGAACGAGTTCTATTCTAGAAGACAGAGGAAGGTGCGAGCAAAGGTTGTTTTTATTCTTATAATTATAATTATAATCAAAATAAGTGTTCTAACGACAGAATTGAAAAGCAAATGTTGCTCTTAGCTTCTCGGTAACCGAGCAAGAGTGGGTAACCCACGGTAACCGAGCAAAAGAGTGTTCTATTCTACTTTTTTACTCGGTTACCGAGACAGAGTCGGTGCGCAAGCGCGAGCACCAGAGTGTTCTATTCTACTTTTTTAGTCGGTTACCGAGCAAGAGTCGTCGCTGTTCTATTCTACTTTTTTAGTCGGTTACCGTGGGTTACCCAGACAGAGCGCAGTGTTTACTCGGTTACCGAGTGTAAACAAGAGTCGGTAACCGGGCAACAGTCGGTGTTCTATTCTACTTTTTTACTCGGTTACCGTGGGTTACCCAGACAGAGCACAAGAGGCAAGAGAAAACAAAAAGTAAGAATAAACCAAGAGGGGTAATAATCCTTTGAAGTGCATAAGGGAGGGGGGTTAATTCAATTAAATTAAATAATGACCAACCAGGTGGTAAGGTCCCTCAGGAGTATCGAGGGGGTTAAAATAAAAAATAATAAACAAATTTTAGTACTCTTAAATTAAAAATTCTTTTAATTCGGGCCCTTTACATCAGGGATGGTATAAATTATTGGAATTAATTTTAATTAAATGTATGCTTAGTCATCCTGCCTTTATTTTTATTTTTATTTTTATTTTTAAATTTAGATTATTATTACTTTTGCATTTTCAACTTGTGCACTTTTGCTCGGTTACCGTGGGTTACCCACTCTTGCCTTAACCTAGACCAACTTTTTCTTCCTTTGCTACCCTTGTCATGGAAATGAAGGCGGTGTTCTAACGAAGGCCCTTGCTTGTGCGATGCGGCCCCTTTTGCCTTTGCTTGCGCAGCTTGCGCAGCGTTGCAATAGTAAAAAGCAAAGGTTGCTTCCTGTGTTACACAGTCTGGGTAACCCACGGTAACCGTGGGTAACCCACGGTAACCGATGGTAGTGATGGCGGTGTTCTAACGAAGGGCAACAGGCAACAGTTCATTTCGCAAGGTTTGCTCTAGCTTAAGGCAAGAGATGCACAAGAGGTTGTTTGTGTACAAACTCATCTTTTCCCTGTTGCCTATAGTTCTGATTTTGACTTTGTAAAAAAATAAGTATAAAAACCATAAGGTAAGAAGCAACCTATGCTTGTGACCCTTTGCCTCCTTATTTTGATTTTTATAACAAATAAGAATAAAACTGAAGCCCCAGAGGCAAAGGCTATTGTTTGTATTCTTAATGACCTATTGGGGGGTATGCCACTAGGCACAGGCTAAAATTAAGAACAAGCAACTTTTTCCTGTTGTCTGTTGCCTTTTGTCCGCAGTTTTATTATGAGCTTTGCTCTAGCCCTAGCGGGTGGCATGGGTAGACTGGACCTTTGGGGTTGGATACTACCTACCTCTAGGCACAGGGTACAAATCAGAACGAACTCATTACCTTGACACTGGAAGCAAGGTTTGCTTGTGACTATTGCAACGCTGCGCAAGCTGCGCAAGCTACGCAAGCTGCGCAAGCAATGGCAAAAGGGGAGCCTTGCTGTTGACGCAACGGGTTTTTATTCTTATTGGACCTCTTGGGGGTTGGCTAAACTTGGCTAAAGCCATCCACTAGGCATAGGCTACAAATAATAACAACAGGGCAACAGGGGAGCCTGTCTGTGGGCGGTTCGGCTTATCGTCTTATTTGAAGACTAATATCAGAACAACAGAGCAAATATTGCGGGGTAATTACTAAATTAATATTCTGAATTTCTGTAATAACCTCCCTGTTGCTCTCGCTTGCGCATACCGATTACAATGAAAAGCAAATGTTGCGGAGGGGAGTTACAAATATTCAAATCAAAAATAAGGGTCATAGTTTCCAGGTTAAACCTACAACAAATATTCTTTATATACTGTCAAATACAACAGTCAAACATAGCAAACATAGTATATTATTATTTTTATATTTTTATATTGTTTGTTTTTAGCAATACTTATAATATATATTTGTATATATATAATACTTTCTACTTTATACTTATACTTACTTTTGCAATTTCAACTTTAGCACTGTTGCCCGTTGCCTTTTGCCTGCACCGCAATCATTACCATCGGTTACCGTGGGTTACCCACGGTTACCGTGGGTTACCCACGGTTACCGTGGGTTACCCAGACTGTGTAACACAGGAAGCAACCTTTGCTTGTGACTATTGCAACGCTGCGCAAGCTGCGCAAGCAAAGGCAAAAGGGGCCGCAGTTTTTATTATTACCTTTGCTCTAGCCTTAGCGGGAGGAAAGGCAAGACTTGACCTATTGGGTAGGTAGGCTACAATTGGCTAAAGCCAAGGCTACGCCCAACCACTAGGCACAGGCTACAAATAATAAGTCACAACCAAGGGATCCTGTGCTCCCTCTGCTCCCTCTGCTCGTAGCCCTTTTGTTCTGATTTTTATACTAAAATAAGTATTCAAAGCCTTCGTTAGAACAGCGCAACTTTTGTTCTTATTTTTACTCTTGCTTTCGGTTACCGTCGGTTACCGTGGGTTACCCACTCTTGCATTCGGTTACCGTGGGTTACCCACTCTGGCATTCGGTTACCGTGGGTTACCCACTCTTGCATTTGACCCTTTCTGTTGGCTGTTCGGCTTATCGTCTTATTTGAAGACTAATATCAGAAACACAGGGGAAAAGGGAAAGCAAATGTGAATCAACAGGGTTTCTTACCTAGAGGGCGCGAAAATAAAAACAAAAAAATAAAATAATTAAAAGTAAAAGCAAGAGACAGAACAGCTTAGTTAGGGTTATGCTTCAGCAAAGTTAGGTATTTAAATATAGATTTGATTTATGTTTTTAATCAAAGTTAGGTCTGTAAAAATAAGTGTAAAGCGTCGCCCAGTGTAATCACCAGGCGTCGATCGACCTAGTATCCCTTACAATAAATAAAGTTAATTTTGTTTGTTTTAAGCCTTTATAAAGATTAAATAAAAAAATTGTTGTTTTTGGCTATTTTCATTGGTTCTCGGAGGGGGCGTATGTAACAAGCGAGGGAGCCTGTCTGTCGGCGGTTCGGGTTATCGTCTTATTTGAAGACTAATATAAGAACAACAGAGCAAATGTCCTTAATATTAAGATAAAAATTAAAACAAAAAATTAAAACAAAAATTAAAACA
>Ga0193702_1000180_pt1 | contig 25208 bp, 24 predicted proteins | sample U3a1metaG_FD_143060 | JGI IMG/M metagenome (GOLD analysis project Ga0193702, IMG submission 143060) | Soil microbial communities from a riparian zone of the East river system, Colorado, United States - U3a1 | ecosystem: Environmental > Terrestrial > Soil > Riparian zone | place: USA: East River... | reverse complement strand
TTCCTTAGCATCAGAAAGCACATCAACTTTGATGATATAAGCATCAGTAAGTTTCTGGATCTCACCTTCGCCGGTTTTCATTTCATCTTCTGATACCCCTTCAGATTTCAGTTTCCTGATCTTTTCATTGGCGTCTTTGCGGATATTGCGGATGGCAATTTTACCGGTTTCGGCTTCAGCTTTTGCTTTTTTAACCAGGTCGCGGCGGCGCTCTTCGGTTAATGGGGGTACGTTGATGCGGATAATAACCCCGTCGTTTTGCGGGTTAACACCAAGGTTTGCTTCCATAATGGCCTTTTCAATTGGGCCAAGCAGCGACTTCTCCCATGGCTGCACCACAATGGTACGGGCATCAGGCGTATTAACGCTGCCTACCTGGCTCAACGGGGTCGGACTGCCGTAATAATCAACCACTATATCATCAAGCATGGAAGGACTTGCCTTACCCGCGCGGATCTTCTGTAATTCGCCATCGCAATGGTCAATCGCTTTGTCCATGCCCGCTTTGGCTTCGGTAACTTGTTTTTTAATGAGTTCGCTCATTGGTTTTGCTGATTTTGATGACAAAAATAATAAAAAGATTGGGAAGTCCGAAAGTCGGGAAGACCGAAAGTCCGGAAGATAATTTTTGTGTAAGAGCAGGCAGGCGGCGCACGGCGTACCGGGCAGAAAAACGTGCTGTTACACTAAAAAAGTGTTAACAGGGTGTAACAGCAAATAGCCGGCCCGGGTTGCCAAAAAGCCTGTTCCTACATCAGAAACGCGGTTTTTACCTTGCCTGCCATGCAAAAAAACGAAAAAATGCTGACAGAATAATGTCAGCACTTTTCTCGTTCTAAATGACTATACATTTTTGTGGCAGGAAAATATTTGCCGGCTGGTCCAAAGGATTCCTACGGAGGAAGGCCGAAAGTCCGGAAGATAGTTTTTGTGTAAGAGCGGGCAGGCGGTGGGCGGCGCGGCAGGTAAAAAAAACTGCTGTTCACAGTAAAATATAGTGAACAGGGTGGAACACTGAAAAGTCGGACAGGCGTGCTAAAAAGCTTGTTTGTGCGTCAGAAATGCGGTTTTTACATTGCCTGTCATGCCAAAAAACGTGAAAAGTACTGACAAATTGGTGTCAGCATTTTGTCTCGTTTTGAAAAAGTTTACACTTTATTAAATTTGGTTAAATTTGAGACTATCTAACCGGCGAATAAAATAAACCCGGTATCGTCATCATGGAAATAGAGCCAGTTCAATATAGTCAGCTTATCAGTCAAATTGGTAGTTTACTCGCCATGGGCCGCGAAAAAGCCGCCCTGCAGGTAAACACTATTTTAGTGCAAACTTATTGGGAAATTGGAAAATATATTGTTGAATTTGAACAAAAAGGGAACGAGAAAGCCGAATATGGGAGTAAACTATTTGAGAACCTGTCAAAAGACTTAACACTGGCTTACGGCAAAGGGTTTAGCCGCTCAAATTTGTCCTATATGAGGAAAATGTATCTCTCGTTTCAAAAACGTGAGACACTGTCTCACAAATTAACATGGAGCCATTATTTTGAAATTTTAAAAGCGGATTCAGAACTTGAAATTGGATTTTATACCAAGCAGGCCGAACGAGAACGATGGAGCGTACGTGAACTAAAACGCCAGATGAAAAGCCTGCTTTTTCACCGGCTGGCCCTAAGCAGCGACAAGGAAGGTGTATTGAAATTGGCAAACGAAGGGCACGAGGTGCAGCTGCCCGAAGATTTGATTAAAGACCCGTTTGTACTGGAGTTTTTAAATATTCCCGAACAATACCAGTACCTGGAAAGCGAACTGGAAGAAAAAATTATCGGTAACCTCCAGCAATTTTTATTGGAGTTGGGCAAAGGCTTTGCTTTTATTGGCCGGCAATACCGCATAAGTATAGGCGGAAAACATTTCAGGTTAGACCTTCTTTTTTACCACCGCATTCTTAAATGCTTTGTTTTAATTGACCTTAAACGCGGCGAAATAGACCACCAGGATGTTGGGCAAATGAACCTGTACCTTAACTACTTTAAAAAAGAAGAAGCATCTGAAGGCGATAACGAGCCTGTAGGCATTATTTTAGGCGCCTACAAAAATCACATACTGGTTGAATATGCTACCGACAGTATTACCAATAAAATATTGCTCGCAAAATACCAGCTATACCTGCCCGATAAAGCCCAGTTAGAAAATGCATTAAATAAACTGCTGGATGATTAGATTTTACTGATTGCACGGGATGCTGCCTGCCGCCAACTGCTCAAAAGGAGTCCTTCTGACAAACTTTTTGAAGCAGCTATTTGTAGTACTTTTGTATTATGGCAGATGTATTGAACTTTTACCTGATCACAGACCAACCCACAATCTGCCCCGTCTGCGGCGCACGAACTGATGTTATTTCCGGCTTTTACCATACCCTGTTGCAAATGAATATTGAGGAGTGCTTGAATAGTGGATGCAAACATGTATTTTGTGAGGTAGACAATTGAGTATGGATGACCTAAAAGTGATTGATGTTACTTGTGCCTTAATTATTGATAATAAAAACCAGTTGCTAGCAACTCAAAGAAGTGCAGTAATGAGTTTACCATTAAAATGGGAACTACCAGGCGGTAAAATTGAACCCTCCGAAACACCGGAACAATGTTTGATTAGAGAAATTAAAGAAGAACTCAATATTGAGATTGAAATAGTTAAGAGTCTCGCTCCCAATATTCATAATTACCCTTTCATAACTGTTAAGCTTATTCCTTTCATTTCTAAATGTATCAATGGAGAAATCGAATTAAAAGAGCATGCCGATTTTAAGTGGTTAAACCCAAATGAATTATTAGATTTGGATTGGGCCGATGCGGATATACCTATCCTTAACAATTACCTAAACCATCTAAATGCAATTTGAACTAGGAATTTATGAGCAACTAATAACAAAGCTAATTGCCAACCAATTAAGTTTATTAAATGGAGACAATTTTTTTGTTAAAAGTACTATACTTGATAAAGAAGAAGCCTCAAGATATTTAAGTTTATACTTAGCTGAGACAATTAAATTTGCTTTGAATGAGATTAAGGATGAAAATAAAACACTTCATCAAGTTGAGCTTTCTAATAAACTCATTCAAGTTTTAATAGATGAACTACCTAAGTTAGGGCTCTCGAATAATTTAATAGATAATGAAGGGAAAATATTAGAGGCTGTTTTTTCTAAACTTGATTCCCCTTATGCAGATCTCAATGAAAGGCTTAAGCAAATTACGCCGTATACGCGATTAAGCCAAAGTGAACTCTTTACAGGTAGCAATTCAGGAATTACTTTAGAAAGTGAAATAAAAAAGGAAATACTTTCTGCAGATGAAATTTGTTGGCTTGTTTCTTTTATTAAATTCTCTGGCATACGAATCTTTAAAGAAGAATTGGAAGAGTTTACTAATAGTGGAAAAAGGCTTAAGATTATTACCACAACCTATATGGGCGCAACAGATGTTAAAGCTGTTGAGTTTCTATCAAACTTAAAAAACACCGAAATTAAAGTATCATATAATTCTGAGCATGAAAGGTTACACGCCAAGGCTTATTTGTTTTTAAGGAAAACGGGATTTAATACTGGCTATATTGGTTCTTCAAATATTTCAAGATCGGCTTTAACAAATGGCTTAGAATGGAATTTAAAAGTTACGTCTAAAGAGATCGGTCACATAATAGATAAATTCAAAAAAACCTTTGATACATATTGGGCGGATAAGGATTTTGAATTTTATAAATCAGGTGAAGACAAACAAAAGTTAAATAAAGCCTTAAAACAAAATTCACATTATAAAGAGGGAATTTCAACCTTTTTTGATTTAAAGCCTTTCCCATATCAAGAAGAGATTTTGGAGAAATTGAAGTCGGAAAGAATTGTACATGATAGATATAAAAATTTAGTTGTTGCCGCTACCGGCACAGGCAAAACGGTGATTTCTTCTTTTGACTACAAGTACTTTAAAGATAATCAACCACGAGCCAGATTGTTATTTGTAGCTCATCGAAAAGAAATTTTAGAACAAGCTCAAACCACATTTAGACATGTTTTAAAGAACGCCAATTTCGGAGGCCTTTGGGTTGACGGGGAAGAGCCCGATAATTATGAATTTGTATTTGCCTCGGTTCAGACTCTCAATAATCGAATAAATCAATTAGCTCTTTCGGAGGATTTCTTCGATTTTATAATTATTGACGAAGTGCATCATATAGCCGCGTCGAGCTACAGACCTATTCTTGAGAAATTTAAACCAAAAATCCTTTTAGGATTAACAGCTACTCCTGAACGTAGCGATGGCGATGATATCTTAAAGGATTTTTGCGGGGTAATTGCTGCTGAAATTAGATTACCCGAGGCTCTGAATCGGAAGCTGCTTTCTCCGTTTCAATACTTTGCGTTGTCAGACAATGTTGATTTATCTAAATTATCATGGAAAAACGGGAAGTATGAAATTAATGAACTAACTAAGCTTTATACTGAAGATGATCGTCGTATAGGTGATATTTTAACTAACTGTGAAAAATATTTAACCGACGTGAATGATGTTATAGCTCTTGGTTTCTGTGTTAGTCAAGAGCATGCTCGCTATATGGCTGAGAAGTTTACACTTGCAGGCTTAAAAGCTGATTATTTGACAAGCAATAGTCCCGGCGACAGAACGGAATTAAGAGAAAGATTGCGGAATAAGGAAATCAATTATTTATTTGTAAGGGATATTTTTAATGAAGGTGTGGACATTCCCGAAATTGATACCGTTCTTTTCCTTAGACCCACCGAAAGTTTAACAATATTCCTTCAGCAACTTGGAAGAGGTTTGCGACTTGCACCCACTAAAGATTGTTTAACAGTTTTAGATTTTGTAGGGAATGCTCGACCTGAATATGATTTTGAGCATAAGTTTAGAGCGTTGGTGGGAAAGACTCATACGTCTATTATAAAAGAAATTGAAGATGAGTTTCCTCATTTACCTCTAGGATGCTCTATCATATTAGAAAAGAAAGCAAAAGAAATCATTCTGAAAAATATTGCAGCTGCAATAGGTTTCAATAGAAGGCAATTGATCATAAAAATTCAAAATTTCAAACACCAATCAACGGCCTCGCTTACGCTAAAAAACTTTATCGAATTTCAGCACATCGAATTACAATTGATTTACAAAAAGGATAGTTGGAAAAGACTTTGTGTTGAGGCTGGAATAATTCAGGATTTTTTCGAGCCCAATGCGGATGAAATATTTAAAGGCATTAAACGATTACTTCAATGTACTTCACTAAGCTACTTGAAGTTTATAAAATATCTAATCCAAAATAAGTTAAACGTTAAAGTTCAAACGGAAGAAGAAAGACTTATGCTTTTGATGTTTCATTATGACATTTGGCAAAAGGACGGATTGAAAGTTGGATTTAAGTCTATTAAAGAAAGCATGTTTCAACTTGCCAAAAATCCGATGATGATTGAAGAGTTGGATGAGGTAATAACATATTTGATCGACAAGGTTGATTTTGTTGAAAAGGACATTCAATTAGATTATCCATTTCCGTTAAAAGTTCATAGTCGTTATAATCGAGATCAGATTTTAGTAGCATTGCGCCTTCATGAGTTTGAAAAATCATCATTAAATCGTGAAGGGGTTGCTTTAAATAAATATTTAAATACAGAAGCCCTATTTGTAACGCTTAAAAAATCGGAAAAGGAATATTCTCCAACAACACTGTACGATGACTATGCTATTAATGAATACCTATTTCATTGGCAATCACAGAATGCAACCTCTCCCGAATCTCCCAAAGGATTATCCTATATAAATCATGAGGATTTAAATAAACGGATATTGTTATTTGTAAGAGAGCAGAATGATGATGAATTTGGATTCACGATGTCGTATGTGTTTTTAGGCGAAGCAAACTTCATTAATTCAAATGGGTCGAAACCGATGAACGTTGAATGGCAATTAAATGAACCTATGCCGGCGTACATTTGGAAAGAAAGCGGAAAGCTTGCAATTGGCTAATAAAGTTCACTTATATCCGATTGACAAAACATCCTGATGTTTCTATCTTGGCTAAATGCCAGGTATTAAATTCAATTACCTCTATCGCGACGTCGCCAACTATAAAAAGTATGGGTTTGTAATATGTCCCAATCCCGATAATATGGGGCTGTCGGAGATAGAAATACTCATCCGCTCTAAATTAATAGATGGTGAATGGTTTTATGCGGATGAATGGGGATTGCCGGAATTGTTTTTGGAGACAGTTGATTTTAGGGTTGACCCTACCTGGCATGAGTTTGAAGGTATGGAATATTCCAATGAAGTAGCGGTTCAATTAATATCTAGTGAAAAATTTAAAGCGCTATTAGAAAAGCCTACTTAGTATCTAATTATGGCAAATTCGCCACAATTAAACCTTGCCCATCCCCCCAAATCCCATATAAAGTACTTTACTTTGCCTCGCAACTAAAAATCATCAAAAAATCACCAAACTTTTTCGCCAGCGAATTTTTCACTCCCCATCTCAAAACTTTTCTGCATCTTCCCCGTTCCTTTACAACAAACCAATTTAATACCCCAACCCTCATGAACGATCAAATAGAAAACGACAAAATTAAGGCCGACCTGCTGGGTCGCTCAATGGAAATGAATGCTACGCTGATCAGCAGTGCAGCATCAACCTATGCCTATAACAAAATAAATAACCTGCTGCTAATGCAGATCCTGGCCAAACTTGAAAACCGCAACCTGGAAGAGATCAGGAATAATGTAGACAAGTATATCGCCCAGTTTACGGAAGAGTTTATTAGCATGAATTCGCAGTTTTAGGGTTTTTGGGGAAGTCCGAAAGTCGGGAAAGTCCGGAAGACCGAAAGAAAGACGGGGGAAGCCTGAAGGTCGCAAATGCCTGATAAGTATAAAATACATAGCAAACCAGCAATGACCCATCGGGTCAACCCCTTTGTAGAAAAAAACAGGCAAAAAGATTTTTGCCCCATCAGGGCTACCCTTCACCTGCGTTTATTATTTTTGTAAATAGCCAAACCGGATCATTATGCCAAACACCTACACGCAATTATATATCCATTTTGTATTTGCCGTAAAATATAGACAAGCGGTAATACAGGAAGAATGGGAAGACCGCCTTCAAAAATACATCACGGGTGTAGTACAAAACAATGGACATAAACTATTGGCGATAAACACAATGCCTGATCATTTACATCTTTTTGCCGGATTAAACCCCAAGCAATCAATTTCTGAATTAATGAAATTAGTAAAAGGCGATAGTTCGGAATTTATAAATAAGGAAGGCTTTACCAAACGAAAATTTTATTGGCAGGAAGGGTATGGCGCGTTTAGCAACAGTCGTTCCCAAATTGATGGGGTTGTTAAATATATTTTGAATCAAAAAGAACATCATAAAAAACAGACATTCAGGGAGGAGTACCTGGAGATATTAAACGATTATGCTGTTGAATATGAAGAGAAATACATTTTTAAAGACCTGTTAGACGGGTGAAGGGTAGCATCTACGATGCAAAATTCGGAATGTGTTCTGTTTTCTACAAAAGGGTTGACCCGATGGGTCATGTTTGAACGGAAAATATATTTTTCAAGATCTGTTAGATGGGTGAAGGGTAGCTCCTATGGAGCAAAAATTTGAGACGTGTTGTGGTTTCTACAAAGGGGTTGACCCGATGGGTCATGTTTGCAACAAATACATTTTCCGAGATCTGTTAGGCGGATGAAGGGTAGCTCCTATGGAGCAAAAATAGGTGCGTATTGCGTTTTCTACAAAGGGGGTGACCCGATGGGTCACGTTGGCAGCAAATACATTTTGGCGGATAAAGGGTGGCATCTACGATGAAAAAATTGGCGGTGTGTTGCTGTTCCTACAAAGGGGGTGACCCGATGGATCAAGTTTGCAACAAATATATTTACTGTTTGGAAGATTGCAAAAAAGCGGAGCCCATGCGGTACCCTCTACGATGTGTACACATCTTTTTGAATATCTGATCGGCATTTAACCATTTATTGAAAATCACTAAATATAAAACACAACAGATCAACAATGACCCATCGGGTCAACCCCTTTGTAGCAAAATATGACGACAAATGTATTGCCTCGTTAGAGGCTACCCTTTGTCCGCAAGACGTGTTAGATAGATGAGGGTAGCTCCTGCGGAGCAAAAATGGGTGCGTATTGTGTTTTCTACAAAGGGGTTGACCCGATGGGTCATAGCTTCAGGGAAGCATCACAGGCATCTGCTGATTTATAAAAAAGTGTGCCGTATAATTCCCCAGGAAAAGGAATCACACGGCACACTGCTTTGTTTCTTCTGAATATCTATGTCCCTTGTATCATCTTCTCAAACTCCATCTCTCACAACCTCTTCCTTCCGGTCTTCCGGACTTCGCCGACTTTTCTGACTTCCCCTATCTCACCAGCGTTCCAATAGCTTCCCCATTGGCAATCTTCATAAAGTTGCCGGGTTTGTTCATGTCGAATACGATGATTGGGAGGTTGTTTTCCTGGCAAAGGGTAATGGCGGTCATGTCCATTACGTTAAGGCCTTTGTCGTACACTTCCTGGAAGCTGATTTCATTGTAGCGGGTGGCGGTAGGGTCTTTCTCCGGGTCGGCGGTGTAGATGCCATCAACACGGGTACCTTTCAGCACCACATCGGCTTTTATTTCAATAGCGCGCAGGGATGCGGCTGTATCAGTAGTAAAATAAGGGTTGCCGGTACCAGCGCCAAAGATCACAATATGGCCGACTTCCAAATGGTGCATTGCACGGCGGCGGATATACGGTTCGCAGATCTGCTCCATTTTTATGGCCGATTGAAGGCGGGTTTCAACCCCAATGGTTTCCAGTGCGTTTTGCAGGGCCATGCAGTTGATAACGGTGGCCAGCATCCCCATATAATCGGCCTGGGCGCGGTCCATGCCCGATTTTTCGGCACTCAGACCGCGAAAAATGTTGCCGCCGCCAACCACAACGGCAATCTCCATGCCTTTGTCTTTAACTGCCTTAATATCTTGTGCGTATTGTAAAACCTGCTTATTATCGATGCCGTAAGTTTTATCGCCCATCAGCGATTCGCCGCTAAGTTTTAGTAGAATCCTTTTATATGCCATGAGGTAGTTAAATTGGTCAAAAATATAGAAATATAATCAGTGTTAAAATTTTATAAAGAAATAGACACTAATTCCACGAATTTTTTCGAATTTCACGAATGGAGTAAAATACTAATTATCCCGAATTGCCCAAATTAGGATGAAAGATTTGCGATTCGTTTTAATCGGTCGCTATTTGACTTTTAGTTCGTGGCTTCTTAATTCGTGAAATTCGCCTTAATTCGCGCCATTTGTGCCTTCTTAATTCGTGTCATTCGCCTTAATTCGCGCCATTCGTGCCTTCTTAATTCGTGTCATTCGCCTTAATTCGTGCCATTCGTGTTTATTAATTCCCCCTTAAACACAGTCCCCTGCACTTCAAAATCAGCATTAAAAACAACCAGGTCGGCATCATAGCCTGCGGCAACCTTTCCCTTTTTGGGGAGCGATGCCAGTTGGGCAGGGTATAACGAGGCCATGTTAACCGCTTCGGCAAGATTGATCCCAACCTGCTCCACGCAGTTCTGTACGGCTTTAAGCATGGTAAGGCATGAGCCGGAGAGCGTACCGTCGGGCATTACATAGCGGTCGCCTGTAAACTGGTGTTGGTAAGTGCCTTCGGTAGCCGCAGTAACTGCATCGGTAATTAAAAAAAGCTTATCACCCAGTTCGCGTTTTGCTAAACGTACCATTGCAAAATCAACATGAATGCCATCGGCAACAATGCTGGCGTAGGGGCGTTCCTCAAATATGGCGGGGATATATCCCGGTTCGCGGTGGTGCATCTGCGGCATGGCATTAAATAAATGCGTTACCGCCGGGATAGGTTTGTTTAAAAATCCTTTCCCTTCCGCATAGGTAGCGTTGCTATGCCCGCTGGATAATATCACACCCTTGGCATGCAGGTAATCAATTACTTCCTGGTCTTGTAATTCGGGGGCAATGGTCATCATTTTAATAACACCATCGGCTTTTTCAATCCAGCCTTTTACCTCTGCAAGCGTGCCTTTTTTGATCAGGTTTGCCGGGTGGGCGCCTTTTTTTATGGGGTTAAGATACGGCCCTTCCAGGTGCAAGCCCCAAAAGTTTCCTTTACAACGTTCGCGGTAGATCTTAGCCGACTCAATACCCTTTTCAACAATATCATTGGTATTGGTGCCGATGGTAGCGAAAAAGCCGATAGTACCCTGGCTCAGCAGGTCGGTTTCCATGCGTTCCAAAGCTTCCACTTCGGGCGTTCCGGCAAACAGCTTGCCGCCGCTGCCATAAATTTGCAGGTCGATTAATCCGGGCGCAAGGTATGCGCCTTTAAGGTCGATCTTTTGCACGCCATCAGGCATGGCGCTTTCATCGGTAATGGCAATAATTTGAGCGCCGGTAATTAAAACCACTTTGCCGGCGGTAATGTGGCCGTCAGAGATGAGTTGCAGGTTGTGGAGGGCTGTTATCATGATATTTACAAAACTTTATGTCATTGCGAGCGATAGCGTGGCAACCTCGTCGAATGCAGAGCAACCATGCAGGTTGTCCACCATTCTATTCGCCCTGTATAGCTAAGGGGTTGCCTCCGCTAGCCAGCGGATCGCAATGACAAGAGTGGATAAAATTTATTATAACAAAAAAAATCCCCTTCGTTTTAACGAAGGGGATTAAATATTTAAGCTCCTAAAGCCACCCGCTTAAAGGCGGTAACTGTTAAACCTTTTTCAACAGTGCTCAAAAACTGAGCAACGCTTTTGGAAGGATCCTTAACAAACTCCTGGTTTAATAAGGTTGAATCTTTATAAAATTTGTTCAGCTTGCCTATAGAGATCTTTTCAACCATCTCTTCAGGTTTGCCTTCTGCACGGATCTGCTCTTTTGCAATTTCAAGCTCGCGCTCAATTGTAGTAGCATCAACACCGTCTTTATCAATAGCAACAGGGTTCATAGCTGCAATTTGCATCGCAACGTCTTTACCTGCATCATCAGCACCGGCTGCGTTAGCGCTTAAGCCAACCAATACACCTAAACGGTAGTTACCGTGGATGTAAGCAACAACTTTTTCGCCTTCAACAACAGCATATTTAGATACACCAATCTTTTCGCCGATCTTACCTGTTTTGTCGATGATAACTTCACCAATTTTAGCAGTGGTAGCCTCAACGTCAATAGTAAGGTCATAAAGTTCTTCAATTGTAGCAGGCTTGCTTTCAACAGCTTTGTTAGCTATCAGGTTAGCAAATGCAATAAACTCAGCATTTTTAGCCACAAAATCAGTTTCGCAGTTAAGCTCAATAATCACACCGAACTTACCATCAGCAGAAGAACGTGCAATAACCACACCTTCGTTTGATTCCCTGTCCTGGCGGCTTGCGGCAACTTTAGCGCCTTTTTTTCTTAAAAAATCAATAGCAGCTTCAAAATCGCCATTGGTTTCAGTTAAAGCTTTTTTGCAATCCATCATACCGGCACCAGTTTGCTGGCGCAGTTTGTTTACGTCGGATGCAGATATAGTTACTGTAGACATTTTAGCCCCCTAACCCCCTAAAGGGGGAATTGTGCCCCCGACCCCTAAAGGGGAGGAGGCGGTTATTATTTTATTTATTACTCTCTATATTATATTAGCCACCGTTACTCCCCCTTTAGGGGGCCGGGGGGCTTATTCTTCAGTTGATTCAGCAGTCGGGGTAGCATCTTCAACCGCAGCATCAGCTTCAACAGCTACTTTGCGGGTTCTTTTGCCTTCGGCGGCTGGTGCGCGGTCAACAACTGCTGCTTCAGGAGCATCAGCTTTTGCTTTGGCAACGGCTGCTTCTTTTTCAGCTTCGTCTTCTTTCTCGCGTTTGCGCTCATCCAAACCTTCAACAATTGCCTGTATAATAATACCGGTAATTAATGAGATTGATTTGGTTGCATCATCATTCGCAGGGATAGGGAAGTCGATGTTTGAAGGATCAGAGTTGGTATCAACCATAGCAAATGTAGGGATGTTCAACTTTAATGCTTCTGAAACTGCGATGTGCTCTTTCTTAACGTCAATCAGGAACAATGCAGCAGGTAAACGGTTTAAGTCCGCAATACCACCTAACAAAGTTTCTAATTTAATACGCTCACGCTGGATCATCAGTCTTTCTTTTTTAGAAAGGTTGCTGTAAGTACCGTCTTTAGTCAATTTATCGATGTTTGACATCTTTTTGATCGACTTACGTACAGTAGCAAAGTTGGTTAACATACCACCTAACCACCTTTCGGTGATGAACGGCATGTTTACACCTTTAGCATATTCAGCAACAATATCTTTCGCTTGTTTCTTTGTAGCAACGAATAATACTTTACGTCCTGATTTTACAATTTGTTTTATAGCTGCAGCAGCTTCTTCAACCTTTGTTAAGGTTTTATTTAAATCGATGATGTGGATACCGTTACGCTCCATAAAAATGTACTGTGACATTTTCGGATCCCATTTGCGGGTAAGGTGACCAAAGTGTACACCTGCATCCAGTAAGTCCTGATATGTTGTTCTTGCCATTTTGTTGTCCTCCTTTGATTAACGTTTACTGAATTGGAATCTCTTACGTGCTTTCTTGCGTCCTGGTTTTTTACGCTCCACCATACGTGGATCGCGTGTCATTATACCTTTAGCGCGCAGTGAAGGTTTCTTTTCAGGATCGAGTTCAACAATAGCTTTCGCAATAGCTAAACGAACGGCCTCAGCCTGTCCTTTTACACCACCACCCGCAACATTTACTTTAACATCAAATTTACCGGTTGAGCCTGAAACCTCAGTGCTTTGGGTAACAATGTATTGTAAAGGCAATGTTGGGAAGTAATCTTTGTAATCTTTACCGTTAACGGTAATTGCGCCGTTGCCCTCTGTAAGGTAGATGCGTGCAACTGCTGTTTTTCTTCTGCCCGAAGTGTTAGTTGATGGCATTTTCTTTTCTCCTTTAAATTAAAAGTTAAATGGTTGTTGGGTTTTGTGCTTCATGAGGATGCTCAGCACCTGCATATACATGCAAATTGCCAAACAATGCTTTGCCCAAACGATTTTTAGGTAACATACCACGCACGGCTTTTTCAATTACGCGTGTTGGATGTTTTGCCATTAACTCCTTAGGAGAAATGAAACGCTGACCACCTGGGTAACCAGTGTAAGAAACATAGCGTTTGTCGCTGAATTTGTTTCCGGTCAGTTTTACCTTGTCTGCATTGATAACTATAACATTATCGCCGCAGTCTACGTTCGGGGTGAAATCAGGCTTGGTTTTTCCACGGATGATCATTGCGATCTTCGTAGACAAGCGCCCCAAAATCTCGCCTTGTGCGTCAACAACAACCCATTGTTTGTTAACGGTTTTTTTGTTGGCTGAGACAGTTTTGTAACTTAACGTATTCACTTGCTTTAAATTAAATTAATTAAACGTTTATTATACCCCGCATTTTCGGGACTGCAAAGATACGCTTAATTGTTTCATTTGCAAATAGATTTTAAGTTTAGTTGATTGAGTTAGATTGGGTTGATTAAGTGAGTGGTTGGGGAACCGTTGAAAGGTTGTAATGTTGGAAGGTTTTAAGGTTATGTGATTTGTGATTTCACCGATTGGGAAATAGGATTACACTGATTTTTTGTTGGAAGGTTGAAATGTTTTAAGGTTGGAATGTTGCGGGGCGTGGCAGGATTTTGTAGAGACGCAACATTTTGCGTCTCTCGCGAGAAAGGTTAAGGTGATCCTTCACTGCTACTGCCAACTCAAAACTGCTAACTTTTTCAAAAGGGCGTTTCCCCGCTGATAGAAGCGGGGGCGGGCTTTCCGCTCATACTGCACTGGCCTTAGTCACCGGCCGGTATCCGCTGCAATCCCTAACGCAATTGTCTGAACCATAATTTTAGGATTTAAGGGATTGCAGGATGTCGCTTTTATCCGCAGGTGAAAACACTGTCCACTGCCCACTCAAAACTGCCAACTATTCACTCACCTCATTACCGAAAGCACCTGCGAAACCGGCAGATAGGGCGCTAAAAGTTTCTTCATTAAATTGCTAAAGAAAATCATCGTTTTTTTTTAAAGCGTTAATAACCTCGTCGGTATTTAAAATGGTTGCAAACTCCTCGTTTAACATTGCCAGAGCAGTTAAATGGATGGTTTCGGCATCATAATGTTCGCCGTTGATGCCCGTTTTTGAAAAGGCGGCAACTGCATCGGCTACTACAAACGTGTTGTACCCAAAATTGCCGGCCATCCTGGCTGTGGTTGATACACAGTGTTCAGTAGTAAGGCCTACTATAACCAGGGTATCAATTTTTGCAGCATCCAGCCGCTGTTGCAGATCGGTGCCGATAAAAGAGCTGTTTACAGATTTTTTGATCACCGGTTCTCCCGGTAAAGGTTTTACAATTTCTTTATGCGCATTGCCGGCATTGCTTTCGGCCAGCATGGAGTTTGGATTGGTTGAACAGTGCTGAATATGAAACAGCGGCAGGTTGTTTGCCCGCCAGTAGTCGAGCAGTTTACGGGCGTTTGCTTCTGCATTGGGATTATTGCGTTCGCCGCCCCAGTACGGGATGTTATCAAAACCCTGCTGTATATCAACTAATATCAGCGCCGGGTTGGTATTTTCTATTGTTTTCATACCTCAAAATTGCAACTTTACAGAAGCTAAAATTTTGCTGTGAGGCTTTATTTGTTTGTTAATCGCAGATGTTAGCGGATTAACCGGATGAAGTTGATAAATTGACGCTTAGTCTTGAGGCCAAAGTCGGAAAAAGGCCAAATTAACTTGAGACTTCCGACTTAAGACTGTTGACTTTACACCATCATCTCGCTCCTTGCGCTTTTAGGCGAAGCGCCAAACTTTTGCTTATAAACTTTTGAAAAATGCGAGATGTTTTCGAACCCGCTGCTATAAGCCACTAACGATACCGGGTCATTCGAAGTTTTTAGCTGGTATTCGGCATACTCAAGCCTGCGGTTTATTTGCCATTTTACAGGCGTTGTATTAAAACGGTCGGTAAACTCCTTTTTAAAAGCGCTTACACTCCGCCCGGTAAGCTTCGCCATATCGGGGATTGAAAGCTGCCTGTTAAAGTTGGTTTCCATAAAGTAAGCAAGGTCAACCTTTTTATCGCAAACCAGGTCTTTCAAAAACGAAACAAAAGTTTTTGACTTGTCGCCGGATAAGATCTGCAGCAATACCTGGTGGGCCACAAACTTAACAATGCACCTGGAATACTCCTGCTGGTGTAAAATATGCTGAATAGCCTGTGTTATGTTAGCTTTTATAAACTCGGTTGTTTTAAAGGTGAACGGCGGCAGGTCGGCATTCAGTTTTTCCTGCTTAAACTCCGGGACATGGCTGTCTAAAAAGTAATCAACAAACTCGTTTTCCATAAAAATAAGCAGGCTGGTATAATCGTCCGACGGAAACAACTGGTAATTACCCCGCCTTCTGAATTGGAGATCGCCGGCCACAAGGTGCTGCACATAACTGCCGTACCTCACATCAATCGAGCCTGTTAAAATCACCTCGAGACAATGTGCAGTTTGCAGGGTATCATCGCATCTGAAAGGTCGCTTTTTATCAATCACAAAACCATACATGTCCGACAATCGGAGCCTGATATGCGCATGGTGATCGAGCAGGTCTTTAGGAATTTGTATCATCTTAAAAAGATTAAGTTCCACTAAACTACATTTTGTAACGCTATCTTTTTAATTTTTAGCTAATTGTAACAAATCAATGATAAAACCTTTCCCCGACGCAAAATATTTTACAATCACTACAACGGGAAAACCAATAAGTCTAATTATCTTCTTCCTTACCTCTTTGCGCGCAGCGAAGAGAGGTCGACGAGCGAAGCAATGTCGGGTGAGTCAACTCTGCGCTAAAAGGTTCAACGCATTTTTAAACCCTTAACGCACAGCCCGAACGCCCCAATCTCACTTAATTCAACCGGTCATCAAAACACGTTTTGAGCATTTGCTTTTCAAAAACCTTTTTTTATATTTAGTAAAAATTACCTAAGGCGTAAATCAGCATCATTTAAATTGATTGCTTGTTCACGTTAACCTGTTTCACTAGTTATTTGCCCGATTTTGATGAATTATACCTGTCACGACAACGCCGTAATAAATACAGCTGAACTAAAAAAATTCCCGGCAAACCAATATTTAAGATCCAAAATATGAAACGATTTTTACTTGTTTTCGCGGCGGCGGTTGTAGCTGTGGCATTGTCGGGCTGCGAGCACGCTAAGACCTATGATGGTCACGACATGCAGGCGTATAGCATTATAGGCGTTATCCTGTTGTTGTCTATCGGACTTGGTGCGTACACCAATATGCTCCGCGACGAGATAAGCGACTGTGACCAGTTTGATGAAGAGGTTTCAAAAGTGCAGCGCCGCACAAAAACTAAATTACTGAATAAAAAAAGTCCGTACAGCCTGGCAAAAACACAGTTTGCCGCGTGGACGGTAATCATCGCTTCGTCGTATATTTATTTGTCGTTAACCAAGGGCGACTGCGCGGATGGCGCCATCAATAAAACCGCCCTGGTATTAATGGGCATCGGCACCGGCATCCTCACGGCAGCTGCCATTATCGATAAACGCGAAGCGCTTGATAACAGGCCGCGGCATCAAAATCGTCCATCGAAGGGGTTTTTCTCCGACATTTTATCAGACCACAACGGGGTAAGCATCCACCGGTTTCAGAATTTTGTGTGGACCACCATAGCCATGATTGTGTATATAATGAAAGTGAGCCACGTGCAAACCGGCTGCGTAATGCCCGAACTGAGCGATACTTTGCTGGCCTTAACCGGGATCAGCGGCGTTACCTTTTTAACCATGCGGGCTTCCGAAAATAAACCGGCCGTGGAAGAAGCGCCGGACGATGCTGCCGGCGTAAGTGTTGTTGCCCCTGCCGGCAGTCCGGTTGATGTTGTGAGCACCACTACTGTTTCTGTAAGTAATAACCCTGTAACCGGGCCATAACCGGATTTTGCTGTGTAGGAGCACGCGGGGGAGAGGCCGAAGTATAAACTTGTACCCGTATCATAGTATAGTTTTACGCCACTGTTCACAGTAAAACTATGAAACAGGGTGAAACAGTTGAACAGCCGACCGGGTTGCTAAAAAGCGCGTTTCTGCATTAATAAAGCACTTTTTGCCTTATCTGCTCCGCTAAAAAATGCGAAAAGTACTGACAAATTGGTGTCAGCACTTTTCGTGAAAATTGCTTATTATTCTGTTATGCCGGGCATAAAGGGGGGGTATTTTATGAAATTTACTTATTACCCATTTTAATCAGTAGAGGACTTCCACTGTCAACCGCTCCGTAGGAGTCCTTTGGACCAACTCAAAACTGCCAACTGAAGGGCCGGTAATTAAGACTTTACCTGTTCCCTTTTTCTTGCAGAGGTTTTGTTGTTTGCCTGAGGATCTTGTACCTTTTTGGCTCCCTTCATTTTATAATCGCGGATGTATTTACTTATCGCAGTTTTTTCCGCATCTGTAAGCACATGCGGATCTACCGTGAAATCTACATCTAAAGGCTCTCTAATCAGTCCCATAATCTTATGATTTAAAATATTTTTCAACCAATACTTTTGCTGCGGTCGTGTTTATTATCATCAGGTGCCCTCCAAAATGGTAGGCGCCAAGTGTCTTTTCGTAGTGATCAATTAACTTTGTTTTCGAATGAAATGAAATAAAGCCATCAAAACCTTTTTGAAACGCAAGCCGGCAAGCATACGCAATGAGATTGCCCGGCACTCCCAAATACATTTTTGATTTGCCTTTATTAAACGGTGCGCTTTCAATCAGGGGCATATAAATATGGTCATCCTCTATTCTCAAACTCATCAACCCTTGTATTACAGTTGGATTATTTGCTATCGTTAACTTATAAACCTCTCTATCGGGTTCAGCTAATTCCTTTCCCCATGCAAACGCCCATCCGTTCTTTTTAGCAACCTGTTTCGCATCATTTTTTGTAAAATACAAAACTTCTGTTGCAAAGCTATCACCTGTTACAGCATTCTCTATCGACCGTGTCAACTTATCAATCTCAATATTAAGATAATTGACTGGCAACTTTTCATTATTCTAATTTACGAATTTTAAAGTTATCATCATAAATTGATTTATTTCAGATTAGCCACGAAAAGGACTGAGAAACTTTGGCTATCACTAATTCAGGTCTTATATCGTACTGTTGCGGATATGCGCTTTAAATAGCTGGTCAACCTTATCGGCATAAGCTTTGATTCCAGGCTTATCCATATGCTGCAACATAACTTTTGGCAACTGTAACCTTCCTTTTTTAACTATCAAGCCGGTAATTTCGCAGTTGCCTTTTCTATAATGGATTTTGCTGTGATTTATTCGAAACTTGTTACCACTTATTAACCCGAGGATTTCTGTTCTATAACGTTTAAAGCATTTTGATGATGAAAACGTAAGGTCGTCAACAAAAACGGTGAAGGTGATGTGGATTGTTTTACAATAAGCTTCTAAAACCTTAGCTGTATGGGCGAACGCCAGGTTAGAAAGGATAGTAGAAGTTGGCGCGCCTTGTGGCAGACTTTGGTTTAGAGTGGCAACGCGGGTAATTTTCCGTGCCTCCTCAAATGTTATCCCCAGGTTGATCAAGGTTTGATGAATTTGCTTATTACTTATGTTTTTAAAAAAATCCTTCAGATCAACAGTGAAGAAAAAATCATTGTGGAGATGCTGCAGCGCATTTAAAATACTGTTTTTGCAGCGCACTCCGCCGTACATACAGTCAGGCAAGTCAAAGTTTTCAAGCTTTTTCAAAATCCGCTGTTGCTCTTCCTTTAAAACTGCTATCGGGCTGGATACCCGGCGTTTGCGGTCATGGCCATTTTTATCAACTTGTTTACTGCCAAATTTCATCTTTGACTGATCGTATTCGCGATAAAATTGATGGGGCGCTTGCCGTAGGCTGTGAAAAACAGAATCTGACATAATTAGCATTAAATAATTGAGAACGCGATAATGAACCGGGTCTGGAATGGGTATAAACTAAACTAATTGCCCATTTGAGTATTTTTAGCCCGAAGACGATTATATTAATCTTTCTTCGTTTACTCATTTTGGCGTTCAGCAACTTAAATAATAACCGTTCCGTTCCTGAAAGGTGCTTAGCATTTTTCGCATACATCTTTTTAAGCTCTTTGCGAATTTTTTTGTGCTTTTTCATGGTTATTGAGTTGATTCCCGAAATATTCCGGCCACAAAAACCATTATTCGTTACCATGTGCTTTTCAAAGAACTTCGACCCGGTGTTGTATTCATTAGATTTCCTGCGCGCGCCACAGCGCGCAGGGTTAGTAAGCCCATAAAGGCATTAAAAGTGCTGGTAACAAATGCCTTGGTAGTTAAAGGCATTATAAAATTAATAAAAATGCAATATTTTAGTACGCAGCTATTATCAACAATTTCCATTTAATTAACATTTACCACCGCTGCCGCCAGCGTGTCGCTTGTGGCCCGCAGACAAGTTGCAGATAGGTAGATAACCATTTTACTTTCAGCCAGACGTGATAACAATTTTGGACATGATAAAGATTTTGCAACTGAGCGTGCTGGCTACCTGAACGCGGGCCACAAGGAACAGTAAATAATAGCCCTAAGCGCTAAAAAGCGCTTTTCTGCATTAATAAAGCACTTTTTGCCCTATCTGCTCCGCTAAAAAATGTGAAAAGTACTGACAAATTGGTGTCAGCACTTTTCGTAAAAACTGCTTATTATTCTGTTATGCGGGTTCCTAAAGAATAGTCCCCTATAAACTGTTTTTTCAAGTTCAGAAGCTATATGTTTGCAAAAGCCAACCATGTTTACAAAAATTTCTGTAATTTTATCTCACAGCACAGGATGTTTGTATTTGTTAATGAATTGTTGTCCATCATTTTGCAGGCAGAAACCATACCCTTTCCTCCCTTTTGTATACTTTTCCTATCCCGAACTCACCTTAATAAAAATTTGAATGAGGTTTAAAACTATTGATGCGTCATCATTAACATCGGCGGAAATGCAAGATTATTTGCACTATGCCATTGCACCCCGGCCGATATGTTTTGCATCCACTATTGATAAAAACGGCGAGGTTAATTTAAGTCCGTTTAGTTTTTTTAATGTGTTTAGTATCAATCCACCGATATGCGTTTTTTCGCCGGCAAGCAGGGCGCGGGATAACACCACTAAGCATACGCTTGAAAACGTTTTGGAAATACCTGAATGTGTGATTAATATTGTGAACTATGATATGGTTCAACAGGCCTATTTAACCAGTGTAGATTATCCAAGAGGAGTAAATGAGTTTTCGAAAGCGGGGTTTACTGAATTGGCTTCGGAGACGGTAAAGCCACCCAGGGTAGCGGAATCTACCGTTCAATTGGAATGTGTAGTGAATGATGTGATATCGTTAGGGAAAAACGGAGGAGCAGGTAATTTGGTTATTGCAGAGGTGAAACGGATTCATATCAATGAAGATATTTTGGATGCTAATGGCAAAATAGACCCTCATAAAATAGATCTGGTGGCTCGTTTAGGCGGTGATTGGTATTGTAGGGTAACCGGCGACAATTTATTTAAAATTGCCAAACCAATAGATTATGCCGGAACAGGTATCGGCGTAGATGCTTTTCCTAAAGCGGTTAAAAACTCCAGCGTATTAACCGGGAATAACTTGGGGTTATTAGGGCTTGTTAAAACGCTGCCATCCGATGCGGAGGTAGAAGCCTTTAGCAAAACCGATGAAATGAAAGAACTGCTTGATGCTGCCATCGACAGCCACACCCGCACCATACGCCTGCATTTAAAAGCCAGGCATTTGTTAGATAACGGCCGGGTAATGGATGCCTGGAAAGTGTTGTTGATGTAGCTTGTACACCTTGTTATTTCCAACGGGAGAGATCTCCTACTCCAGACAGGATACAGCAGAAGATCTCGCACTATCGTTCGGGATAACGATTTTATTATTTATCCACCGCTGCCACAACCGACACGCTTGCAGCGGGGGGCGTCTCTGACAGACCCTGCGGAGACACAAATCATCAGCAATAAGCTTGCCGTCTTCTATATCGCACTCCATTTATTAGTTAGATTTTAACTTGATAATATTACCAAAAGTATCTTCTTCGATAAGGTAAAAGTATTTTAAAGACTCTATTTTTTGACGATCTAAATACTTGCAAATGCCTTGATCTAATTCTTCATATTCATCCTGGCCTATGTTTACAATTTCCCAGATATAAGGTTCTATTTTTAATTCAGTATAAGCCGCCAATTTGTGATGTCCATCTATTAGGTAACTTTCGCCGGTTTCAGCGCCTTTGCCGTAATCTTTTCTATAAGATAGAATTATGGGCTTATTCCCGATAAGAATTTGTTGTTTATACCCACTAATTACTGTTTCATCCAAATTATCAAGATCTTTTGTGGCGAATAACGAGCGCGAGCTATCTTTAAAAGATCCAACCACAAGTTTGCAGTCCGATTCAACTTTGTCGATAAAGAAGTTATTTGCCTTTTCCAAATAAAATATACCCGGCTCAAACATTTCAAGTAAATGTTCTATTTGACTGTTCTTTTCTTTGAAGAAATTGAGGTCTGAATAAAAATCAAAATTGATTTGCTTAAGGAAATGGTTTAGAACATTATTATTGAAATCTCCTTTAATAAGATAGACATTATAAATGTCTTGAAGCGGTCCATGAACAGTTAGCGCGATTATCTTATTATCTATCTTCAAATAGCTGATCGTTCCATCATAACTCACTATAATTTTACCGTTTCCTTTAATATTGTATATCATCATTACAGACTTAAATTTATCGCCATTTCTACCCTCGCCAGCAACCGTTTTGACAGGTAACCAACCTGCTAATCAACAATAATCTTAAAAGTATAAATTTTGTATTAAAATAGCCCGCTTTGTTAGTGAAGTGGGCTACCTAAACGCGGGGCACTAGCCCACTCTTTTGGCCAGCCTGGATACTCGCTCGAAGGGGGATAAATGCTTACATTTGTGCAAATTTTACAATATGAAAGAAATTGAAAAATATATTGAATTTCACGATGACATTGACCGCTGTGATTTCCGAATTGCAGTTCTAAAACAAGACGAAGTTGATAAGGGAGAGCTGGCAGAAGTTGAAATGCTAAAAGCGAAGCTTCAAAACGAAATTCTTGTTTTGAAAGATGCGGTTTCAGAGGAAAATTTATATAACGCAGATCTAATTAGAATAAGTTATATATCAGTTTTTAACAATTACATTGAAGGTTTTGCTGTAGCAAAAAATATAGGTAAGGTTGTCGATTTAGACCAGAGTATGATGAATCATGGTTATCTTCTTGGTATGTTAATTCATGACCTTTTTGGTGTATTAAAGACTGCTGGAGAGACTATTCCATTGTCGTATTTTATGTATTCATCAAGAAAATGGGAATCCACCTTACTATTGGACGCAATAACCGCTTTTAGGGAAAAAATAATGCAAAATCAATTTCACAATTATTTGCAAGGCATTGAGTTTTATTTTGAGTTCCGTCAAGCGATTAGGCAAATTGCTGATAAACTGCGTACCGATCGCGTGATATATTAATGTTTATTAGAGCACGTGCCGCTTCTGGCACAAGCGTGCTAAAGTCATTGCAAAGATGTGAGGCACTCGTCGCATCCCTAATAAGTATTAACTTATTGTGCAGGTACTGATACCCTCGCCAGGGGAGAAATCTAAGAGGCTAATTTCATCTTTTCAATTGCAACAACCTCTAACCCATTTACAAAACTTTTTACAGATTTCATATATTGTTCAACAGTTTGATGCGTAAGCGATGGGGTCGCATCTTCATGAACTATGTTATTTCTGATGTTAAGTAACGAATTAAATGTGATGAAAAACGATTTAACATCGTCAAGAATTGCATAATCGGAAAATCCGAATGCTTTTAATAGCCGTTCTATTTCTTTTTGTCCATGTCTTCCAAATCGCAACTTTGGGTCTACTTGAAATGTATTTATTGGCCGCACTTCATTAGAACCGCATAACGTTTCAAGTTTATTTACAATCTCATTTCTTTTTTCCGGCTTTCCTTTTATTACTTCAAGATGGTTCACTATACAATCAATAATATGTCCGTATATGCTTCGATCAATACTGTGATTGCTTGAAATATTTAGATGGAAATTTGCATATTCTTCCAAAAAATCTTCAAAAAAAGCCTCAAATTTCGCACATAACAAGACTACAGCAGCCTTATTAAACGTTGCGTAACGCTTAATGATTTTGTTGTTTCTTTTAGAGTAGTCAATGAGCAAATGAACTTCTTGACAGGCGTCATTGAAAGCTTCCACCGAATCCAGAGTAATCATGCCAATAGCAAGTTAAGTTCGTCATACCACCTCAATAACCGATAAGCAATAACCTTTTTGTCGGATGTCCCAATGATTATACTCTCTCTAAATGGCGCGTCTTTTGTCACCAATTCGGTGAATCGTTTGACGATTTTTAACTTATTTTTAACCAAAACATTTAAAGGGAAATATCTAAAGGACAGCATTAGCACGTCCATAATAGAGCGATTCAGACTGGTTTCATATTCGCCTTGTAAATTTGTCCTTCTGAAGGCCTTATCCCCAAATACCAAATAAACTTTTTCTACAGTCGTCTCAAAATCCTTTTCAAAATCCTCAATTTCTTTTTTTGATGGGTTTTGATTCTCCAGCATAAATTCGTTCAAGAAAACTTTCATTCTTCCCTTGTAATCAAGAATATCTTTATTTTCGTAACTCCAGCTACCGCTTATCGCAAAAAACCTCAGAATTAATTCAGAGTCATTCATTCTGGGGTGAGGTGCTTTCAAATTTAGTAAACTTAGAAAATGTTTGTTTTCAGCTAGTCTTTTTAACATTTCATTAAATTTGCCTCTATACAAACAATTTCGTAATTCTTGCTCGGTGAGTTTAACGGAGCCTCTATTTAATCTCATGAAAACATCATATTTAATTTCTTCATTTGAGTCATGAGATATAACTATGATTCTGAGTAGACCATTTTTTAAAATACGGAGAGCTTTTGTATTTAGATTTTTAGCATCACTCTTATTTAAATCATTAAGAATCTCTAACCCTGTTAATTTAAAGTCTCTATCAAAAAAACGCTTTAGGGAGTTTAAACGCTGTAAGCCGTCAATGACTGTCCAAGAATCGTCAGCCTCCTGAGACACATATATAACTGGAATAGGTACATTTAAAACAATAGACTCAATAAGCATCGATGCTCTTTTATTGTCCCATACATAGTTTCTTTGATATTCTGGATTAAGATTTATATCCTTTTCTTCGATCATTCTAACTATGTCGGCAACGCTTTTATCATATGCTTGTGTATTAATTTTACGAACCGCTTTAGGGATTTCTAAAATTTCTTCGTCAGCATCGTATTGATCATCAAATTGTTCTAATTCGTCGATTTGCATATTGGCTTAGATTTTAGCTATAAATCTAAAAAATAAATTCAATTAATATTAAAAGACCTGCTATTAGTTTTTCACCTCATTCTGGCGCGAGTGTGTCGCGCCGGCCCAAAGAGGTGGGGTACTCGTGACACCGCTGATAAGTATTGAACTATCCCTTTTGGGGCCAAGCCGCATTTGGCCCAGGTCGGGGACTTACCCATGGCACCGGAGAATAGATCTCCCCCCTGCTGTCGCAAGTGTTTTTAATCGCTGCCGCAAGGCTCCTGCCTTGTGGCCCGCTGACAGGTATCAAAGCGACAGGTAGCCAACCTGCTAATCAACAATAATTTAAGAGTATAAATTTTGTAATAAAACAGCCCGCTTTGTTGGTGAAGCGGGCTGCCTAAACGCGGACCACAAGGCAGGAGCCTTGCGGTAGCGCTGGGGAATCCATTCCCCCCACTCAAAATTGCTTCCGCATACTCTCCTTAATTTTTTCCCGGTGCTGTTCGCCCCAGGCGCTTAGTTCAGCTATTATGTTTTTTAACGTGTGGCTATAGCCGGTGGCTTCATAAACAATGCTTACCTGGGTGGTTGGGT
>Ga0193702_1000179_pt1 | contig 25261 bp, 23 predicted proteins | sample U3a1metaG_FD_143060 | JGI IMG/M metagenome (GOLD analysis project Ga0193702, IMG submission 143060) | Soil microbial communities from a riparian zone of the East river system, Colorado, United States - U3a1 | ecosystem: Environmental > Terrestrial > Soil > Riparian zone | place: USA: East River... | reverse complement strand
TTGTCGAAATGCGGACAGGGGGGCGTCACGCGCAGCGCCGATTCGCGGTGCAAGGCGGTCATGCGCGCCGCTTCCCAGTTCTTCTTTTTCTTGAAGCTCAGGAAGCTCACGCGCTCGCCGGGCAGGGCGCCCTCGACGAAGATCACCTTGCCCGGCGAGCCATCGTCATTGCGCAGGTGGCCGACGCCGCGCGCGTCCATGTCGAGGGATTTGATGTCGATGATGTCGTCTGGCATGGCGAGTAAGGCCGGCGCGGCCGGGCGCGCAAGCGGTGAGGGAAACGGTGGACGGGATGGGCCTGCTCAGCCCGGGCGCATCATAGCAAGGAATCGCGCACCACGCCACGGGCGGCCATCGCCCGCTTGAGCTTGACGAGGGCCTCCTGCTGGATCTGGCGCACCCGCTCGCGCGTCACGCCCATCTCCTCGGCCAGGGTCTCGAGGGTGGCCGGATCGTCGTTGTCGAGCCCGAAGCGGCGCATGATCACGATGCGCTGCTTGTCGGGCAGCTTGGTCAGCCAGTCGCGCACCAGCACCGTCATTTCGTGGTGTTCGGCGCGCGCGTCGGGGCTATCGTCGCTCTCGCCGGGCAGCATGTCCATCAGGCTGGACTGGGGATCGTTGTCGAGCGGGGCGTCGAGCGAGGTGGCGTGCTCGGACAGCGCCAGGATGTCCTGCACCTCTTCCACCGGCCGGCCGACCAGGTGGGCGATGTCTTCGGCGGTGGCGTCCTTGCCGTTGTGGTGCTGGGCCTCGAGGTGGTACTTGGCGCGCAGGATCTGGTTCAGCTCGCGCACCATGTGCACCGGCAGGCGCACCGTGCGGGCCTGGTTCATGATCGCCCGTTCGATGCTCTGGCGGATCCACCAGGTCGCGTAGGTCGAGAAGCGGAAGCCGCGCTCGGGCTCGAACTTGTCGATCGCGCGCATCAGGCCGATGTTGCCTTCCTCGATCATGTCGAGCAGCACCACGCCGCGGTTGATGTAGTGCTTGGCGATCGACACCACCAGCCGCAGGTTATGCTCGATCATGGTCTGGCGCGCCGCGAAATCGCCGGCCTTGGCCAGGGTCGCGAAATGCACCTCTTGCGGCGCGGTCAGCAGCGGCCGGGTGCCGATCTGGTTCAGGTAGTGCTGGGTGGTGTCGGTCGACAGTTCGGCCGCCAGCACCTTCTTGAGCTCGTCGACACTTTCGAGCACCACGCTCACTTCGGGCGCGCTGTCGCTGTCGCCGCGCTCATCGGTTTCGGCGACCGCGTCGTCCAGCACCTCGTCGGCGAATTCGTCGGCGGAGGCCTCCTCTTCCAGCTGGTGCGGCGAATGTGTCATGGGCGCGCCTTGGGTGTACTTAGCGTGTCGGCAGGAACTTCGACGGGTCGACCGGCTTGCCCTGCTGGCGGATCTCAAAGTGCAGCTTGACCGAGTCGGCGTCGCTGTCGCCCATCTCGGCGATCATCTGGCCCTTGCTCACGGTCTGGCCTTCCTTGACCACGATGCTGCGGTTGTGGGCATAGGCGGACAACAGGCTGTTGCTGTGTTTTACAATTACGAGATTACCATATCCGCGGATGCCGCTACCGGCATACATCACTTTTCCGGCGCCGGCCGCCATCACTTGCTGCCCGGCCTTGCCGGCGATGTCGATGCCCTTGTTCTTGCCCTCGTCGAAAGTGGCGACGATCTTGCCGTCGGACGGCCACATCCAGCTCAGTTTTTCGTCGTCGGTGGCGGTCACGGTGCTGCCCGGCGCGATCGACGGCACGTTGGCGGCGGCCGCCGCGACCACCGCTTCGGCCTTCTCGCCGGCGTTGACGGCGGGGACCGCCTCGCCCTTCTTCATCTCCGCCACGGCCGCTTCGCTATAGGGCTTCTTGTCGGCGCGCGGCGCGGTCTTGCGCGGCGCCGGCGGCGGGGTCACCGCGCGCACTTCCGGCGCCGGCACCGCCGACACCTGCACGCCCTCGGGCGGCGCGGTGCGCAGCACCTGGTCCACCTTGATGTCGTTCGGATTGGCAAGATTATTCCAGGCCACCAGGTCGCGGTAGTTCTGGCCGTGGTCCAGCGCGATGCGCAACAGGGTGTCGCCCTTCTTCACGGTGTAGGTGCCGCGCGCGTCTTCCTTGGGCTCTTCGGCCGGCGGGGCGGGCGCGCGGGTGATCTCGGCGGGGGGCGGAATGCGATCGATGACGGGCGCCTGGCGGAGACTGGTGCTGCAGGCGCTGAGCAGACCGAGGGACAGGGTCAGCAGGGCTATAGGGCTTTTTGGGTTCATTCTCATATTATCTAGTCGACAATCTCGGGCAAGCTCAAACGGTGCCGGGACGCAAGGGCACAAAGTGGCATCCTTCGAGCGTCGCGCTGGTCCATTCCGACTTGCCGGTACGTGTAATCAGTTGCAGGTGCTGGACCCGCGCGCCCACCGGGGCGACCAGGCGGCCGCCGATGGCCAGCTGCTCCAGCAATGCCTGCGGCACTTCGAGCCCGGCGGCGGCCAGGATGATGCCATCGAAAGGAGCAGCCTGCGGCAAGCCTAGCATACCATCTCCGTACTGCAAACGCAGGTTAGAAATACGCAAGGGCCGCAAATTCGTCTTGGCGAGCTCGTGCAGCGGCTTGATGCGTTCGATCGAATACACCTCCTGCGCCACGCAGGCCAGCACCGCCGCCTGGTAGCCGCAGCCGGTGCCGATCTCGAGCACCCGGCGCAGGGTGCCGCCGTTGCGCATCACCTCGATCATGCGCGCCACGATGTAGGGCTGGGAAATGGTCTGGTTGTGGCCGATCGGCAGCGAGGCGTCGATATAGGCCTGGGCCGACAGCGCTGGTTCGATGAACATGTGGCGCGGCACGGTTTCCAGCGCGCCCAGCACCACCGCGTCTTGCACGCCCTGCCTGGCCACCCGGCCGACCATCGCGCGCCGGATCGCATCCGACACCATCAGGTCGGGGCGCTGAAGCGGCGCCGGCGCCGGCTGGGCGCGTTGCAGCGTCTGGCCGTGCGCCCTGGACGGCGCGGCCGCCGGCGCCGGCGTCGCGTACGGCGCCGGCGTCAGCGCCGCGTTGCGGGTCGCGGTCTGCGGCGTGGCGACCTTGGCCGGCGCGAAGCTGGCCGGCTTGGCGCCGCCGGTCACCGAGGACAGCGGCAGCGGAAAGGTGCTGCGCTTGTCTTTCATGCCAGCCCCTGCCGCAACAAGTCGAGCTGCAGGGTGTGGGTCAGGTCGATCTGCAGCGGCGTGATCGACACCTCGCCCTGCGTGGTCGCGTGGAAATCGGTGCCCTCGCCCGCATCCTTGGTGGCGCCCGGCGCGCCGATCCAGAAAATCTCGCGCCCGCGCGGATCGAGCGCGCGGATCACCGGCTCGGCCTGGTGGCGGCGCCCGAGCCGGGTGGCGCGGATGCGCGTCAGCTGTTCGTAGGGCAGGTTCGGGATATTCACGTTCAGCAGGTAGGGCGCGGGCAGCATGTCGAAGCGGCGCAGCACGAGGTCGCGCGCCAGCCTGGCGGCCGAGTCGACGTGCTCCCAGCCGTGCGCGACCTGCGAAAACGCGATCGCCGGAATGCCGAACAGGAAACCTTCGGTCGCCGCCGCCACGGTGCCCGAATACAGGGTGTCGTCGCCCATGTTCTGGCCGTTGTTGATCCCCGACACCACGAGGTCGGGGCGGAAGTCGAGCATGCCGGTCAGCGCCACGTGCACGCAGTCGGTCGGCGTGCCGTTGACGAAATAAAAGCCGTTGGCGGCCTGCTGCACGCTCAGCGGGCGGTCCAGCGACAGGGAATTGGACGCGCCCGAGCGGTTGCTGTCGGGCGCGACGACGACGATCTCGGCGATCGCCGCCAGCGCATCGGCCAGCGCGTTGATACCGGGGGCGAGGTAACCGTCGTCGTTGCTGATTAGAATTCTCATGCCACGATTTTACCTGAAGCAACGGCAGCATCGCGCGCCTGGCAGCAAGATTTTCGGTCCCGTCCGCTATTGCGCGGGCACCGGCTTGCCGCCGGCCGCCTCGATCAGCGCCCCCTCGAGCGAGGACACCTCGTCCTGGGTGAAGGCCAGCAGCGCGTCCTTGTCGCCCTCTTGCAGATAGACCTGCTTGATCATGGCCACCCCGCGCCGCCGCAGCGGATGGGCGATGTTCGGCCGCAACACCGTCTTGCGCAAGCTGTCGGCCAGCGCGCGCGCCTCGCGCGGGCTGCGGCTGTCGATCAGTTGCTGCAACTGGGCCAGCTTGTGGTCGAGGGTGTCGGGCTGGGCCAGTGCCTCGCGGCCGTCGAGGATGGCGGTTTTCAGGCCCAGCGCGCCGGCATGCGATTCGTGCGGACCGGAGGCCATGCCGCGCCCCCCCAACAGCCGGTCGCTGCCTTGCAACACGGTTTCTTCGAGCTTGCGCGCATCCAGGTTGCGGCCCTGGCGCGACAGGGTCACGGCCAGCAGCTTCTTGCTGCGCAGGGTTTCCAGGTCGTCCATGCCGTGGATCCGCTCGTGCAGGGTGACCACGTGCTGCTGCAGGCGGCGCGCCGCTTCGAGCTCGCCCTGCTGGCCCAGGGTCGCGGCCAACCGCAGCTGGATGCTCAGGGTCTCGGGATGCTCGGCGCCGAGGCGCCGTTCGCGCGCCCGGGCCAGCGCCTCCTGCATGCCGCGCACGGCGTCGAGGTCGCCCTGCGCGGGGAGGACGTCGGCCAGCGCCTCGCGCGCCTCGAGGGTCGCGTGATGGTCGGGGCCGGCGTGCCGTTCGCGCGCGCGCACCACGCCGTCCTGCAGCTTGCGCGCGTTGCCGAGGTCGCCCATTTCGCACAGCAGGATGGCCAGCTGCTGGGTGCAGCGCAAGCTGTCTTCGTGCTCGCTGCCGAGCAGGCGCTGGCGGCCCTCGAGCACGCGCTCGTAGACCATGCGCGCCCGGCTCAACTCGCCCTGGCGCGCCAGCGTCTGGGCCTGGCCGGCCAGGCTGTCGAGGGTCAGCGCATGGCCGGGGCCGAGCAGCCGCTCGTCGATGGCGGTCACCTCCTCGTGCAGCGCCAGCGCCGCGTCGAATTCGCCGAGCTGGGCCAGGGTGGCGGCCAGCGCGGCGCGCGCGGCCTGGGTCTCGGGATGCTCGGCGCCGGCCAGCCGGATGCAATCGTCGAGCAGCAATTCGTAGAGGAACTTGGCCTCGTGCAGCTTGCCGCTCTGGCGCAGCAGGCCGGCCAGGCTGGCGCGGCTGGCGCGGGTGTCGGCGTGGTCGTCGCCGAGCAGGCGCTGGCGCAAGGCCGTGCTTTCCTCGAAACAGCTGCGGGCCTGGCGCTCGCGGCCCTGTTTGCGGTACAACTCGCCCAACTGCTTGAGGTCGCGCGCCAGCGGCACCGAGACCGCGGTGCTGATGCCCTCGCCGCCCTGGGCGCGGGCCGCGCCGATCGCCGCCAGCAGCGCCACTTCGGCATGCGATTGCCAGGGATAGCGGCCGTCGGCCACCCACTCGAGCAAGGTCTCGAAGGTGCGCGTCAGCGAGAAGCGGTCGCCCTCGCTTTCGGAGGGGCCGGCCAGGTGCTCGCCGCTGGACATGGCGTTGGTCTGCTGCAGTTGCACCTCGTCGAGGTAGCTGTCGAGCGAGAGCTGGGACAGGCCGTAGGACTGGCGCATGAGCTTTTCGAGCGCCGGCTGGTAGCCGCCCAGGCCGCGCTGCGGGTCGCCGCGGCGCCACTGGATGCGGCGCTCGCAATCGGCGCTGTCGATCGAGCACGGCAGCGGATAGACCAGCAGCGGGCGCTGCTCGTCCTCGTGGCTGCAGCGGTATTCGATGGCGCGCGTGACCACCCCGCTCAGGCCCTCGAGGCTGCGCTGGTTGGGCGTGAACAGGGTCACGAGTTTGCCCGGCAACAGGGTGGTGCAGACGCTGACCGCAGCCGAGCGGCCGCTGCGCGCATCGATCAGCACGTGGCGGAACTGGCGCGCCATGTGTTCGCCGAAACAGCGGAACAAGGCCGGACAGGCGGCGAACAAGCCGTCCCAGTCCATGCGGTCGGCGCGCTCGCCGTAGCTGTCGTCGAAGCGGCCGGCGCGCATCAGGTACAGCGGGCGGCTCTGGTCGACCCGCTCGACGTACGGCTCCCAGTCGATCGCCTCGAGCACCTGGCGCGCGAGGTCGACGTCGTCGGCCGCGGCCGGGCCGCGGTCCAGCGCCTGCAAGCGCTCGCGGCAGGCCTCGAAATATTCGAGCACGCCCCCGTGCTCTTCACGTTGATCGAAATAGTGGTGCAAACCGGGCGACTCGGTATCCCAGTCGATCATCAGCACGGGCACTGTGGCGTTGTGGCGCCCCGCCAGCAGCACGGCCATGTTCGACAGCGCGACACTGCGCGCCGTTCCGCTCTCGAATGAATAAAACGTGGTCACCTCGCCGGGAGCGGTTATCGGCGGAAGCGTAATTCGGTTGAGTTCCATTAGTGCTCCTCATTTTCTTGGGAAAGTTAGATCCGGAATGTCGCGCCATTCAGGTGGGACATCGGGAAGCACGAATTGGTTGCAATCATGGCCCGCCGGCGTGTACATTTTTTGATATTCGTAATGGGCAGCAATGCGCTTCACCATCTTGTCGATGTCCGGCAGGAAATCGGGATTGGCCTTGAGGTCGGCCGTGGCCATCGTGAAGCGCGAAAAATCGACATACATGCTGGAGCGCGTGATCTGGGGCGGCAGCGCGGCCGGGTGCTTGGTCATGATCACCGGGATGATCAGATGGCTGGGCATCGGGTACCAGGCGCTGCGCTCGGCCTCGAGCTGCTGCATGGCCGCGTACTCGCGCCGGGTGTAGGCGTGCGCCTCGTACTTCGGGGTGTAGATCAGGATCATGGTGACGCTCTCGCACAGCGCGCGCGCGATCCGGCTGTCGAGGTCGTCGCCGCCCCCGAGCTGTTCGGTATCGATGAACAGCTCGTCCTCGGTGTCGAAATAGGGTTCCAGGTAGCAGCGCAGGGCGTCGGCCAGCGCGCCCTTGAACTTGTTCATCAGTTCATAGCGGCCATGTGCATAACTGAAGAAACAGCCGTAACGGATTGCCACTTCCCCCCCCTCGTTCCACTCTGCCGACCGGCGCTCCAATGACTGTAACAAGCTCGACTTTCATCACTTTGCGACCGCGCAAACCGCCTTGCGCCCCCGCCCGCATGGCATAATCGCCGGCAGCAAGGGAGACGCCGATGAAAGCCGTGGTATGCAAAGCGTGGGGGCTGCCCGACAGCCTGGTGGTCGGCGAGCTGCCCGATCCGGTGGCCGGTCCCGGCCAGGTGGTGCTGGACGTCAAGGCGGCCGGGGTCAACTTCCCGGATCTGCTGATCATCCAGGGCAAGTACCAGTTCAAGCCCGCCTTGCCGTTCACCCCCGGCAGCGAATTGGCCGGCGTGGTCAGCGCGGTCGGCCCCGGGGTCGAGCGCATCGCGCTGGGCGACCGGATGATCGCGTTCACCGCCCAGGGCGCGTTCGCCGAGAAGATCGCGCTGCCGGTCCAGGCCCTGATGCCGATGCCGGCGGGGATGGCGTTCGACACCGCGGCCGCGATCACCCTCACCTACGGCACCTCGCACCACGCGGTGGTGGACCGCGCCGCGCTCAAGCAAGGCGAGACCATGCTGGTGCTGGGCGCGGCCGGCGGGGTCGGGCTGGCGGCGATCGAGATCGGCAAGGCGCTGGGCGCGCGCGTGATCGCGGCCGCCTCGAGCGACGAGAAACTGGCGGTGTGCCGCGCGCACGGCGCCGACGCCACCATCAACTACAGCCGCGACGACTTGCGCGCAGCGATCAAGGCGGCCACCGGCGGCAAGGGGCCGGACGTGATCTACGACCCGGTGGGCGGGGACTACACCGAGGCGGCGTTCCGCGCGATCGGCTGGCGCGGGCGCTACCTGGTGGTCGGTTTCGCCAATGGCGAGATCCCCAAGCTGCCGCTCAACCTGATGCTGCTGAAAGGGGCGTCGCTGGTCGGCGTGTTCTGGGGCGAGTACGCCAAGCGCGAACCGAAAGCCAACCTGGCGGCGATGCGCCAGTTGCTCGGCTGGATGGCCGAAGGCAAGATCCGGCCGCTGGTATCGGCCCGCTACGCGCTGGCCGATACCGCGCGCGCCCTGAACGACATGGCGGCGCGCAAGGTCACGGGCAAGGTGGTGATCGTTCCCTGACGCCTATTGTTTCGGCAGGAAGGCGGTTTCGAACACCGCCTTGTCGAAGCCGATGCACTCGCCGTCGGCGGCATAGCGGTACAGCGCCGCCGCGTAGATGCCGCCCAGGGTATTCGCGACCAGCACCGCCATCAGCACCGCGCCGATGGTCAGCACCACCATCACGATCGCCAGCGCGGTACTCACGCTGGCCGCCAGCCCGACCAGCACCAGCCCGGACGCGCCCAGCGCGACCTGGATCACGGTGAACGCGAAGCCCATGCCGGCCTGGCCGATCACGTTCTCGCCCCAGGTCTGTTTCAGCAGGCCGGCGCTGTCCTTGACCGCCTGCACCGGGCCGACCTCGCGCGCCACCAGCACCGGCACCACCAGGAAGGTCGCCACGCTCCAGCCCACCCCGAGCAGGCCGACCACGATACGGCCGAGGAAGCCGACCCGCTCCTGGATCACGCGCAAGACGATGCCGACGGTGGCCGCAATCACCGCGTAGCCGAGGATCGCGCCGAAGCGCGCATTGGCGATGCGCAGGCCGTCGCCGAAGGTCGGGCTGGCGCCGTCCATCCGCATCATGGCGGCCCCGACCAGCGCGGCATTGAAGTAAAAGATCACGGCATACTGGACCACGTAAAACAGGAAAGCGGTCGAGTACGCCAGCGCCGAGCCCTCGGGCCCCTCGCGCAAGCCGTCGAAGGCGGCCAGGCCGAACATCGGCAAGGCGAAGCAGAGCAGCACCGCCACCATCGAGATGGCCGAGGCCAGCGGAAACGCCAGCAGCTGGGGATCGGTCTTGAGCACCGCGGCGCTGGCCTTCACCAGCGCGAAACTGCGCGAAAAGCGGTCGGACATAAGCTGACTCCTTGTAAGAGCAATCTTGTCGAAAGTGTGCCTTTTGGCAACTTCCGCACCCTACCACGAATCCGCGCGTAATGAAAGACCGGCAAGCCCGGCTAGCTTGGCTTGAAGAATGCAAGCACCTCGGCCTGCTCGCGCGTGCGCTTGAACGGCGGCAAGCTCTGCCAGACGCGCTTGCCGTAGGACTTGGAGATGAGGCGCGGATCGCAAATCATCAGCACGCCGCGGTCGGTTTCGTCGCGGATCAGGCGGCCGGCGCCCTGCTTCAGGTTGATGATCGCTTCCGGCAAGGTATGGTGCATGAAGCCGTTGCGGCCCTGCTTTTCCATCACGTCGATGCGCGCCGCCAGCACCGGATCGTCGGGCGGCGCGAACGGCAGCTTGTCGATGATCACCAGCGACAGCGCGTCGCCGCGCACGTCCACGCCTTCCCAGAAACTCTGGCTGCCGACCAGCACCGCGTTGCCGGCGTTGCGGAAGGCATCGAGCAGCTCGGTGCGGCCGCGCTCGCCCTGCACGAACAGCGGGAACTCCAGGCCGCGCTCGGCGAACTCCGTGCGCAGGCGCTCGGCCACGTGCTTGACCGCGCGGATCGTGGTGCACAGGAAAAAGGTGCGCCCGCCCGCCGCTTCGATCACCGGCAGGGCGCAATCGACCACCGCGTCGGTGTAGCCCATCGCATTCGGTTCGGGCAGGCCGGTGGGCACGTAGAGCAAGCCCTGCTGCGCGTAATCGAAGGGGCTGGGCCAGGTCCGGGCCGGTTCGCCGGCCAGTCCCATCTGCTCGGCGAAATGCTTGAAGTCGTTCTTCACGGCCAGCGTGGCCGAGGTGAAGATCCAGCTGCGCGGCGTGCCCTCGCGCTGGTTGGTGAAGATCGGCGCGATCGACAACGGCGTCTTGTGCAACTGCAGCGAGGACGAGAAGGCCTCGACCCACAGCACCGCTTCGTCGCCTTCGACCAGCTTCCCCTTCGCGTCCTGCTTCCAGGCGTCGAGCGCGGCGGCCAGTTCGACCGCGCGCACGCGGCACTGCTCGACGGTTTCGGCGCGCGCGGCCTGCTCGTCGAGCGTCGCGATCATGCCTTTCAGCGCGTCCTTGAGGGTTTGCAGGGCCGGGAAGAAATCGGAGGACGGCATGATCTGCGGCAGCGACAGGCGCATGATGTCCTGCGGGAAGGTCAGGCGCAGGTCGCGCGTGGCCTTCTCGACCACGGTCACGACCTTGGCCCAGTCGGGGCCGCCGCGCGCATGCGCCAGGCCCTCGGCCAGCACGTCGCGGCACAGCTCGAGGATCTGCGAGGTCGACACGGTCTGGCCGAAGAACAGGGTGGCGGTGTCGGGCAGCTGGTGGGCCTCGTCGAAGATGATGGTGTTGGCCGACGGCAGCAGCTCGGCCACGCCGGTATCCTTCAGCGCCACGTCGGCGAAGAACAGGTGATGGTTGACCACCACCACGTCGGCCTGCTGGGCCTCGCGGCGCGCCTTCATCACGAAACAATCCTGGTAGTACTGGCACTCGGTGCCCATGCAAGTGTCGCGGGTGGACGTCACCAGGTTCCAGATCAGCGCGTTCTCGGGGACCTTGGCCAGCTCCGCCTTGTCGCCCGAATTGGTCATCTTGATGAAGCGCGCGATTTCGCGCAGGTGGCCGACGTCGTCGCGCGAGGTCATGCGGCCGTTCTGCATGGTGCGCTCGAGATGGTAATGGCAGACGTAGTTCGAGCGGCCCTTGAGCAGGGCCACCGAGACCGGCGCGCGCAGCGCCGCGCGCACGGTCGGGATATCGCGCAGGAACAACTGGTCTTGCAGGTTCTTGGTGCCGGTCGAGACGATGGTCTTGCCGCCCCACAGCAGCGCCGGCACCAGGTAGGCGAAGGTCTTGCCGGTGCCGGTGCCGGCCTCGGCGATCAAGGTACTCTGGTCGGCGATCGCTTGCGCGATCGACTTGGCCATCTCGGTCTGCGAGCGGCGCGGGCTGAAACTGCCGACCGCGGGCGCGAGCGGACCGCCGGCGCTGAACAGGCGGTCGATCTCGGCATCGTATTTGCCGGCCGGAGCGGCGGGCTCGGCGGGCAGCGGGAGCGAATCGGTCAAAATGGCATTCTGTGTAGCGAAGACGGATCAGGCCGGAACATCCGGCACCAATTGCATTTTCAACAGGGTGATATGGTCTTTCAGCTGCAATTTGCGCTTTTTCAGGCGGCGCAACTGCAACTGGTCGTGATGGCCGTCCAGCGTCAACATGTCGATGACCGCATCCAGGTCGCGATGTTCCACGTCGAGCTCGATCAGGCGGCGCTGGATTTCTTGAACATCTGTCATGTTGTGGCGTCCAAACAGTTTTATTTCAGAATGTTACAAAAGTTCATAGGTGGGAGGACGGAAGCGCATACAATCTCAGGCAGTGCCGCCGGACAACTGTTTGGCTTGCAGCTTAACGCCAAGCCGGTGCATAGTTTAATCTACGGCGACCTTGCCGCCAACATAGATTGTTTATGACTTCATACAAGATCGAGGCCGGGACCGCGCAACACATCGGAAACCGGCCGCAGCAGAACGACCGCACCGCCCTGTTCGCCAGCCAGCGCGCGCCCGGTTACGTGCTGGCGGTGCTGGCCGACGGCGTGGCCGGCGGCGCCTCGGCCTCGGAACAGGTACTGCATACGTCCAAGCTGCTGTTCGACGAATTCAAGCCGGGCGAGGCGCCCACCGTCGAGCGCCTCGCGAAGCTGCTGCGCGACATGGTGCACGAGACCCATATGGTGATCAAGATGAATGGCATGACCAGCCAGGCCGAGCAGCACGCGACCTTCGTCGGCCTGCTGCTGACGCCGCTGGGCCAGGCGGTCTGGGCCCACGTCGGCGAGTCGCGGCTGTACCGTTTCGCCGACGGCCAGTGCCAGCTGCGCACCAATGACGCCGCCTACCTCGAGCACCTGATCGGCCACGACAAGCTGCCGCCGGAAGCGGCCAAGAACCACCGCCATTCCAAGCTGCTGGTCAATGTGCTGGGCAGCAGCCACAAGGAACCGTTCGTCACCGTCGGCAGCCACGAAGGGCTGGCGGCGGGCGACAGTTTCCTGCTCTGTTCGGACGGATTGTGGCACTTCTTCACCGATGCCGAACTGGGCGCGGTCCTGCACAAGAACGCGCCGCGCCAGGCCTCGGAACTGCTGATCGGCAAAGCCACCGAGCGCGCCCAGGACAAGGGCGACAACTGCACGATGGCGATCGTCAAACTGGTCAAGCCGCCCAAGGAAAAGCCGAATTACGTGGTGCAGAAAATGGGGCGCGCAGTCTAAGCCCCCGTCATTCCCGCCTGCGCGGGAATGACGGGGCTTACTTAGGGGCGGCGTCTTTCGCGTCCTGCGCGGCTTTCGCATCGTGTTCGGCCTTCTTGGCGGTCACCTCGCGCTGGCGCTCCTCGGCGTCCAGGCGCTTCTTCTCGAATGCCGCCACATTGGCCGCGCGCTGGGCCGCGTCGGCCCGGTCCTGCGCCGCCGTGGGCTTGGCTTTGGCCCCGTGCTGGGCGGCGCGCTCAAGCGGGGCCGGCTTGGGCGGCGCCGCATCGGCCGCTTCACGCGGCGGCTTGGGCGGCTCGGCCGCGATGCGCGCCTGCTGCTCCTGAAACTCCTGCTCGGACTTGGCCAGCTCGCGGTCGCGCTGGTCGACCGCGGCCTTGCGTTTGTAGCGCTCCGCCTCGACCTCGACCACGCGCAGGCTGGCCAGCCCGCTGCGGCGCTTTTCCTTGGCCGCGTCGAGGCAGTTGGTGGTCCAGAACTTGGTGTAGCACACTTGCTCGGCGGCGCTGAACACCGCCTCGATCGCGGCGCGTTCGCGCGCCACGCGCGCCAGTTCGCGGTCGGCCTGCTCGACCGATTGCAGCGGCTCCGCTTGCGGCGCGGCGTGCGCGCCGGCCGACAGCAGCGCGGCGGCGCAGAAAATAAGAGCTGACTTGACTGCCATGGTGTGTCCTTGTGTGTGCATCAGGCGAGTGCGCCGGCCGCGGCGCGGCGCTCGCTTTCCATGTATTCGCGCGACTGCATCTCAATGATACGCGAGACCGTGCGATGAAACTCGTTCGCCAGCATGCCTTCGGTGTACAGCTCTTCGGGCGGCACCTCGGCCGACATCAGCAGCTTGACCTTGTGGTCGTAGAACACGTCGATCAGCCAGGTGAAGCGGCGCGCCTCGGACGACTGCGAGGCCGCCATCGCCGGTATCCCCGACAGGATCACGGTATGGAAGCGGCTGGCCAGTTCGAGGTAGTCGTTCTGCGAGCGCGGCCCGCCGCACAGGGTCGCGAAGTCGAACCAGATGATGCCGCCGGCGCGCCGCAGCGCACGGATCTCGCGCTGTTCGATGTGCACGCGCGGGTCGTCGTCGGCGGTCTCGGCGATCCTGGCGTAGGCGGTACGCAGCGCCTGGTCGGCGGCCGCGCCCAGCGGCGTGTAGTAGCTCTCGACTTGCTCCACCGCGCGCTTGCGGTAGTCGATGCCGGCGTCGACGTTCAGCACGTCGAGCTTGTCCTTGAGCAGGGCGATGGTCGGCAGCATGCGCTCGCGCTGCAGCGCTTCCGGATACAGCAGGTCGGGATCGTAGTTCGACGTCATGATGAACGAGACGCCGTTGTCGAACAGGGCCGACAGCAGGTTATACAGGATCATCGCGTCGGCGATGTCGGACACGTGGAATTCGTCGAAGCAGATCAGGCGGTACTTCCTGGCGACGCGGCGCGCCACTTCGTCGAGCGGATCGGCCATGCCTTTCAGTTCGTCGAGCTGGCGGTGCACCTCGCGCATGAATTCGTGGAAGTGCACGCGCGTCTTGCGCACCACCGGCACCACGGAATAAAACGCATCCATCAAAAACGATTTGCCGCGCCCCACCCCGCCCCACAGGTAGACCCCGCGCGGCACGTCGGGCCGGTTGATCAGGCGCTTGAAGCCGTTCGAACGCTGCGCCTTGAACGCGACCCACTCCTCGTAGGCGCGCTGCAGGCGGTCGACCGCGCGCCGCTGCGCGTCATCGGCGCTGAAACCACGTTGCGACAGGGCGTGCTGGTAGAACTCTTGGACATTCATGGGGATGGCGATGCGGTGGCAGGCGGGCGTCCTCGCGGGCGCCCGGCCTGGTACGGGAATCAGAAGTTGAGCGTCCGCTTGTCGACGGCGAGCGCGGCTTCCTTGGTCGCTTCGGACAGCGAGGGGTGGGCGTGGCAGATGCGCGCGATGTCTTCCGACGAGGCGCGGAATTCCATCGCCACCACGGCTTCCGAAATCAGCTCCGAGGCCATCGGCCCGACGATGTGCACGCCGAGGATTTCATCGGTCTGCGCATCGGCCAGGAACTTGACCATGCCCGAGGTATCGCCCAGCGCGCGCGCGCGGCCGTTGGCCATGAACGGGAAGGTGCCGGCCTTGTACGCCACGCCGGCCGCCTTCAGCTGCTGCTCGGTCTGGCCGACCCAGGCGATTTCCGGCGAGGTGTAGATCACCCACGGAATCGTGTTGAAGTTGGTGTGGCCGTGCTGGCCGGCGATGCGCTCGGCGACCGCCACGCCCTCTTCCTCGGCCTTGTGCGCCAGCATCGGGCCGCGCACCACGTCGCCGATCGCCCACACGTTCGGCAAGTTGCTCTTGCAGTCGTCGTCGACCGCCACGAAGCCGCGCTCGTCGAGCTTGAGGCCGACCGTCTCGCCGCCCAGGCCCTTGGTGTTGGGGATCCGGCCGATCGAGACGATCAGCTTGTCGAACACCGCCTTGTGCGCATCGCCCTTGGCATCCGCGTACTCGACCGTGACGTCCTTCTTGTTGGCCGTGATCTTGCCGATCTTGACGCCCAGCTGGACCGCCAGGCCCTGCTTGGTGAACAGCTTGTTGGCTTCCTTGGCGATCTGCTCATCGACCGCGCCGAGGAAGGCCGGCAGCGCTTCGAGCACCGTCACGTCGGCGCCCAGGCGGCGCCAGACGCTGCCCATTTCGAGGCCGATCACGCCGGCGCCGATCACACCCAGCTTGGCCGGCACGGCATCGATCGCCAGTGCGCCGGTGTTCGACAGGATCAGTTTTTCGTCGAACGGCGCGCCCGCCAGTTCGCGCGGGTTGGAGCCGGTGGCGATGATCACGTGCTTCGCTTCCAGCGTGTCGGCGCCGGGGCCGCTGACGTTGACGGTGTAGGCGCCGTTGGCCGCGCCGCCGAAGGTGCCGCGGCCGTGGAAGAAGCTGATCTTGTTCTTCTTGAACAGGAACAGGATGCCGTCGTTGTTCTGCTTCACGACGGTGTCCTTGCGCTTCAACATCTGCGCCAGGTTCAGCTTGAGGCCGGCGACGTCGATGCCGTGTTCGGCAAATGCATGGCCCGCGTGTTCGAAGTGTTCGGACGATTGCAGCAGCGCCTTGGACGGGATGCAGCCGACGTTGGTGCAGGTGCCGCCGGGAGCCGGGCCGCCCTTGGCGTTGGCCCATTCGTCGATGCAGGCCACCGAGAAGCCCAGTTGCGCGGCGCGGATCGCGGCGATATAGCCGCCGGGGCCGGCGCCGATCACGACGACGTCAAATTGTTTTGGAGTGCTCATTCTTGTTTATTCCTTGTTCATTCTTCCGGGACGAAAATCCACATCAACAGATAGATCACAATGCCGAAGCCGAAAGTCACCACGAACAGCGCGAAGACCAGGCGCCAGATCCACGATTCCATGCCGGAGACCTTGGCCAGGCCGCCGCACACGCCGCCCAGCCAGCGGTCGGTGCGCGACCGGCGCAGCTGGCCGATGTCGCCCTCGCCATCGGTCTTGCCGGCGGCGCCGAGCAGCTTGGCCTTGGCCTGTTCGAATTCGGCATCGCTGAGCGCGCCGGCCTGGTGCAGTTCGTGCAAACGCTTGATTTCATCGGACATGTTCATGCGGCGACTACCTCTCGAAAAAGGATCAGGGGTCGGCACGCGCCGCAGGCGGCGCGCGGGGCTTACAGGTCGAGCAGCAGGCGCGCTGGGTCTTCCAGCGTTTCCTTCATCGCCACCAGGCCCAGCACGGCTTCGCGGCCGTCGATGATGCGGTGGTCGTAGGACATCGCCAGGTAGTTCATCGGGCGGATGACGATCTGGCCGTTTTCGACCACGGCGCGGTCCTTGGTCGCGTGCACGCCCAGGATCGCCGATTGCGGCGGGTTGATGATCGGGGTCGACAGCATCGAGCCGAAGATGCCGCCGTTCGAGATCGAGAAGGTGCCGCCGGTCAGGTCTTCCAGCGTCAGCTTGCCTTCCTTGGCCTTGACGCCGAATTCGCCGATTTTCTTTTCGATGTCGGCGATCGACATCTGGTCGGCGTTGCGCAGGATCGGCACCACCAGGCCGCGCGGCGAACCGACCGCGATGCCGATGTCGAAGTAGCCGTGGTAGACGATGTCGTTGCCGTCGACCGAAGCGTTGATGACCGGGTACTTCTTGAGCGCGGCGACGGCCGCCTTGACGAAGAAGGACATGAAGCCGAGCTTGACGCCGTGCTCTTTCTCGAACTTGTCCTTGTACTTGTTGCGCAGGTCGATGACCGGCTGCATATTGACTTCGTTGAAGGTGGTCAGGATCGCGTTGGTCGATTGCGACTGCACCAGGCGCTCGGCGATGCGGGCACGCAGGCGGCTCATCGGCACCCGCTCTTCCGGACGGTCGCCGAGGCCAGGCATGGCCGGCGCGGCCACCTGCTGCAGGCTCCTGACCGGCGCCGGCGCGGCCAGCGGCGCGGGCGCGGCAGGCTTGGCGCCGCCGGCGATCGCGCCCAGCACGTCGCCCTTGGTCACGCGGCCATCCTTGCCGCTGCCGGCGACTTGCGCCGCGCTCATGTTGTTGTCCGCCAGGATCTTGGCGGCGGCGGGCATCGCCACGCCGGCCTTCGAGGCCGATGCGGGCGCCGCGGCGGCCGGCGCCGGTGTCGGTGCGGCGGCGACCGGCGCGACCGTCACTTGCAGCGGGCTGGTTTGGGCCGAGGCTTCGGTGTCGATGATGGCGATGGTCTCGCCGGCCACCACGGTGCTGCCGTCGGCCTTGACGATCTGGATCAGGACACCGGCGCTCGGCGCCGGCAGTTCAAGGACCACCTTGTCGGTTTCGATATCGATCAGGTTTTCGTCGCGGCTGACGGCTTCGCCGACTTTCTTGTGCCACGCGAGCAGGGTCGCTTCCGCGACCGATTCGGACAATTGAGGGACCTTGACTTCGATTTGTGCCATGTAAAAACTCCGTTCTGTGTTTTTTTTCGCGGCGCCCCGCTCGTGGCGGGGGGCGCCGTGATTATTTGGTCAGGATGAAACCCTTGAGCTTGGAGAATGCCGTTTCCAGCAATTCCTTCTGCTGCGCCTGGTGCTTGTCGCCGTAACCGACCGCCGGCGAGGCCGAGGCCGGCCGGCCGGCGTAGGTCAGGCGCTGGCCCGACTCCATGCTTTCGAAGATGTTGTGCTGGATCTGGAACCATGGTCCCTGATTCTGCGGTTCATCCTGGGTCCACACCACTTCGGTCGCGTTCGGGAACTTTTTCAGTTCGGCCGCGAACGACTTGTGCGGGAACGGATACAGTTGTTCGATGCGGATCACGGCGGTGTCGAGCTGGCCGCGCGTCTTGCGGGCGTTGACCAGGTCGTAGTAGACCTTGCCCGAGCAGGCGATCACCCGCTTGACCTTCTTGGCGTCGACCTTCTCGTCGACTTCGCCGATCACGGTATGGAACGCGCCCTTGGCCAGTTCGGCCAGCGGCGAGCCCGCGTCCTTGTTACGCAGCAGCGACTTCGGCGTGAGGATCACCAGCGGCTTCCTGAACTGGCGCACCATCTGGCGCCGCAGCAGGTGGAAGATCTGCGAGGCCGAGGTCGGCTGGACGACTTGCATATTGTTGTCCGCGCACAGTTGCAGGAAGCGCTCGGGACGCGCCGACGAGTGCTCCGGCCCCTGGCCTTCGTAGCCGTGCGGCAGCATCATGACCAGGCCCGACGCGCGGCCCCACTTGACTTCGCCCGAGGCGATGAACTGGTCGATCACGACCTGGGCGCCGTTGGCGAAGTCGCCGAACTGGGCTTCCCAGATGGTCAGGGTGTTCGGCTCGGCGGTCGAGTAACCGTATTCGAAACCGAGCACGGCTTCTTCCGACAGCACCGAGTCGATCACGGTGAACGGCGCCTGGCCGTCCGACACATTGCACAGCGGCACGTAGATGCCGGCATCCCAGCGCTCGCGGTTCTGGTCGTGCAGCACGGCGTGGCGGTGCACGAAGGTGCCGCGGCCGGCGTCCTGGCCCGACAGGCGCACCGCGTAGCCGGACGCGACCAGCGAAGCGTAGGCCAGGTGTTCGCCCATGCCCCAGTCGAGGTTGACTTCGCCGCGGCCCATGGCGGCGCGGTCGCCCAGCACTTTCTCGACCAGCGAGTGGACCTTGAAGTTTTCCGGCAAGGTCGTGATGCGGGTGGCCAGGCGTTTCAGCTCGGTCATCGGCACCGCGGTGTCGGCGCTGTCGGTCCACTTGCGGTTCAGGAACGGCAGCCAGTCGACCGCGTACTTGTTCTTGAAGTTGGAGATCACCGGGTCGACCGTGTGCTTGCCGGCGTCCATCGCGTCGCGGAAGGCCGCGACCATCTTGTCGCCGCCGTCGGCCGGCAGCGTGCCTTGCGCCACCAGCTTGTCCGCGTACAGCTTGCGGGTGCCGGGGTGCTGGGCGATCTTCTTGTACATCAGCGGCTGGGTCAGGGCCGGCGTGTCCTGCTCGTTGTGGCCCAGTTTGCGGTAGCAGATGATGTCGAGCACCACGTCTTTTTTGAACTGCACGCGGTAGTCGAGCGCGATCTGGGTCGCCAGCACCACGGCTTCCGGATCGTCGCCGTTGATGTGCAGCACCGGCGCTTCGATCATCTTGACCACGTCCGAGCAATACAGGGTCGAACGCGAGTCGCGCGGATCGGAGGTGGTGAAGCCGATCTGGTTGTTGATCACGATGTGCACCGTGCCGCCGGTGCCGTAGCCGCGGGTCTGGGCCAGGTTCAGGGTCTCCATCACCACGCCCTGGCCGGCGAAGGCGGCGTCGCCGTGCACCAGGATCGGCAGCACCTGGTCGCCGGCGTGGTCGCCGCGGCGGTCCATGCGCGCCTTGACCGAGCCTTCGACCACCGGGTTGACGATCTCGAGGTGCGAGGGATTGAACGCGAGCGACAGGTGGACCGGGCCGCCGGCGGTCGAGATGTCGCTCGAGAAGCCCTGGTGGTACTTGACGTCGCCCGAGGGCAGCTCGTCGCCGTGCTTGCCTTCGAACTCTTCGAACAGCTCGCCCGGCGATTTGCCGAGCGTGTTGACCAGCACGTTCAGGCGACCGCGGTGGGCCATGCCGATCACGATTTCCTGCACACCTTTTTCACCGGCGCGCTGGATGGTTTCGTCGATCGAGGCGATGAACGATTCGGAGCCTTCGAGCGAGAAGCGCTTGGCGCCCACGTACTTGGTGTGGAGGTAGCGTTCCAGGCCTTCGGCCGCGGTCAGGCGGTCGAGGATGTGGATTTTTTTCTCGGCCGAGAAGGTCGCGGTCGAGCGGATCGATTCGAGGCGCTCCTGCAGCCAGCGTTTTTCGGCCGGGTCGCTGATGTACATGAACTCGGCGCCGATCGCGCGGCAGTAGGTGTCGCGCAGGAAGTTGATCAGGTCGCGCAGGGACGCGGTTTCCTGGCCAAAGTAGGTGTTGCTGATGTTGAACTGGATGTCCAGGTCGGCATCGGTGAAGCCGTAGAACGACGGTTCCAGTTCAGGAATGTTGGGGCGCTCCTGGCGTTGCAGCGGGTCGAGGTTGGCCCATTGCGAACCGAGGTAGCGGTAGGCGGCGATCAGCTGGGTCACGGCGACCCGCTTGCGGCCCATTTCGGCATCGGCCGAAGCGCTCACGACGCGGATCGGGCCGGCCTTGGCGCGTTCGGCGAACGAGGCGATGACGGATGCGTGGGCGACGTCGGGTTTGTTGGAGCCATCGACCGCGGGCACGTTCTGCATGGCGTCGAAGTAGGCGCGCCAGTTGTCGGGCACCGAGCCGGGATTGTCGAGGTAGGCCTCGTACAACTCTTCCACATACGGCGCATTACCGCCGAACAGGTAGGAGTTGGCAGTGTATTGTTGCATCATCTTGCTCACCTTTCTTCGCGCTTCGCGAGTTTGGCGGGTTAATCTAACCTTCCGCGACACGGCCTGACCGGTTAGCGGATTGCACATCAAGTTGTGGGGAAGGACTTTACTGCTTGGGAATTCTTTCAAAAGTTCTTCAGAATAGCACGCCGTATTGTAACGCAACATCTCGCCTGATGAAAACGTGGCGTGAAATAATGGCTGTGAGAACTATACCGCAGATCGGCGACGGCCGTACCGGCGGCCCGGCTCATTTCCGGGCGGCCCGGGGCAGGCGCTGCTGCAGGTCCCTGAGCACCAGGGCGCTGGCGGCGAGGTGGCGGTTGATGTCGGCGAATTGACGCCGGTTGTCGGCACTGGCCTGCGCCAGCCGCGCATCGACCTCGCCGATCTGGCGCTTCAAGTCTGCGGTGGATTTGGTCAGCCGCACATCGACTTCCGTGATCTGGCGCTTCAAGTCCTCGGTGGACCTGGTCAGCCGCGCATCGACTTCCGTGATCTGGCGTTTCATGTCAGCCTGGGCGCCGCCCATGTGGGCGCCGGACTCGAAGGTCGTCATCATGTTGCCGACCACCGCGGCCACGCCGAAGATGGTCGCCAGGCAGGCGCTGATCGAGGTGGCCATCGATGCGATCAGCGCGTTGCGCACCGTGGTGCGGAAGTCGCGCAGGTCGGCGCGCGCCTCGGCCCGCAACTCGCGCGACACTTGCTGCCATTCGTCGTGCAACCTGTCGAACACTTGCTGCGATTCGTCGTGCAACTTGTCCGATACTTGCTGCCAGTCGGCGTGTAAGTCGCGCGACTCTTGCTGCCATTCGGTACGCGCCGCGCGCGCCGTCTGCTGGCCTTCGGCGCGCAACTCACCGGCCACGCTCTGCCATTCGGCGCGCAGCGCGGCGCTCATTCTTTCGTTCTGGAGGCGCCATTCGCCAAGTTGGGCGCTAGAGTCCGCATGCTGCTGGCGATACTCGAGGCGTAGCAGCTCGCGGTTGCGTTCGCCGGCTTCGACGAACTGGCGGAAGCGCTCGTCCATGTCGGCCCGGATCTCGATCCGGAAGCTGCGCATCTCGCTCCGGATATCGCGGATCGCCTCGACCAGCTGGTCGAACTGGACATTGCTGCGCGCGACCGCCGCATCCATCCGCTCGAGCAGGGCGTTGATGCGCGCGTCGGTCACGGCCTGCGAGGCGCCGAAGCGTGCGTCGAGTTCTTCGCGTGACATGCCGTTCATCGCATCCCTTGTCGCCGTGTCAACGTCAGACTCTGCAATAGGCGAAAAGTTCCTGGGCCGGGCAGCCCGATTGCCTGGACTTTTCGATCTAGATAATTTATTCTAGATGCATGAGCAAACCCGCCCCGCCCAAGCCGACCGCCGCCGAACTGGACATGCTGCGCCTGCTGTGGCAGCTCGGGCCGGCCACCGCCAAGCAGGTGCACCAGGCCGCGCTGGACAGCCGTCCCGAGATGGCCTACGCCACCGTGCTGCGCCTGCTGCAGCTGATGCACACCAAGGGCTTGCTGACGCGCGACGAGCGCCAGCGCGCTCACATCTACGCGCCGGCCCAGGCCCAGGATTCGCTGCAGACCAGCCTGATCAAGGAGCTGATCCACAAGGCGTTTTCCGGGTCCGGCAAGGAGCTGGTGCTGGCCGCGCTGCGCGGCCACGTGACGCAAAAAGAGCGGGCCGAAATCCAGGCCATCCTCGACCGCGAACAGTGAGCCTGGCGCCCGATCCGGCGCGCCGCCCCCTCCTAGAACGCCACGCCGCCGCCCAGCAGGAACACATCCGAATCGCGGTGGTAAGGTGTGACCACGCGCGACCAGGTCAGCTGCGCGCGCCAGGCCGGGCTGATGCGGTAGCGGATACCGATCGAGACGATCGGCACCAGATGGTTCTTCGGCTCCTCGCGCGCGTCGCCGCGGTTGATCTGGTCGCGCATCGCATACGCGCCGCCGCCCATCTCGAGCACCGTATGCTCGGTGAACGGCCGCAGCAGCCACAGCTGCGCCGCCACGCCCTTGCGCTGGACCAGGCCGACCTGGCCCTCGTTGAGCAGCATCGCGCTCCATTCGGCGTTTTCGGTGAGGGTGCGGCGGAACTCGACGGCCTTCGCGACCGCGGTCTCGGACTCGAAACTGTTCACGATCGCGCGCCCGGCGAGCAGCATGATCATGCGGTCGCCCGCTTCGGCGTTGCTGCGCACCACCTCCGGCGCCAGGTTGCGCAGCTCGTAACCGACGCCGGCCAGCAGCATCGTGCTGTCGTGCTCGGCGCGCCCATGCACCCGGTTCAGGCGCAGCTCGAGATAGGTGCGCTTTTCGAGATGCCACCTGGCGCTGGCGCTGACCAGGGTGCCCCAGCCGTGCTCGTTGCGGTAGTCGGCCGACGATCCGGAACCGCTGGTGGTGTCGAAGTAATAGTAGGGACCGGCGCCGACCGCGAACGAGAAGCCCTGCTCCGGCGTGGCGGTACGCAGCCAGAACTGCGGCGCCAGGCCGTCGCGGTGATGCAGCGCCGGATGGCCCTCGTTGACGTATTCGGCGCTCAGCGCGGCATGCTCGCCCAGCCGCTGCGCGTAGCCCACGTCCACCCCGAACGAGTGTTGGGAACTGTTGATGACGTCGAGCCTGCCGCCGAGCAAGGACACGTCCTGGGCCTCGCACAGCGCGGGCGCCAGCAGCAAGCAGACAGTGAACCATACGATGCGCATCGCCACTCCTTTGCATGTCGTTCTATGTTCAACATGATGCCGTCTCTTGCGAATCGGGGTCGCACTGCTGAGCCTGCATATGCCCTTGCCCACTCGTACCGTGCACGCCTTGCGGGTTGACGAGTGCTAGATTCTGGACGGCGCCGGTAGCACCGGCGCGCGTTACGTCACTCCGATCGTATTACGTTTTTTTACAGGAGGTCTGCAATGAAACAGATAGTCGGCACTCTCGCGCTGGCGGTATCGATGCTGCTTGCCGCGGCACCGCTACAAGCGGCCACCACCACCTACCGGGCGACCCTGAGCGGGCCCGCGGAATCGCCACCGAATGCCTCCCCCGGCACCGGCATGGCAACCCTCGTGATCGACGACAGCGCCATGACCGCCAACCTGCATCTGTCGTTCATGGACCTGGTCGGCACCACCAGCGCTTCCCACATCCACTGCTGCACCACCGATCCGCTGACCGGCGCCGCGGGCGTGGCCACCATGACGCCCAGCTTCGTCGACTTTCCGCTGGGCGTAACCTCCGGCGTGTACGACCACAGCTTCAGCCTGGCCGATCCCGCCTTCTACAACCCGGCTTTCCTCAGCGCGCACGGCGGCACGGCCGATGCGGCCGCCGCCTACCTGCTGAACGGGATCACGGCCAACGAGGCCTACCTCAACATCCACACCAGCCAGTATCCTGGGGGCGAAGTGCGCGGCTTCCTGGTCGCGGTGCCGGTGCCCGAGCCTGGCTCGTGGGCGATGCTGGGGGTTGGACTGGCGGGTATCGCCTTCTGCTACCGCAGGCGGGCGTAACGGCCGGCCCAGGCCGGAATCGCGGCCTGCCAGAACGTGGCTAGCGTAGCGGCGGCTGGCAGCGGCAAGCCGAGGAAGCGCGCGGCATCCAGCAGCGCGGCGAGCGCGGCCGCTTGGTCGTCGGGCCGGATGGCCAGCGCGCCGGTTTGCTTGGACAGCTTGTCGCCGTCCGCATTGCGCACGACCGGCAGGTGCAGGTAGCGCGGGGTGGGCACGCCCAGCAGGCGCTGGAGATAGATCTGGCGCGCGGTCGAATCGAGCAGGTCGGCGCCGCGCACGATGTCGCTTATGCCCTGGTCGGCATCGTCGGCCACCACCGCCAGCTGATAGGCCCAGAAGCCGTCCGCGCGCCTGAGGACGAAGTCGCCCGATTCGGTGGCGAGGTGCTGGCGCACTTCGCCGGCCCAGCGGTCGGTGAAGGTGATTAGTTCGTCCGGCGCGCCGGCGTCGGGCACGCGCAAGCGCAGGCTGCGCGCGCTGCGGCCGGGTGCGAGGCCGTTGCGGCAGGTGCCCGGATAGATCGCCGAGCCGTCGGGCGCCAGGCCGAGGCGCGAGTCGGCGATTTCGCGCCGGTTGCAGCCGCAGGCAAAGGTATGCCTCGCGAGGCGCTCGCAAGCCGCCTGGTAGACGGCTTGGCGTCGGCTTTGCCAGACCACCTCGCCATCCCACTGCATGCCGAGCGCCTGCAACAGCTGCAGGATCGCCTGGTCGGCGCCGGCCACGCTGCGGTCTTCGTCGATGTCTTCGATGCGCAGCAGCCAGGCGCCGTGGTGGGCGCGCGCGTCGAGGTAGCTGGCGACCGCGGCCACCAGCGAGCCCGCGTGCAGCGGCCCGGTGGGCGACGGCGCAAACCGCCCGACGTAAGCTGATCCCACCCTCACTCCTATTTCGCGTCGAAATCCTTGATGATTTTGGTGACCGGCGCCGCCACCTCGTTCGGCACCGCGATCGACAGCTGGTAGTGCTCGATCTCGAAGCCCTTGTCGGTCTTGCGGATCACGCCGCTGGCCTGGCACACGCCCATCTGGGTATCGAGCAATTCGTCGAACCAGATGAAGCGCTTGTCGGGCGACAGGTAGACATTGCGCTTGGTGGCCTTGAAGGCCCAGGCCGACTTGCGCTCGAAGAAGCGCCTGGCCCAGGCCTTGAACTCGTCGCGTTTCCACAACTCGGTCTTGTCGGTGCCGATGTAGACGCCGTCCTTGGCGATCTTGTCGAAGTAGGCCAGGCGCGCGTGGGCCGCGTCGTCGTGCCATTCATCGATGAAGGCGTTGACCTGCTGCTTGAGCGCGGCGTCGGCATCGGCCGTGTGGGCCAGCGTGGAGAAGCTGAACAGCAAGGCGCAGCAGGCGAGGATCAGTTTTTTCATCGTGGGCTCCGGCTCGGAACTTGCCGCTGTTTCGACAAGAAGGCAATTGTACACGCCCCAACATTTAGCCATGGGGTCACATCTGACATTCGTACATTTCGCTAGCGAAATGTACGAATGTCAGATGTGACCCCAACGAAAAAGCAATCGGGATAGGGGCGGCTAGCGTTGCTAGCCGGTCCCCTCCCACACCACCCGGCATGCGGGTCCGCACCGGGCGGTTCGAGAAGTTGAGGTT